>Ga0172377_10003683_pt1 | contig 15779 bp, 16 predicted proteins | sample Pumphouse3metaG_FD_119749 | JGI IMG/M metagenome (GOLD analysis project Ga0172377, IMG submission 119749) | Leachate microbial communities from a municipal landfill in Southern Ontario, Canada - Pumphouse #3 metaG | ecosystem: Engineered > Solid waste > Landfill > Unclassified | place: Canada...
AAAAAACACCGATCACATTTAAGAATGATCTCGAAGATGCCGGCATGCTCTTCTTCGACAACATGGACGATATACTCAAAAACAAAGAGCTTCTCCAAGAACTCGGCGGAAGCAGCGCCGCAGCCTCGAAACAGACCCGAACGCTTAACAAAGCGCTGGTCAATGAACTTCCCCACTTCATCGACGCAACCGTTTCGACGATTGCCATGATGACCAATGCAAAGGCGACCAAAGAGTCTGCCAAGGTCCAAACGCTGGAAGTCAAAAATAGCGCAGACCAGTATGCCAGTTCTATCGGTTTTTACGGCGATGTAGACGGGATGATTATTCTCATTTTTCCCAAAAACATTGCCAAGAAGGCATGTGAACTGCTCATCGGCGAAGCGACGGAAGAGGAAGAGGCGATTCTCGATTCTCTGGCCGAATTCGTCAATATCATCGGCGGTCGGACAAAAGCGCTTCTGAGCGAACAAAAACATCGCGTCGATATCACCCTTCCGAGAACCTATCATGACGTCAATTCTCTGATGGAGATGGCCCAAAACAAAAAAGGGGTTCAGGTCGATTTGAGTTTCGAGGGGAGCAATTTTATTTTTTTCCTGACGCGATAGTTTGATGCCGCACTCTCAATGTATCTGTCGCGGCAAAGCTATCCGCAAAACTTTTTCGCTAAAATATCGGAAAAAGATTCAAGGTGTCTATTATGCTTGTCGCTCCCAGTGTCCTCTCTGCCGATTTCGGTAATCTAGCACGCGATGTCCGCGCCATTTGCGATGCGGGATGCGATCTGGTACACGTAGATGTGATGGACGGACATTTCGTTCCGAATCTTACCATCGGACCGGTCGTTGTCAATTCAATTGCGGCGGCGGCGACCAAACCTCTCGATATCCATCTTATGGTACAAAACAACACCTTTTTTGTCGATCTGTTTGCTCCTCTTAAACCGGGATACATTACTTTTCATATCGAAGAGGAAAAACATCCTCACCGCCTCATTCAGTATATCCGCTCTTTGGGAATCAAACCCGGAATTGTTCTCAACCCCCATACTCCTGCCGAATCGGTTGAATATTTACTCGGAGATATCGATATGGTTCTCGTCATGAGCGTTAATCCGGGATTCGGCGGACAAAAATTCATTCCGACCGTCGTTGAGAAAATTCATCGTCTAAAAGCGTTGCGCGATCGCATCAATCCGAACTGCCTTATTGAGATTGACGGCGGTGTCGGAAGCTCCAATATCGGAATGCTTAAAGAGGCCGGAGTCGACGTCTGTGTTGCCGGGAGCTACGTCTTCGGACAAGAGGACTACAAAAAAGCCATTGATAGCCTGAAAATATGAAAGTCAAAATCTGCGGTATAACCAATTTTGAAGACGCTACCGTTGCAATCGATGCCGGTGCCGATGCGCTCGGTTTTGTCTTTTATCCCGATTCCCCCCGCTACATTCCGGTAGATCAAGCCAAAGCCATCATTGAAAAACTCCCTCCGTTTATCGAAAAAGTTGCTCTGTTCGTCAATGAAGCACCCGATGCCGTCCGTACGATGTGTTTAGAGAGCGGATGTACATTGGCACAGATCCACTGTGAGGTTTCCGACGATTTTTTTCCTCAAATCGGCTTCCCTTCACTGCGGGTCATACGCGCCCAAAGCCGTGAGGATGTTCTTACATATGCCGATGAATACCGGCTTATCGACGCATATTGTGAAAACTACGGGGGGAGCGGAAAACGTCTCAATATCGAATGGTTCGACGGGATAGACTGTTCCAAAATCATTTTGGCGGGCGGGCTTGATCCCGAAAATGTCTCTTCTTTAAAATCATACGGTTTTTACGGTGTTGATGTCAGCAGCGGTGTCGAGGCATCAAAAGGGATCAAAGATCATCAGAAGGTTCAAACATTTATCATGAAAGCCAAAGCATGATACAACTCGATCCGAAAACACTGCAACGCCTCAGCAAAAACGGTATTCCCAAAGAAGAGTTTGAATCCTCTCTCCCTCAACCGGCCGAACTTTCATTGGAGCTGTTGAATGCCAGAGGCCTCAATCTTTTTCTTTACGGCAATTACTACCGCCTTTCAACGTCTCTCTCACCGGTTGACGATACCCTTTTTTGCATCGTCGATATCGAAACCAACGGCTCAAAACCTGCCCATCACCAAATCATCGAAATCGGGGCGGTAAAACTACAAAACGGTTCCATCATCGATACCTATGAGAGTTTGGTCTATTGCGCCGAGATCCCCACACAAATCCAAGAGATTACCGGTATAACACCGGAGCAGACGCTCCAAGCACGTCCTCTAAAATATGTAATGGAAGAGTTCCGTCTTTTTTTAAGTGATAGTGTCTTTGTCGGGCATGATGCAAAATTCGATTATGGGTTTGTCTCGGCAATGATGGAACGGGTCGGTTTGGAAAAACTCCTTAACCGTTCCTTGTGCACCATCGATCTCGCCGAACGTACGATTGAATCGGAACGTTACGGCCTCGCCTATCTCAACGAACAATTGGAACTGTATAAAGAGGCGACTCACCATCGTGCCCTTTCCGATGCCATGACGACTGCAAAATTGCTCAAGAGGACATTGGCTCTGGTTCCCGATACCATTCGAACGGCAGAAGAGTTGATAGCGTTTTCAAAAGAGGCAAAAAGACTCAAACGTCCCAAACCGGTAAAAGAGATTAAAAAAGAAGAGTGAGAGAACGGTCGTTTGAGACCGCAGATCGAAAGCGATTATTCGCTGAATTGTCCCATGCCGACGAGACGGTTATACCGTTTTTCCAAACGTTCCTCATCACTGAGAGCACGAAGCGTTGAGACTTCCCGCAAGAAATAGTTTTTAAGAGCTTCCGCAGCCCCTTCTTTGTCACGATGAGCACCGATCAGCGGTTCGTCGATGATGTCATCGATCAAATCAAGCTCTTTCAAATCGGCACTGGTGATTTTAAGCGCTTTGGTCGCCGCTTCGACTTTGGCAGGGTCATTCCACAAAATGGCGGAACACCCCTCAGGAGAGATAACGCTAAATACGGAGTAGCGCATCATGGCCAAACGATCGGCTACGCCGATAGCCAATGCTCCGCCGCTTCCCCCTTCTCCGATAACGACGGAAACGGTAATCGTGTTGAGATTGGAGAGTTCCAGAAGATTTCGGGCAATCGCTTCGCTCTGATTACGTTCTTCCGCTCCTAGACCGGGATAAGCACCCGGAGTGTCGATCAGCATTAAAAGCGGAAGATTGAACTTTTCCGCCATTTTTGCGGCACGAAGCGCCTTGCGATACCCTTCCGGATGCGGCATACCGAAATTGCGCTTGAGCTTGTTTTTGGTTCCTCGCCCTTTTTGCTCGCCGATAACCATAACCCGTTCTTCGCCGATCGTACCGATAAAGCAGACAATGGAAAGATCGTCGCGAAAATGGCGATCGCCATGGATTTCGTATTTGGTATCCAGAAGAAGGTTAATGTAATCGATTGCATACGGGCGGTCTTGATGACGTGCCAGCTGTAATTCCTGATACGGAGAGAGGTTACTATAAGTTTTTTGAACCTCTTTGTCCAAATCCTGCTTAAGAATCTCTACTGCATGATGATCGTAACGCACTTCTGCGGCGATAATCTCTTCTTGAATTTGACGGATATTTTGTTCAAAATCTAAATAGGTAGCCAACGGCTTGCCCTCTTATATTTTTTTGAAAATGACGACACCGTTGGTACCGCCAAATCCAAAAGAGTTAGACATTACAATATTAAGCTCTGCCTTACGAGCCGTATTCGGTACGATATCCAAATCGCAATTTTCATCCGGATTGACGTAATTAATGGTCGGAGGGATAATACCGTCACGCATCGCCATAATACTGACAACCGCTTCGATACCGCCTGCCGCTCCGAGGCAGTGACCCGTTTGCCCTTTCGTCGAACTCACCGGAGGGCAGTTCTCTTTGCCGCCGAATGCGATTTTAAGTGCCGCAGTCTCATTTTTATCGTTTGTCGGGGTACTGGTTCCGTGTGCATTGACGTAATCGACTTTCGGATTTCCCGCCATCGTGAGTGCCGCTTTCATAGCACGAAGAGGGCCTTCCAGACTCGGAGTCGTAATATGGTTCGCATCCCCGCTCTCACCGAATCCGATGAGTTCTGCATAAATACGGGCACCGCGCGCAACTGCCGCATCGTACTCTTCAAGTACCAATGCCGCAGCACCTTCACCCATGACGAAACCGTCACGATCCGCATCAAACGGACGGGATGCGTGTTTCGGATCATCATTTCGGGTAGAAAGCGCTTTCATTGATGCAAATCCGCCGATACCGACACCGGTAATCGCCGATTCCGCCGCAACGACCAACATTTGATCCGCTCCGCCGACCATGATCGTTTTTGCCGCCTCGCTGATCGCGTGGGTTCCCGCAGCACATGCCGTTACCGCAGAGAGGTTAGGTCCTTGCAAACCTTGATCGATTGTGATAAACCCGCCGAGCATATTGACCAAAGCTCCCGGGATAAAGAATGGAGAGATACGACGCGGACCTTTGGTTTCAAGAATAATCGAGTTTTTCTCGATCGAAGGGAGCCCGCCGATACCGGATGCGGCATCGATTCCAAAGCGCTCTTTATTAAAGCCTTCAGGGAAATTGGCGTCCGCCATCGCTTCTTGAGCCGCTTTGATACCGAGCTGAATAAAACGGTCAGCTTTTTTGACCTCTTTGGGGTCCATGACCGTTTCAGGATCGAAATTTTTAACTTCTCCTGCGATTTGAGCGCTTTGAGCCGAAGCATCGAAAATCGTGATCGTATCGATTCCGCACTCGCCGTCACAAATCGCTTTGAATGAGCTCTCTTTATCGTGACCAAGCGCATTGATCATTCCCATTCCGGTTACTACTACTCTTTTCACATTCTCTCCTGATGATGGATGGTCTGAAACTTTGGCTCCGTTAAGCCAATCTCTTAGACCATAAAAATATTGGACATGCCGGATTTATCGAGGCGGGCCCCCGATAAAATTTTTTTAGTTTTTGCTTTCGATGTAGTTGATTACATCTTGAACGGTTTGGATTTTTTCCGCTTCGTCATCAGGGATTTCGATATCGAATTTTTCTTCAAGAGCCATTACCAATTCTACAACGTCAAGGCTGTCAGCGCCAAGATCTTCTACGAATTTAGAATTCTCTTTAACTTCGTCCGGGTTAACGCTCAGCTGCTCAACCACTACTTCTTTAATATCGTCGAAAAGTGCCATAATAGCTCCTGTTCTTATGAATAAAATCGTAGAATTATAGCATATTTAGCTTAAGAGGCAAACTTCGCGCCCCAAGCGGCTTTTACATATACATACCGCCGTTGACCTTCAAAGTCTCCCCTGTTATGTAGCTGGCGTGATCGCTTAGCAAAAATGCGGTCGCTTCGGCCACTTCGCTTGCGTTCCCGAAACGTGCCATCGGTATTTTGGACGTAAACGAGGCTTTGATCTCCTCTTTGAGTTCATCGGTCATATCGGTTGCGATAAAGCCCGGTGTAATACAATTGTAACGGATTCCGCTGGTCGCCGCTTCGATTGCGAAACTCTTCGTCATTGCGATCATCCCCCCTTTGCTCGCCGCATAGTTGGTTTGTCCCGCGTTTCCGGCCTCTCCGACAATGGATGCCATATTGACGACGCTTCCGAATTTTTGTTTACGCATCGCTTTCATCGCTTCGCGGCATCCGATAAATGCCGAAGTGAGGTTCGCATCGAGTACGCCCGTAAACTCTTCGGCTTTCATGCGAAGGGCAAGTTTGTCATTGGTAATCCCCGCATTGTTGACAAGGTATGAAAGTTCGCCGTCTGCATCCACGATTGTTTTGACCGCGTCTACGAATGCCGCTTCATCGCTTACGTCAAACCCGATCACCGCCGCTTCTCCTCCGGCAGCTTCGATCTCTGCCTTAATCGCATCGGCTGCCGCCGCACCGCTGCGGTAGTTAATCCATACTTTAAGCCCGTATCCCGCCAACACTTTTGCCACTTCCGCACCGATTCCACGGCTGGAACCCGTTACCAATACATTTTTACCGCTAAATTTCATTTGCTATTTCCTTTGTTTTATAATTTTTCCCGCACGATACTGTCTTTAGATCAGCGGCATATCCATCTCTGCGGGAATTTCCAATCCCATCAGTTTCAACACGGTCGGCGCAATGTTATTCAGCGCACCGGGATGGACTTGTGTCACGCCGTCAGCCATAACAAAGCACCATACTTTACCGACCGTATGATTCGTCAACATGTTCCCCGCATCATCACGCATCTCTTCACAATTGCCGTGATCCGAAGTCAATACCATCGCGTAGCCGTTCCTTTGTGCCGCTTCGACGATACGTCCCAACTGCGCATCAACCGCTTCGACCCCTTTGATCGCCGCTTCGAAATTACCGGTATGCCCGACCATATCGCCGTTGGCAAAATTGACAACGATGAAATCGTATCCGTCGTCGATCGCTTTAACGACGACATCACCCACTTCGGGAGCGCTCATTTCAGGTTTCATATCGTATGTTTTCACTTGCGGGCTCGGGATCAGTACACGTGTCTCGTTTTCGTACGGCTCTTCGATTCCGCCGTTAAAGAAAAAAGTGACGTGGGCATATTTTTCGGTTTCCGCCGTATGAAGCTGCCGCAATCCGGCACGACTGATCACTTCTGCCAAGGTATTTTTAGGGGCATCTTTCGGGAACAGTACCGGATACGGAAAGTTTTTATCGTACTGTGTCATCGTCGCGAGATGGGTAGGGACAAAGGTGCGTTTGAATCCGCTAAATTCCGGATCTCCGATCGCCGTCGTGATCTCCCGCATCCTGTCGCTTCGGAAATTGAGCATCAACACGGCGTCACCCGGCTGAACTCCCTCAAATCCCTCAAATGCCGTAGGAGTGATAAATTCATCCGTCTCGCCTGCCGCATACGCATTTTCGATATAGTCCGCGACGCTTTGTTCGCTTTTCGGATGTGCCGACATAATCGCTTCATACCCTTTTTGGACACGTTCCCATCGGTTATCGCGGTCCATCGTGTAAAAACGTCCCCCGATCGAACCGATTTTCACATTATTATAGCCGTGTGCATTGACCGTATGTAAAAAAAGTTTGGCCGATTTTGGCGCAACGTCGCGTCCGTCGGTGATGAGATGCAGCCACACCTCTTTGCCCTCTTCCGCCGCGATATCGGCGACACCCATCATATGATCGATATGAGAATGGACTCCTCCGTCACTCATCAAAGCAATCAGATGAAGGCGTTTGCTGGTTTTGAGCAACGATGAGAATAGAGGATTTTTCGCGAAACTCCCGTCTTCGAGCGATAATGAAATCTTAACGAGATCCTGATACAAAACCCGTCCGCTTCCGATAGACATGTGTCCGACTTCGGAATTGCCCATTTGTCCCTCGGGGAGTCCGACACTCAGACCGAAAGTATCCACAAATGCGTGGGGAACTTCTTGAAACAACCGATCGTACGTCGGCTTCGATGCCGAACGAAACGCATTGTATTCATGCTTCGGCGAGTACCCGATCCCGTCAGTAATGACTAAAACAGTTTTTTTGCTCAAGTTAGCTCCTTGATTAATGAAACTTTGGGGGGATTATATTAAAATGTCACTTTTGCATTGCTTTTGAAATTTAATCACAAAGAGTTTACTGAATGTTATATTGGCTTCATCATGTTTTAGGGATCAACCTATTACAGTATATTACCGTGCGCGCCGGAGTCGCTTTTTTTATCGGGTTGCTGCTCACCCTCTTTCTGATGCCCCGTTTTATCGCCTGGGCCCAACGCTCGTCGCGCGTTCAGCCGATCAATGAATACGTAGCGGCCCATCAGGGCAAAGCAAAAACTCCGACGATGGGAGGGATCGTTTTTATCGTATCGACGATTATCGCTTCGCTTCTCACGGTCAATGTGATGAATCCGTTTGTCATCGGCGGACTGCTCACTTTAGTGTTTTATGCCTACATCGGCTTTACAGACGACTGGGGAAAGATCCGCGGCGGTGATAATCTCGCAGGTCTCAGCCCCCGTGCGAAGCTGATGCTACAGCTTGTATTCGGTATCGCTATCGGAGTTTTTTTGATCTTTGTCGCCAAACTCGAAACCGGTTTTTACGTTCCGTTCCTCAAATCGAGCCTTTTCGATATGGGGTGGTTCAGTATCGGTTTCTGGGTTCTCGTCATCATCGCTACGTCTAACGCCGTTAACCTCACCGACGGACTCGACGGGCTGGCAACCGTCCCCTCGATCTTTGCCCTTCTCTCACTCAGTATTATCGTTTATGTCGTCGGGAATGCCGCTTTGGCACATTATCTCTTGATGCCGAAAATTCCTGCCGGGGAGGTGGTCATCATCGCTTCGGCACTGATCGGCTCACTCATCGGGTTTTTATGGTTTAACTGCCATCCCGCACAGGTTTTTATGGGAGATAGCGGTTCGTTAACATTGGGAGCTTTTATCGCTTATATGGCGATCATAGGGAAAAGCGAAGTCCTCCTGATCTTGATCGGGCTTATCTTCGTCATCGAGACGGTTTCGGTCATTTTGCAGGTCGGAAGCTACAAATTGCGCAAAAAAAGGGTCTTTTTGATGGCACCGATTCATCACCATTTCGAGATGAAGCAATGGGCTGAGAACAAAATCATCGTCCGATTTTGGATCATCGCGCTTCTTTCTAATATCGTCGCCCTAATTACATTGAAGATTCGCTAATATGGAAAAACGTAATATCGCCTGTTTCGGGTACGGCAAAACAACCCGCGCCATTGCCAAAGCTTTCGGTCCCTGCACCTTTTTTGACGACAAGATCACGGTCCCTTCTACGGACGAAGAGGGGAATTTCCTCAAGCCCGTCACCGAATTCGATACGCGTCTTTTCACCCATGAAATCCCTTCACCCGGCTTTCCCCCTTCGCATACTCTTATCCAGCAAGCGTCGCATCTGATCAGCGAATATGACTTCTTCGCTCCGACCATGCCGTTTTCGATCTGGATCAGCGGCACCAACGGAAAAACAACGACGACTCAGATGGTAGAATACCTCCTCAGTGACAAAGGAGCCATAAGCGGCGGCAACATCGGTACACCGCTCGCCGAAATGTCGAGCGAAGCGCCGATCTGGATTTTGGAGACCAGTTCGTTCAGTATGCACTACACTGACGTCGCCCGTCCGAATATCTATGCCCTGCTCCCCGTTACCCCCGATCACGTAAGCTGGCACGGGAGCATGCAGGCCTATTTTGACGCCAAACTAAAGCCGCTTTCGATGATGAAAGAGGGAGAAGCGATCCTTTTACCGAAGATGTTTGCCGATGCACCGACAAAGGGGTTTAAAATCGTTTACGAGAACGAAAAAGACCTTGCCAAATACTTCGGATTCGACGCGAGCAAAATCAAATTCAAGGGTGCTTTTCTGATGGATGCGATGATCGCCATGGGGATCGATAAAATCCTCTACGACCGCTGCGATTATGACCGTATCAATGCGTTTATCCTCGATCCGCACCGCCAAGAAGAGTTCCGCGACTCCAGAGACCGTCTCTGGGTCAATGACTCCAAAGCCACCAACATCGATGCAACTCTCGCCGCTTTGCGTACCTATGCCGATTATCCCATCCATATCATCTTGGGAGGAGACGACAAAGGGGTCGAGCTCGAAGAGCTATTCGGGCCTCTTAAAAAATACGATGTTAGCGTCTATGCCATCGGAACAAACGCTCTGCGCCTTGAAGCCTTGTGCAAGCAATACGATATCCCCTGCACCCTGTGCCACACCCTCGACGTGGCTGTGGAGCAGATCAGCAAAAAACACAACCGTCACAGTATCGCAATGCTCTCTCCGGCAGCGGCGAGTCTGGATCAATTTACCTCCTACGCGCAGCGCGGGAACCTCTTCAAAGAGTTGGCAAAAGCGACAAAATAATCGCTTTTTGCACTTTAAGCTATATTTTAAGCTTTCATAGCTATAATTTCGGCCTCACAAACGTGGCCAATTAGCTCAGTCGGTAGAGCAAATGACTGAAAATCATTGTGTCCTTGGTTCGATTCCGAGATTGGCCACCACCTTCAAAAACCATTCACCTCAAATCCTAAAAACAAACTTTCCGATGAAATCCACGAATTTTTTTGTTTAAAGAAAATTGATTTTTATTCTCATAGTAAACATATTAATATCTCCGATAAACACAGAGTGCTATATTTCAATCAGAACAATGGATCAATGTATGGTTCGCCGATCGGTGAACTTTCAGACGTATCACGACTCCTTAATCGGAGCCGTCAAATAACCTTCTTAAAGGAGATGTTATGAATACACGCGGTACAACAATGCGTCAAGTCGCATTAATGAGTTTCGGACCGGATGAAGCCGATGCTATGGCAGAGCTAGACACGCTATGGGTTCAAACCATGGATTTAAAACATGAAAATGCCCTCGTCTATCCGTTGGACATCATGGTCGAACACATCGGTGAAATCTATCCGATGAAATATATCGATACCGAAAATTGTATCCGCTATGAGGCGGAAAACGGTTCACAATGGCTTATCTCCAAAAGTCTGCAGATCGATGATGTCGACGCTTTTTTCCAACTCTATCTCCACCTCGACGAAGAGGAGGCGGCAGCCTAGATTTCAGGCTGTCGAGACTCATATGTTTGATCCTTCTATCAAAGCCGTTTTATGTGATATCGGCGGTGTACTCTATGTCGGTGACACCCCTATTCCCGGCGCGATAGAGGCCCTTGTCAGGATCAAAAGCCGTTATTCTGTCCGTTTCGTCACCAATACGACGCAAAAGACCGCTCAGCAGGTTGTAGAAGCCCTTCGTTCAATGGGCTTTGACATTGCCGAAGATGAAGTTCTCACCGCACTCGATGTGACGAAACTGTTTCTTAAAAACCATGACAGCCGGGGATTTTATCTCCTGACCGACGATGCAACCGCATTTTTCGACGATTTGAACGAAATCGAGCGGCAACATTACGTCGTTATCGGCGATGCCCAGGAGAACTTTACCTATGAAAGACTCAACAAAGCATTTCGATTACTGCAAAGCGGAAGCGAACTGATTGCCGTCGCCAAAAACCGCTATTTTAAAGACAACGACTATCAATTAAGCATGGATGCGGGTGGATTCGTCAGTGCTTTGGAATATGCCAGCGGAAAAGAGGCACATATCATCGGAAAACCGAGCCACGACTTTTACCGTCTTGCCTGCAGCAGTATGAATGTCGAACCTGCCGAATGCCTGATGATCGGAGACGATATCGAGAGTGATATTCTCGGGGCTCAGGAAGCAGGACTTAAAACCCTGCTGGTCAAGACGGGCAAGTTTGCAGTTCAGGATTTGGAATCGGGGATAATGCCCGATTTTATCGCGGATTCGATTGCTGATATCCCTTAGGCGTTATACATCTCCACACGATTTCTACCGTTCTTTTTCGCTTCATACAATGCTGCATCCGCTTTTTCAAACAACGTTTTCTTATCATCTTCGATGCTCATTTGGGCAATCCCGAAACTGAGTGTCATATTTTTATCGACATAGCTGAATGTATGCATGTGTGCAATTTTACGCAGATTTTCGGCCAGATTACGTGCACCGTTCATCTCCGTAGAAGGGGTGAGGATCACGAATTCTTCCCCTCCCCATCGGGCAAAAATATCGCCGTTTTTAATATTACTCGCAACCAGATTGACTAAATCGATCAAAATAACGTCCCCTGCCTGATGACCGTAAGTGTCATTAACTAATTTAAAGTTATCCACATCAAAGATGATCAGGCTCAGCGGCACATTGTTTTGCTTTGCGTTCGCGATTTCAATCGCAAAAATATCTTCGAAATTTTCCCGGTTATTGATACCGGTGAGATTATCCCGATATGCCTTTTGTTCCAGCGTATTGGTCATCGAATAAAGTTCATCGACTTTTTGCTTCATCGCTTTATTGATATTTTTAAGCTGCTGCTTTGTCTCTTCGAGTTCCGTGATATCGTGTCGTATCGCTATGTATTCCACGACATCTCCGTCCACATCCAGGATCGGGATAATCGTCGTATCGACGATGTATTGTCCTCCGTCTTTTCGCATATTGGTTACGATACCGTTCCAGCTCTTTTTGGCCTTGATGGTATCCCACAAATTTTTAAACGTCTCCCTCTGCATATCCGGATGGCGGATGATATTGTGCGGCTTACCCACAAGCTCGTCGCGCGTATATCCCGAGATTTCGCAAAACTTGTCATTGACGTAGGTAATGACCCCTTTGGGATTGGTTTTTGAGACGATATTGCTTAAATCCACCGCTTTTTTATACTCGGCAAGGAGATTAGAGTTTTCACTTTTGTAGTTTTTATTGCTTCCGATAATGCTTTCAAAATTGACGGCGAGATCATTTGCCATCTCTAACGTCAGAGCATCGATTTCACTTTGCAAAGCATACGAGAGGTTCCCGTTTTCAAAAATAACGGATTCGATAGCATTTTTGAGTTTTGTGATAAGGGTAAAAAGATCGGCAGTCGTTACATTGTAATTATTGAGAAGCTGTAAAAAATCGATTTTAACCTGACACTCGGAGATCGTCGAGCGCCATTCGATAATGCTGATATAACAATCGCAAAATTCGTAAAATAAATGGGTATTTTTTTCAATAGCGGGGAGAGAATGCCGATGAAGCACGTTTTGCACTTCGCTTTTATTCATCCACCGTTTGATGATCTCATTTCTATGAACGCGCAGGAAATAGGAAAACTCTTCACTGTTTATAATCTTTATCACATGAACTCGCTTTTCGGGTCTTCTCAATGATCGAATACTATCATTGTAGTATAACAAGAGTAAATTTTTAGTATCATTAGGCATTAACAGTATATACAAAAAAATTGAAAGATTATTATAACTTTTGGAAGATGCGGTGCGACGGCTTTCTGAGAAATTCTCAGAAACCGTTACTCGTCAGAGGCGAAAACGAGCCTGTCTTCGACTGTTTTCAAAGCAGCCTCGGCACATGACGCATCTTTATCGCCCCCCGGAGCACCGCTGACACCGATGGCTCCTAGCAGCGTCCCGCCGGAGATGACGGGGAGAGCTCCTTCCATGACGATAATTCCGTCGATGTGATTGAGTTCCTGACGGATATCTTCACGGTTTTTACGAAATACTCCGCTGTCCGTTCCCGACAAGATGACCGTGTTGGCCTTGCGCTGTGCGATCTCGGTCGTGAATCGGCTGGCATAAACATCCCGTAACGCGACTTGCAGATTTCCACTGCGGTCCACCACGACCGCACTTACCTGATATCCCCGTTCACGGCATGTTTTTACCGCTTCCTGTGCAATTACGGTCGCAAGTTCCAATGACATTTGTTTATAGCTGACAACATCTCCCGCCCAAAGAGAAGAAATCACTGCCAGAACCGATAGCAAAGCTTTCATGAGGATCCCTTTCGCATAAATAAATACCGCAAAGTCTACCACCTGAATGTAAAATTAATGTAAAATTCTCTATTAATAACGTCAGGATTTATCCTCGATCACGGCGTACGTTCCCGTCGCAAAAGCGACCAGATTTTCTCCGTCATAAAGTTCGATTTTGACAAAAGAGGTACTTCTTCCCTGACGCACGACATTTCCGATGGCACGCAAGGATTTTCCTACAACCGGTTTGAGATAGTTGATCTTGATCTCCATCGTCACCGAAGTGTGCCCTTCAGCGAGGTTCGAGACTGCGGCATACCATCCCGTGTTGTCCATCAATGTCGAGATAACTCCGCCGTGTACAAATCCCATATGCTGAAGATGATACGCTTCGACGGAAAGTTCGACCTCCGCCATCCCCCTGTCATAACGGATCAACTTGCCGCCGATATGTTCTAAAAAAGGAAATTTGATTTCATGCATGGGCTTCTTCTCTTTGTAATTTCTTACGCACTTTGCCGTATTTTGACAAATTCTCTATACGTTTCGGCGATAATCGAAACGCCTCTGAACATTTCAGCAAATGTCGAATGGGTAAAGTTAAAACGTGCTTCGGAACTTTTCGGCGAACCGTCATAAAACTCTCCGCCCGGTACGAATACCGCTCCTCTTTTTAAACATTCCATAGCCAGGGCATGTGCATCGATATCGCCTTCAAACGTACCGTAGATAAACATCCCCCCCTTCGGCTTTTCAAAGACGAACTCGGGTAAAAGAATCTTTAATTTGTTCGCAAGATAATCGCATTTGGTTGCGTATACCGCCCGAATATTCGGTAAATGCGTATCGAACGCGCCTCTTTGCCAGAAATCATCGGCAATCATTTGCGAAAGGGTCGACGTATGCAAATCCGAACGCTCTTTCAGTGCCAAAATCGGCTGAAGCCATCGGCTCTCTGCCCGTATCCATCCCAGACGCAATCCCGGAGCGAGAATTTTGGAGAACGACCCGACATGGATCGTATTCGCAGGGGCGAACATTGCCAAAATCGGCATCTTTTCTTCGAAATACAGCTCCATATAGGCTCCGTCTTCCACAATCAGCCCGTCATGTTTGAGTGCACTGTGTGCAAACCGCTTCCGCTCCTGTAGAGTATAGCACTTCCCTGTCGGGTTTTGAAAGTCACACATCAAATAAGCCCGTTTGGTTTTGGAAAAATGGTATTCAAACGCTTCTAAATCACTTATCGGCGTCGGAAACAGAGGACATCCGTTTGCGTTGAACGCATTCAATGCTCCCAGATAGGCGGGAGCTTCTACGACGGCACCCTGTTTGAAATGGACACGACTGATCAGATCCAGTGCCTGCTGTGCCCCCGTCGTGATCAGAATCTCATCTTTCGTTGTCTCTAGACCCATCGCCGTGTAATACGCCGCCAGTTTTTCACGCAATTGAGGAATCCCTCCGCTAAACGAATACTGCAGGGATTTAGGGTCGTTCAAAACCTCTTGTGCCGATTGGGCGATAGCATCCATCGGAAAGAGTTTTTCATTGGGCAATCCACCCGCAAAAGAGATCGTATCGGAATTAATCGTCTCTAAAATTTCACGGATAAATGAACGTTTCATTGCATATCCTTTTTTTTCCGACATTGTAGAAAAAACAGAAAACTTATTCTTTATCCAAACAGGCAAAATTATTATCCAAAATATACATTTTTGCGATTCATTTATGCTAAGATTAGGTATGAAGCGCGAAACCAAAAACCAAAGAGCCGATACCGTCAATAGTGTCCTCTCCTATATTTACCTCCATATCGATTCGGATCTCAACGTCAATGAACTGGCTTCGCTCAATCACCTCAGCCCCCATCACCTTCACCGTATCTTTAAAGAAGAGACGGGGAGAAACCTATACGAAACGATCAAGTCGATCCGTCTGCAAAAAGCGGCCAGCCTGCTATTAACCAACAAATACGCAACCATTTCCCAAATCGCCCGGATGTGCGGCTACAGTTCCCAAACTTCCTTTATCAAAGCGTTTAAAGAACGGTTTCAGACTACTCCCAAGATATGGAGAAACGGAGCCTATCTCACGTATTCCAAAAAGATCATCGAAAGCTCCAAAAGCGCCAGCGAATCGCTCCGAGATTTCAGCGGTACGATTCCAAAAATCATCCGTACCGCACCGATCCGTGCCGCCTATATCCGCCATAACGGTTACGACATCTCGATCAAAAACAGCTGGAACCGCCTCTATGCTTGGAGTCTGGAAAACCGTATCGGGGAGAATGCACGGCAAATCGGTTTTCACCACGATAATCC
>Ga0172377_10003684_pt1 | contig 15778 bp, 17 predicted proteins | sample Pumphouse3metaG_FD_119749 | JGI IMG/M metagenome (GOLD analysis project Ga0172377, IMG submission 119749) | Leachate microbial communities from a municipal landfill in Southern Ontario, Canada - Pumphouse #3 metaG | ecosystem: Engineered > Solid waste > Landfill > Unclassified | place: Canada...
GATTTAAGAGAATCTTTAAAAAGGGATATGACTTGGCTAGGATTTAGATAACAACATAAGTTCCGTTTGACATAGCAATACCGAGGGCATTAACTGCAGCGTAGTAGGCCCAAGTTGTGACATCCGATTCAACTAGATAAATGTGGTTACAACTCGAATTAAAATACAAAGTGCTTGATAAAACGAGATTATCAATATAAACCACATATGTTTCCGTGATAGCGAGGGTTGGCGAAATGCTTAGCGAAGAAGCCGTAATATCGTTCAGAACAATAATCGCTAATTCAGGAGCCACAATCGAGGCGATGATTAATTCACCAGAGAGGGTGATGTTTTCAAGATAGATTAAATTTAAAATAGCGAATTCATCATTGAAACGTCCAATCTTAAGATTGGCAAAGTTGGAATTCGTAATATATAGTTCTTCTAATAGTGGGAAAGTCGAACTTTCATCACCAATTCGCAAATCGCCCAAGATTGTCGTAAAATTAACCGTTAGCTCCGTCAATACAGGAAAGGAAGTAGCTCGTTGTCCAATTTGAATTGAGGTTGCAGAGACATTGCTTATGTCAATACTTTCCAAAGCCGCGAAAGTGTCGGTGTCAGTGCCAATAACAATCGCGCTGAGTGATAAATTGAAAAGTTCAATCATCGTCATGTTTGGCTGGTCACCTTGAATTCGTATTGAAGGATAGAAAGCTTCAAAGGTGATGCCATCAAGAATTAGAGAATTTAAAGCGGACGGATAGGTCGTACTTTCATATATTTCTAAAACCTTACCCTCGGCAATAAAAGCAACTTCATCGCAAAGCTCCTCTACATCACCCATTAGGTGCGTGGAAATGAAGATGGTTTTGCCCGCGGCTTTTAGTTCAAGAATAATATCTTTAATAATTCTGGCGTTCGTGGGATCTAAACCATTCGTTGGCTCATCAAGAAATACAACTTTTGGATCATTTACAAGCGCTCTGACAAAGTTAAGGCGGACTTTCATACCTTTTGAATATTGCCCGACCTGTTGGTTTTTCGCCTCACCCAAGCCAACGCGGATTAATAAAGCCTCATAATCGATTTCCCGTTTATATAAACTGGCGAAAAAAGAAAGATTTTCCATGGCCGTCAGTTTATTGAAAAGAACCGGCATTTCAAAACCGACGCCGATCTCTTCATAGAAAGATTGATTGTAATGTTTTAACGCTTTTCCGAAATAAAGAATTTCTCCCTCAAAATCATTGAGGAGTTTAATCATGACTTTCTGAGTTGTGGATTTTCCCGCGCCACTTGGGCCTAATAATCCAAATATAGTTCCTGTTTTAACATTAAAAGATATGTCGTTAAGAACATTTGACTGTTTTTTATTGTAGCGGTAATTTACATTTCTAAGCGCGAATGCGTATTCCATATGTGTGTCTCCCAATCAGGTGAAGTGAAGTTACTTACTTTTTGCCAGTTAGCAATGTATGCCAACTTTACGTTAATTGTAGAATATTTCTTACTTTCATGACATTATTTCTTTAATGCACTAAACCAAAGATAATCTAAGAAAGGATAAAAAGGGAATAGAAGTTCCATGTGTTTGACGTCCCGCGCAAATTATTTGAACAAAGTGACATTAAATATTATTAAAGTGTATCAATTTCATATAAAGTATGTTATATTCATATTGACGACAGGGTTTTGATACCCTGATAACGCTTATTAAACAACGTTGTATTTGTTCGCTCACCCACGAGTGTGAAGGACAAGCCAAGAGTCGTCGTTAACTTATTGGCAAATTCTATTTTGATATCCGCTGCTAGTGCTCAGAAGTGCTGATTTCTAATTCTAGGACGGTTTGTTCTCGTACATTCTTTCTTTGAGGCTTTACCTTAATTGAGGGAAGGAAAGGAATAGTAGATTATGGAAGAATTTAAGCTTTACACGATTGAAGAAATTTCAGTCATTCTAAAAGTCACGCAACGCACTATTTACAACTATATAAAAGACGGACAACTTAAAGCCGTTAAAATAGGTAAATACTGGCGCATCAAACACAATGATTTTCAACTACTAATTGACCTTGGCACGAAGAACTAGTTTCATTAATTAGTCGATTGCCCATCGTAAAGTATTAGGCAACTGGCACATTTCGGTCGGTGGCTTTTCATATGCAAACTTTATGTAAAGGAAAAGCTGGCTCTGCCCATTGTAGGCATCACCAGCTTTAACTAAGAGCTGACCATTTACGCCACTTGTTTCCCACTACCGACACTCTCGTGCACAATAAGTTAGAAATAAGCGGAAGCAACGATCACGCTAATTGGGTTCAACAACGATAGCAGAGTTTAAAGTTACCGCTGTTTGTGCGAGAAGCCGGCCGTTTAGCGACGAGTTAGTTCCCATCGAAATATTGACCATGCCAATCACATTGCCTTCAAGGTGGGCGTCAGTACCAACTGCGACCGTATCAGCTACGACCCAGTAAATGTTCTTGGCTAACGCGCCGCCTGTGAGCTCGACACTAATACCTTCGGCTTGCGTCAGTTTTCCCGAGATTTGGAATATCCAAGTATCGGTCGCGCTGCCAGATAAGGTTAGTTCGGTATCGATGTGTACATCGTTACCCCATTTATAAACTCCGCCGACTAGTGTTTGACCACTCAAATCACCGGCAAAGAGTTCGGTTTCATCAGCAGCTAATCCCATCCCATACGTATATGCCCCTTCCATATCCAATACTGCCGTTGTTAAATAAGTCGGAGTCGGTTCCGCATAATCAGAGGCATAAATATTGCCGCTTGCGTAAATCGATTTCGAAAATTCATTGGAAGCATCAGCTACGAGTTCAAAACCAGTGATTCCACTGGCAGCGACAGGGCTAGCACCAAGATTTCCGGTTACGTAGGTCGTACCGGTCGTTGAGATGCCGGTCTTAGCTAACACGGCGAAGTCGCCAGCCACACCAAGATCGATACTTTCGCCAACTTCTTCGACATAAGTCCCAAAAGCCTTGGCGGCATTAAAGACATCCGAAGCGTCAGCTAGAGCTAACACAGCATCATCAACTTGTGCTTGGGTTGCATCGACGTTATCGATGACGGCTTGTGCCGCGACGATTGCGTCGTTATAATCTGCAAGTACGGAGGCACTTACCCATTGATCTTCGGGTAAGATGTCTGAACCATCAACACTGATTTCGACCGAGTTTTTATTGAAAATCGCGGCTTCGACAGCGTCAACTAAGGCTGCTTTTGATTCGGCAGCTTGGTTCGAGATGGTAATTGCTTTGACACCAAAAATGTCTGGATAGTTCGCCGAAGTGGCTTTGACGTTAACTACACCATCGGCTAAAGCACTCAACAATCCAAGTGGACTTATCAATGCTTCTCCAGTGTCGTTTTCAACTGACCAGATGACGGATTTGTTGGACGCGTTGCTTGGCAGAATTTCGACCGACATTTGTAGGGTTCCACCATTGACGGTGATAACCGATACTTGACCTTCGGCCCTGACGTTAATTTCTGTCGGAGCGACAACAGAGGAATTGACGGTTGCATCCGCTAAAGTAATCGCTGTTTGCGCTAACAAGCGTCCGTTAATCGACGAACCTGAACCCATCGAAATAGCTGTTTGCGCAAGAATGACACCTTCAAAGTGAGCCCCGGCGCCGATTGTGACGGCTTGCGCGACTAACCAAAAGACATTATCAGCTTTGGCTCCGTCAGCTAAAAGAATGTCAGCACCGACGGCTTGCGTCAGCATTCCAGATATTTGGAAAATCCAAATATCGGAAGCACTACCACTCAAGGTAACATCAGAACTAATAACAACGTTATTACTCCATTTGTATATTCCGCTACTTAATGAATGACCGCTTAGATCGCCTTCATATAATTCGGCGTAGTCAGATGGAACCATTTCCATGCCGACGTTATAAGCAGCTTCCATTTTTTCTTCCCAAATCGGGACATAAATAAGTATTAATATTTTGTAGAATCGTCGATCTTTTTTGCCTTTGCATACTGACCGTTACTTTTGCGAGGAGGTTTTGAAGACGGGGGATTATCGCTACCGCTTTGTTCGGAAGAGAAGCCGTCATGTGTGAAACCTTCTATTATGATTTCTTCCACGCTGGCGTAACGCCCATCTACGTCACGTGGCTTTTCGTCAATGACAGTTTCTAATTCTTTCTCTTCGTTTCGAGGTAAATGAATGCTTTTCTTTTTTAAGTTCATGTTTTCTACCGCCTTTCTAAGCAAATGACTCTGAAACAAAACAAGGATTGAGGTTTTTAAAGACTTAACTCGTTCAAACGTGTTTTGTTTCCATTTACGCGTTCAGTATAACTTAAAAATTTCATATTGTATACATTATCTTCATTTAAGAGTATCTATATGCTTTATGTTTCATAACGTATTCAAAAACTTCAGCACTGAGTACAGTATTTGACAACAAAGCCCTGAAGAAAGATGTGATGCGGGGCTAATTTTAAGCGAAATTGAGTGACAATATATGTTTTTGTGAAGAATTGGTATTTACAGTATGAAAATATTCCCTTATAATATAATTCGAAACAAATCTTTTGTTATCAAATTAGTACGGAGGGGAAAGGACATTCAATGAGCGGATTTCAGCTTTACACGATTGAAGAGACGACGCAGATCTTAAAAGTTACGCAAAGAACGATTTACAATTTTATTAGCAGCGGTCAATTAAAAGCAGTTAAAATAGGAAAATATTGGCGCATCAAACACGCCGACTTGCAAGACTTTATAGATAACGGCGGCAGCAATCGAAATATGGAGCTTACCAACAAATAGTTTTAGTTGGTTTTAGAAAAGTCACCTTCAATCGGTGACTTTTTTTATTTCACTCTTTTCCTGCGGAAAGCTTTCAATATACCTTTATGTATGTAAATGTATGTTGATAAAACCCTTTCTATGATAAAATATGAATATGAAATCTTTTAGTGCCGTTCTTCGTTCTTTGCAATTTTTGAAATAAGTTGCTTAGCGATAAAAACGAATTATTAAGAACCTTTGGCTCTAAAAAATTAGATTCAAATATTGAATCAAGGAGAAAAAACTTATGAGTGCAATGACATCTGCTGACAGGAAGCTGCGCAAAGCGGTGATGGCTGGTTTTGAAATTCAAGCCGCTGAGTTCCAATGTTTAGAAAACAAATATTTCTTCTACAAAAAGTTTTATGGAATTTTTGATGCTGAAACTAATCAAATTCGTTTTCGGGCCGAATCGAAAGTAGAAGAGCGAGAGGTGTACATAAATATCTCCGATAAAAACGATCAAAGGAAATATGTTATCACCCACATAGAAAAAAATGATGTGACTGATTACCTCGTCAAAGTTCGCGATCAAGAATATAGCGTCAAATGCTTTTTAGCTAACGTCCAAGTCATATAAAAACACCAGATAATTAATTATTTATGCTTAATGGTTCATTTCAATCGATGTAATTATTAATGACTACGTCATCACTGACGTTTGTTATTCATAAAACAAAAAGGGAAAGGAGGAAAGCAAGATGCAAGAAGAAGAGAAGAAAGGTTTTTTTGCGAATCTGTCGGAAAAGGCTTCAGACAAAATTGATGAAATTCAATTAAAGGATGCCATCTCTAAAAGTTTCGAAATGCAAGCGACACAATTTCAGAATGTTGAAGCTCAGCTGTTATTAGGCGGTAAGAAATTTTACGGAATTTATAATAAGCGGCGCCAACAAATCCGCTTTAGAGTCGAAGACAAAGTTGAAGAACGCGAAGTTTTTAAAAACGTCTCAGACTCAAATGATGATCAGAAGTATGTAATTAAGAAATTGTCAAAAGACAACATCAAGGATTACATGGTTCAAGTCAAAGAAGCCTCCTACCCCGTTAAATGTTATGTTGCGAATGTAGATATTATCTAAAGGCTCCCCCCGTTTGACAATATGTGCCGATCAATGATTTGCACATCGTGTCATAAAGAAAAGCGAGATGAGCGGCCAAGTGGCCAATCATCTCGCTTTTTTATTTGCTGAATTAGTAGTTATTCAAGGTAACCAAGAATACCTACTAATATACATCTCTTTCAGCTAGAGATGGGGGGTTATTCAGATCTTAACGACATCATGAAAACGTATAGGCTAACAAAAACTCCTAAGATCGACAAAACACCAGCGCTAATTAAGCCCCAACCCATCGCCCACGTTGTTTCGTAGACTGATGTGTTGCCTAAAAGTGTCAGTGTTGTTTTTGTGTATGTCGGAAGTAGAAACAATAATATGGTCGCGCCAATGAACAAAGCGGCCGACACAATTGTCCCCTTTTTAGATAATAAAGCGATTAAACCAGCTAATGCTGGTAATAAAAACGCAGCAATTCCTAAAAAGCTAGGCTCGATTTGAACGGTGCCAAGCGGTCCTAAATCATAAATTTGTGCGCCGAAAACAGATTGCGCACCAGAATAAACGGCCTCTGAATCAATATCGATAAGAGCTGGCAAAAAGAGCATGAGGGTCGCGGCCACGCCAAGAAATAAAGCGACGAGACCAAAGACGTTTTTGCGAACATTGAATTTCATAGTTTTCTCCTTTCATGAAATTGTATGAAGCGAATCAGATAGTAAAAATTAATAACGGTTGCGGAAGATCAAATTAATAATCGATAGAAGTAGCACGGCACCTAGAATAGCAAAACCCATCCCCCAAAAACTGAAAATGGTCATATCGCCAAGACCGGAAAAGTGAGCGATAATTCCGCCAATCGCAGCTCCGGCTAGACCGACAACAATGTTTAAGATGATTCCCATCCGTCCATTGTTTCTGGTGATGAGACTGGCAATCCAGCCAGCAAGCCCACCAAACGCAAGCCATAGAATGAAATACATAGAAATCCCCCTTTCTGTTAATTTGTCGACGGTCGACATTCGTTAATATCTTAACGTTTTGTGGCGTCTTAATCGTCGAAACAAATTCTAAGGACATCTTTATAATGTTCCTATATATGCATATTGTAAACACAATTTGATATTATTTACTATTCCAAGTATATATAAATGTATTATATTCATACAAAAATAGTGATAATTTGAATAATTATTATCTGAATGAAGCCAAAGCTTCTTATTAGAAGTAATAATTAACCCCCTTATTCGTCTATGATAGCCTTAAATAAATGCCAAAGGTCCATCAAAGACAGGCTTTTGTAAAATTGAAGTATTTAATGATTAATGTTAAGTCTAATTGGGGGCCACAACTGTAGTGGCATCTAAATTGATGGCGGTTTGAGCTAGTAGACGACCATTAATGGAAGAGGCAGTTCCCATTGATATATCGGTCACTCCCAAAATCGTTCCTTCAACATGAGCTCCGGTTCCAATCATTACTGAATCTGAAACAACCCAATAGATGTTGGAAGCTTTGGCGCCGCCAGAAAGAATCACATCAATATTCGCAGCTTGTGTAAGCGTTCCAGCCACTTGGAAAACCCAAACAGCTGATGACGAACCAGACAGCGTGACGTTTGTATTAATGATGACATTATTACCCCACTTATAAACTCCGGCATCGAGTGTTTTTCCGCTTAAATCGCCCGCGTGTAATTCATTGTAATCAAAAGCAATCCCGTTCGCGTTGGTAAACGCCGTTTCCATATCACCAACGGCTTTTGTTAATTTTGCGGGTGTCGGATTTGCATAATCAGAGGCATAAAGATGACCGGTGACATAGCTCGAATCGGAAAATTCATTGCTTTCGTCAATCGTTTCCGAAAAACCGGTAAAGTAACTTGCGGCGGCTGGACTAAGCCCAACATCGCCAGTAATTGAGGTTACTCCCGTGGTTGAGACTCCAGCTTTGGCCAAAACAGCAAAATCCTGGGCGTCGCCAATGGACAAGTTTTGAGGAGTGGTTGGCCCACAACTTGTTAATAAAGCAGAAGCAAGAAATAACATTGTTATAGTGGCAAAGGTGTTTGAGCGGTAAAATTTGGTATTCATTTAAATACTCCTTTCAAAAGAACGACTTTTTTACTATTAACCTTAATTTGCTTGTTGCATCGGTTTTTATTCATCAATAAAGCCAATGAAATATTTATCAATTCATGTCGGACGTCATTGGTTTTATCGTTATTATTATATCATAGTTTCATATAAACACCCTTATATTCTTATAAAGTAATATTATTTTGCACTATGCAATAAATATGAATTTCAGATAATTTTTCTATAACAATTGCTTTTCAACGCGTTATCTTTCAAATTTCGAATCTATTCGCTTCCTATATTTATAGATTTTCTTTTGCTATAATTTTTATAATTTAAAAAAGTAAATGAGAGCATTAATATGAAAGTTTTAGTTACTGGAAGCAATGGATTTTTAGGCAGCCATATCGTGCGATATCTTCTTGAGTTAGGCTATGAAGTTCGGGCCTTTGTTTTAAAAGGAACACCACAAGATAATTTGGCTAGACTCTCTTATGAAGTCTTTGAAGGCGACTTATTAAATCCGTCCGATATTGAGAAAGCTCTTGAATCATGCGATTACCTGATTCATACGGCCGCCATCACCGATGTGTGGCCAACAAAGAACCCCTTATCCTGGAAAATCAATTATCAACTTGTTAAAAGTTTAGCCGAAATTGTTCGAAAAAAACGAATTAGGAAATATATTCATGTCGGAACCGCTAATTCGTTTGGTTTTGGGAGCATTGAAAATCCCGGAAACGAAGTGATGGCTTTTAACAGCGGAAGATATGGTCTTGATTACATTAACTCAAAAAAAGCCGCTCAAGATTTTTTATTAGCAGAAGCAAAGAAAGACAGTGGGCTACCTGTTGTTATCATTAATCCAACTTTCATGATCGGTGAGAACGATTCAAAACCTGGTCCGGGCGAAATGATAATTTCGGTAATCAAACGCAAGGTTCCGGGTTATTCCGTAGGAGGTCGAAGTTTTGCCGCCGTTAAAGACGTCGCCCATGCCTGTGTGAATGCGCTTGATAAAGGGGTAGTGGGTGAGTGCTATATCACCGGTGGAACCAATTTAAATTACAAACAATTCTTTTCTATGATTGCGAATATGGCTAATGTCAAACCTCCAAGGATTAAAATTCCGACCTTTTTTGCCATTATATTCGCGGGAATTATGCAATTTATTGCGAAGATAAGAAAAAGAAAGCCGCTTCTAACAGTAACGATGGCTAAAATGTCTGGTGATGGTCATTATTACTCATCAGAAAAAGCGATTCGCGAATTAGGTTATGAACAAACCGGTTTAGAGAACGCTCTTTTAGAAGCAATTAAATGGTATGATACGCATGGATATCTAAAATAAGAATGGCAAGCATGAAAAATCTATTAGATAAAGTAGTAATCATTACTGGTGGTGGCAAAGGAATCGGCAGAGAAACCGCCAAACTGTTTGCATTGCAAAAAGCCCAAGTAATTATATCTGGACGGAGCGAAGATTCACTTAAAGAAACGTCTTCTTTGATTATTTCACAAGGCGGAAAATGCGACTATTTCGTCGGGGATGTTACTAATGTGGCTGACTGTGAAAGAATCGTAAATGCGGTTTATGAAAAATACCGCCACCTAGATATTTTAATTAATAACGCCGGCATGAGCATGCGTGGTTTGTTCGTAGATACCAATCTTGATTTGTTCCATAAAATAGTTAATATTAATTTTTGCGGTGCGGTTAATATGACCAAATTTTCTCTTCCTTGGCTCATTGAAAGCAAGGGTAGTGTTTTGTTTATTTCTAGTTTGTCGGCTCTTAAGGGCATTCCCGGCATTGCTCCCTATGGGACCTCTAAGATGGCGTTGACCGGTTTTAGCGAATCGCTGAGAGCAGAAGTTTATCAACACCATGTTCATGTTGGCATTATCTATGTCGGATTTACTGAAAATGACAAAAACAAGAAGATATATTCGGCTTCTGGAGATCTTGTTCCACTTCATCGCGACAAAAATAATGATACGCAAGCAGGAGTAGCAAGAAGTGTTCTAAAGGCAGTTCGTAAACGCAAGCCGGTCATGTATTTGACTTTTGCCGGAAAAATAGCAACCATCATGTATCGCCTGTTTCCTAGAATGTCTGGTTATTTGTTGCGAAAGTTCGCTATGAAAAATAAGGGGTATAAACCATCATGATTATGAGTCAAGCCATTGATTTCTCGGTTCTTTTAAACGAAGAAATAATCGCTTTAATTGTTTTTCCATTACTTTATCTGACCTACTATTTTGGCAATAATTTTTCTTTTATTAAGAAATTTAGGGCTCGTTTTAACGAAGCTCCTGACAATTTTGAAAAATCAGTGTATTTTCGTCGTTTGATGGGTTTTGTGCTTCTGGGTTTAATTCCCTTTCTTGTCACACTATTTTATTTTAAGAAACCCTTATCCTCATATGGTCTTGGTCTTCCGTCTGGAGAATACGCTCTTATATGGTCGCTTATTCCTTTGGTGGTTATCGTGGTTGTTAGTATTCTACGTCCCACCAGTAAAATTGATCTTTCCTATTATCCTGAGGTACGTAAAAAAGATTGGACGACAAAAAGAACAATTATTAACGTCGTTTTTTGGACCCTCTACTTGTTAGGTTATGAATTCGCTCTTCGCGGGATGATTTTCTTTACGACCTTGTATGCATATGGTTTGTGGCCGGCAATTATTATCAACAGCGTTATTTATAGTTTGATTCACATTTTTAAAGGACCCAAAGAAGCCTTTGGAGCTTTTTTTCTTGGGATTCTATTTTGCTTAATTACCTACTATACAAATTCTTTTTGGTTATCATTTATTATCCATGTTCCGATGGCAGTGATTAACGACATTAAAGCCGCAAATGCCACCAAAAAGATGTTAAACGCCGCAAAAACCGAGTAATATTTAGATTTTTGTTTGCGAATTTATAGTAGTTTCACTATTTTGTTTTCAATATTTTCGGGCGTTACTGCAGGCGCGTAGCGATCGACAACTTTCCCTTCGCGATTGATAAGAAACTTCGTAAAATTCCAATTGATGTTTTTCCCCACCAATCCCCTTTTTTGACTCTTGAGATAGGTGTAAAGAGGAGCTTCGTCCTTCCCGTTTACTTCGATTTTAGAAAACTGTTTGAAACTAACATCGTAACGAAGTTTACAAATGTTTGCTATCTCGGCTTCGGTTTCTGGGGCCTGATTACCAAACTGATTGCATGGGAAGTCCAAAATCTCAAATCCCTTATCTCGATATTTTTTAAATAAAGTTTCTAGTCCTTCATATTGTGGCGTGAAGCCACACCCTGTCGCGGTGTTTACAATTAGTAAAACTTTGCCTTTATAGTTGCTTAAGGAAACTTCCTGCCCTTTAATATCCTTCATTTTAAAATCATATATGTTCATAATTTCTATCCTCAATTACATTCTATCGGATTGAACTCTTTCAGCAATTAATGTGCATTTTGAAATAGCAATATTGGGAAAATGAAGAATATACGTTTGTTTCTTCTATCTATTTTGTTTTTTAAATTGCCATTGTCTCATAAACGTATTATGTTAAATAATAAGAAGCACCATGAAAATGAATCGAAAGAAGCAAGATATCCGAGAAATATCGATTAAAAGCATTCCTTATCTCATTCTTTTGGGGCTTTCTTTTATTTCCCTATATGTCTTTTTTTATGATGGTCTTTTACAAGGTGATGATATTATTTTCCATCTCGCCAACATTAGTGACGAATATTTATCATTGCTCAATCAAGGTTCTATCTCTCGAATCTCGACTTATTTAGGATCTAACCTTGGCATTGGCACGCGTCTTTTCTACTCTCCACTATTTCACCTACTTGGGAGTTTGATGTATGTTATCACCCATTGGATGGGCGGGAATGCCGTCACAGCCATTAAAATCGTGATGTTTATTAGTGTTTTTGTTTCTGGTTTGTTCATGTATCGTTTCTTATTAAAAGCCAGTAACGGAAAAATCATCGCCGCGACGATTGGCGCAGCTATTTATGTTTTATATCCTTACCGCATTTTTGATGCGCTATGTCGCGCAGCTTACGCTGAGGCTTTGGCGTTTGTCTTCATTCCTCTTTTCTTTAAAGGATTACATGGGTTAGTTAATTTTAAAGATGAGATTAAGGTTTTGCCGTATATCGAAGTTATCTTTGGCGGGGCATTGCTCTTTTTAAGCCATAATTTAACCGCCATTTTCGGCTTTGTTTTCGGTATCATTTTCTTATTGGCTAACAATAATAAAATTATTGCTTTATGCCGTAAACCCAAATATTGGATAAGCGGGATAGTCTCGATCTTCATTATGCTGGGATTTATGTCGATTAGTATGTTTTCCTCGCTCGAATTACTTAATAGTGGCTTATATAACATCTCGGATGCTCAGCGGATGTGGACAACACTTCAGCATGTTACCGGTCGTATCGATACTGCCTTTAATTACTCGGGTTTTCTAAACTATGTTTATATGAACGGTTTCTTTGCTACTCAAATGGGGCCGAGTATTTTGACGACGCAGATTGTCTCGTTCTTACTTTTGAGTTTTCTATTTTTCTTTTTTAATCACGCCTTACGACAGTTCAAGAAAATGCGTCATCTCCACTTTCCCATCAGCGCGGGTAGTTATCTTGGTTTAATGTTTGCTTTTGCAAATCGTCTTGAGGTTATTTTAGGAGCGGTTGTGGTAATCGTGCTGTCATTTTTTATTGATTATATTCTTCACGCTGTTAAAAGCGAGCCATTTAAAAAAGAGACAATCTATAAAGATATCGATTTCTGGTTTCTTATTGGTATTCTAATTCTTACTTTCGCTTTGATAACCCAGAAATGGATATGGCAGATTGTTCCCGAGCCATTTTTGATGATTCAGTTCCCGTGGAGGCTTTTTGCTTACGTTCAGTTCTTTATTAGCTGGGCGATTGGTTTGCTGTGTTATAAATTCGAATTTAAAAAAGCTGTTTCGTATGCCGCGATTACCGCCATCGGCTTTTGTCTTGTCACCAATCAGGCTTTGCCTGAAAAGCGCCTTAACTTTATTCGCTCAAGCGAGCCCGAAAGCACGATAAAGGTTTATTATGGTAACGAAGATTACTTTTTTCCGACCTCTTCTATTGGTTGGAACAAAGAATACATTCCTCAAGTCTTTTTCCAAGAAGATTATGTCTCGGAATATAGCACCTCGCTATATAACAATGTAAAACAAAGAATTATGCGACCATACCAAGACGAATATCCTTTAGAACCGGTTGTGTTAAGCGGGTCCTGCGATACTACGATCACTGAGCGCGTTACGCCTAATTACACAATGGACATTCAAGCCGCGGATGATAGTTTAATTCAAATGCCTTTAATCTTCTATCCTGGATATCGAATTCAGGCTTATGGAGATAATGGAATAAAAACCAATCTTGATGCTTTAAATGTCGATGGTTTGATAGCCTTTAATGTCAATGAAGATTATGGGCAAATCGTCGTCTCTTTCGTCGGAAGTCCGCTTGTCATTACCTCATATGTCTACTTTGGAATATCAATCTTGGGTGTAGCGGGATTAGTTACATATTTCAAATTCTTTGATCGATACAAAAAGAAGAACCTCTAAGCAAGCAAAAATTAGTTTTTGTTTTTGTCACAATTAAACAGTACGTATTTACAGCCATATTAATTGTTAAATAGATGTTTGATCGGTATAATTTTTATGCTAATAAAAGGAGTTTGATTATGCACAACGTAAGAAAAATAAACGACGCGTTATATTATGTCGGTGTCAATGACCTTCACATTACTAGATTTGAAAATATGCATCACCTGAGTAAAGGGATGGCTTATAACTCTTTCGTTTTAATTGATGAAAAAACCGTTTTACTCGATACGGTTGATAAAGTCGGTGGACAGCAATTTCTAGAAAACGTTGAAGCCGCTTTAGCAGGGCGAAAACTAGACTACTTAGTTATCAATCATATGGAACCGGACCACTGTGCCCTAATTAGTGATATTGTTAAAAACTATCCGGAAGTGGTGTTAGTTGGAAATAAAACTACTTTCCGTTTACTCGATCAGTTTTATGCGCTTGATTTAAAAGGCCAATGTATTGAAGTCAAGGAAGGCGACACTCTCGCAATTGGCAAAAGAACCCTAAAGTTTTTCATGGCTCCGATGGTCCATTGGCCAGAAGTAATGGTTACTTATGAAGAAAGCGAAGGGCTCTTATTTTCTGCTGATGCGTTCGGAACCTTTGGTTCCCTGGAAGGAAATCTCTTTACTAATCAGGCCAGTTTTGAAAACGAGTGGTTGGACGAAGCGAGACGCTATTACGCGAATGTCGTTGGAAAATATGGCACTCAAACACTATCTTTACTTAATAAACTTGCGAATCTAAAAATTAATTATTTACTTCCTTTGCACGGACCTTTATGGCACGAAAATGTTGATTGGTATATTAGTAAATACCATCTCTGGGCATCTTATATGGCTGAAGAAAAAGGCGTCGTAATCGCCGTCGGTTCAATTTATGGACATACGGAAGCAGCTGCTGAAATTCTTGCTGGCTATCTTGCAAAGTTGGGGGTCAAAAATATCCGCCTATTTGATGTTTCCGCGACTGACCCGTCATTTATCATTGGCGATATTTTCCGCTTCTCGCATGTTGTCTTAGCTTCTGCGACGTACAACTTTAGAGTTTTCCCACCGATGGAAACATTAGTGAATGATATAGTTGCGATTGGAATAGCCAATCGCCTTTTTGCCATCATTGAAAATGGCTCTTGGGCTCCCAGCGCCGATAATTTGATTCGTCCCCAGATTACTAAACTCAAAAATGTTCAAATCCTTAATCCAGAGAAATTTACGATTAAATCAGCTTTAAAAGAAGAACAACTTTCTGCCTTAATGGATTTCGCCAACAAGATTGCTAAGACAATTTAGGACTTATCTATCTCGTCAGTGTAGAATGATAATGAAAAAGGGGCAATAATCATGAATGATTTCATTGTATCGACAACTCATCTATTAGATGGTTATGTAATTACCGAATATATCGATGTGATTTTTGAAGAGAGCATTTTTGGCGTAAGTATCTCTACAGGTATCAAAGGAATTGGCGATATGTTCAAAGGTTGGACCGGAGAACGATTAAATGCCATTTCTGATCGCATCGAAGAAGTGAAAAACGAAGTAAAAAATTCTTTGATTGGAAAAGCCAAGAAGATGGGGGCTGATGCTCTAATCGGTGTCGATATCGAGACGACGAGAAATCTTAATGACGGAACAATCGGCGTTTCCATTTCGGGAACAGCCGTAAGAGTCGTAAAAGTTATTACAAATAGATAAACGCATAAAAAAGCACGGCTAAATCTAAAACCGTGCTTTTATTTTAAACAATAACTAGTCGTTTGCGCGTCCGGCTGAACCGAGGACGTTAACCATTTTGTCAGCCACTAAATTGGTAATGGCGTTAAGACCGGCATTAATAAACAACCGTGTATCAAATTCTTCGGGTTTCTCGAATAACGCTTTGCGCATTCCTCCGACATAAGCGACTCGAATGTCGGTACCGACATTGATTTTACAGACGGCGCGTCTTGCGGCATCGCGGAGCATGTCTTCGGGAATTCCGACGGCTTCGGGCATTTTACCCCCGTATTTATTCAAAGTATCCAATGATGCCTTCGGAACACTGGAGGCACCGTGTAAAACAAGGGGGAATCCTGGAAGTTTGGCTTCGATTTCTTCAAGGATGTCAAAACGCAGTTGCGGTTTTTGTCCGGGTCTAAATTTGAATGCTCCATGAGCGGTTCCGATCGCAATAGC
>Ga0172377_10003695_pt1 | contig 15758 bp, 14 predicted proteins | sample Pumphouse3metaG_FD_119749 | JGI IMG/M metagenome (GOLD analysis project Ga0172377, IMG submission 119749) | Leachate microbial communities from a municipal landfill in Southern Ontario, Canada - Pumphouse #3 metaG | ecosystem: Engineered > Solid waste > Landfill > Unclassified | place: Canada...
AATGCAACAAACACACCAAACCATGATGCAGCTGGCACAAGGCGTACAGCATATCAGCGATTTTGTCGCTCAAGCCAACCAACTCACGTTACACGCACGTCATCAAACCGAACACAGCCGCGAAGTCATGCTTAATGCCGTCCACAGTATGCAAACCATTCAGCACTCCAGCATTCAAATCAATGACATGGTTAGCCTTATCGACAGTATCGCCTTCCAAACCAACCTGCTTGCACTCAATGCCAGCGTTGAAGCCGCGCGCGCTGGCGAACAAGGGCGTGGCTTTGCCGTCGTCGCAACCGAAGTGCGCCAATTAGCACAACGATCTGCGCAAGCATCGCAAGATATCCGCCAACTGATTGACCAGGTTTTATCACACATCAACCAAGGCGTAATAAACATAGAACGCACCCAACACGCCTTTGAAGACAGTTTTAAAAATATTCAACAACTCAACGATACCATGGGCGAAATTTCGGTACGTTCGAAGGAACAAAAGCACGCCATTGCTGAGGTTAGCCAGCGTATAGAAGCGCTCGACCAAGCCCTGCGACACACCGCGCAGACTTTACAACAACACGTTGAACACAACCAACACCTCAAACAACTTGGCCTAGAGTTACACCAACAAACACAGGTTTTTCAAACGTGCGACACCACCACGCAATAGCCGCCACTAATCGACTAGACCAAAGGAAGTTTGGCGAATAAAACTCGCATTCACTACCACATCCACGCGCCGGTTCTGTGCCTTGCCCGCCTCCGTATCATTAGAAGCGACAGGCCGAAACTCGCCAAAACCGGCAACCGAAAACGCTTGATTTTGCAAACGACTGTTTACATACAATAACTGCATCACATTCTGCGCCCGCATCGTGCTTAAAAACCAGTTATTACGCAAGGGAGAACGCGGATCAATCGGATCATTATCGCTATGACCCTCCACCACCACCTCGGCACGCCAATCCATCCCATCTTGTTGTGCTTTTTGGATAAAGCGACGCGCCTGCGGGTCTTGCTGCAAATGAAACAAAGGTAACGTGCTAATTAACCTTGCTAACCTTGACAACTCCGCCTCCAGGCCTGCAGAAACTTGATAACCTCCGCGCTCAAAAGCCTGTGGATGACTAATCGAAAAATGAATGCCACGCCCATTACGCAATACCTCAATATACTCAAACGGTTGGCGCTCAAATTCAGCTCGCATAATCTGATACGCCTGCTCGACCTGCTGCTCCGACCATTTCTGAACTCGACTAATTTCAGTATGGTGCAACGCCAACATCATAATAAAAAACGTAATCAACAAGGTCACCACATCCGCAAACGACAACAACCAAGTCGATTTCGCACGCTCAGCTAACGCACTCATGGCGGCCATTCCGTTTTTAACTGTCCGCCGGCGTGCATTTGTGGCGCAATATAAATTTCAATACGTCGATTTATCGGATCGTCACCCTCCTCCACGATTGGACGAAAACTACCATAACCGGCAATCGAAAATAAACGCGGCGACCAATTTAAATCCGCCTGTAAAAACTGCATAACCTCATACGCGCGATAAGTGCTTAACTCAATATTATTGCGAAAGCGCGCGCCCGCAGTCAGCGGAATTGAATCGGTATGACCTTCAACCGTAATCGTGACATCCACCGCAAAACCGGCGCGCTCAATATTGTTCAACCAACGCTGATAACCTGCCTCCAACTGATCCAGCTTTAACGCCGCTAAAAACTGACTCACCTCATGAAGATAAGGATAATAACGCGGATTAATATCCGCGCGTGCAGGGGCAAACAGTGGCGTAGTGGCAAACAGTGCCGGGTCGAGCACAACACGCACCCCTTTGGACAACGTATTATCAATTTGCATCCACTGCCAACCCTGCTTTTGCTGGACTTGCAGCGCTTGGGAATAAAGCTGATTCATGATTTTTTGATAGCTGCGCTTGGCGCTCACGCCTTCGAGCTCAGTGATGGTGATAATTAAAATAAAAAAAGCTAACAGCGAAGTAAACAACGACACAAATGTCAGCATCCACACGCGATTACGAATCAAGTTTTGTTTTTGTGCGTTTTCGGCGTTGCCCCCGGCATCAAAACTCACACAAGCCTCCAGATCGCACTTAGCGACTCGCGCGCTCCAAGCGCTCTTTGGTTTTTTCGTTAAGAAAACTAAATAAACTTTCGCGCACCAACAGAGGAGAATGCAACCGTTTTAAACCAATAATACCGCGAATAACCACCTCGTTTTTAATCGACTCGGCATCCGACAACACCTTAAGCTTGCCTGCAATCGGAATAAACAGCATATTAGAAAACAGTACACCATAAAACGTGGTCACCAGCGCCAACCCCATACCAGATAATAGCCCAGCCAGCATATCCTCACTGCCATCGACCGAGCCACCACTCGCCTGTGCAGTCATCATAATAATCAACCCCATTACCGTCCCCATCATGCCAAAAGCGGGCGCATAAGACGCCATATTATGAAATACATCTTGGCACTGAATATGGCGTAACTGAATATTTTGCTGATTATTATGCAGACTAGCAAGCAACTGTGCCTCATCCTGATAAATCATCACTTGAGTCAAAGCAAAGCGCAAAAACGGATCACTGACCTCCTCAATATGCGGCTCAAGGGTCAAAATCCCCTGCTTGTGGGATAAATGGCTCAACTCACCAATTTCCTCAATCATCTGCTGCACCGAAGCTGGCTCAGCCGCAAACACCTTCACAAACCCGTTCAACACACACCTTAACTGCGAGAGCGGATAGTTGATTAACACCGCCGCCAAGGTTCCACCCAAAACCACCACCAAACCTTGCCAATTAAAAAACGCCGCAATAATCCGCCCGGCCTCATAATCAACCATACTTAGTAAAATAATAATCAAACCAAATAACAGTCCGATAATCGACGCCGCTTTACTCATTTTTACTCATTAGGCTGTTTTACCTGCAAATTTATAAGCGCCTGCTGCGGATTCACAAACCACTCTGCCGTCAGCTGATTTAATTGCTCAAGGGTTAAATCCGTCACATCCAAGCGCGGGCTGATATACACATCAATCACGCCAGCTTCTCTAAGTAAGCTATTTTTAGGCCAAAACCGCCCAGCGTTATGCGTCACCAAATGCACCGGCGTCGCGCTCGCCTTCGCCAACATCGCGCCGCCTTTATTGATTTTGCCCAAAGTCCCCGTCGGAACACGCGTACCCTCAGGAAAAATAACAATCCAATTTCGATACTGCTGCAGATGCGCCTGCCCCTGCTTTAACAACTGCTTCAACGCCTTCGAACCAGCAGAACGATCAATCGCTATCGGATGCAACATCGCCAAAGTCCAACCAAAAAAAGGAATCGACAACAGCTCTTTTTTCAACACATACGATTGACGCGGCAATATTTTTTGTAACGCCAATGTCTCCCATGCTGACTCGTGATGCGCCAGCACAATCGCCGGTTGTGTTGGATCAACATACTCCAAACCATGTACCCGATAATGCAAACCACAGCTTATGCGTAACCACGCCAGCGTTGAGCGCGTCCAATACTGCAAAAATGCATAACGCCACCGATACGGCGCCAACCACAGCACCTGAGCTAAAATCGAAAACACCAACACCAGTAGGGTTCGCCCCACCTCAAACGCAATAGAACGTAACCACAACCCTACTCTCACCTTAACCACTCCTGCACAAACGCAGCCAAGTTATCAAACACCGGAACATCTTTTTCGTACCAACTGGCCAGGGTACGCTCACCTTTACCGGTTCTCACCAAATGCGGCCTCATACCGGCACCCCGTGCGGCTTGCACATCGGCCAAGGTATCGCCCACCATCGGACAACCGACAAGTGACGTATGATAACGCTGCGCAATCGCCCGCAACATCCCATCCAACGGTTTACGGCATACCGAACCGCAATCGCCTAAATACGGCGAATAACTCAACCAATCAACGCGCCCGCCCAGCGGCGCCAATAAACGCTGCATTTTTTGATGCATCGCACTTAAAGTGGCGCGATCATAATACCCGCGCTTAATCCCCGACTGATTAGTCGCCACTGCCACCGTCCAACCGGCCTGATATAATTGCGCAATCGCCTCTAAACTACCTGCAATCGGCTGCCATTCATCAACACTTTTAATAAACGCATCTGAGTCATGGTTAATCACGCCATCGCGATCTAATACAATGATTTTTTTTAACATATGGATTCAACTTGAACATCATAGAAAGTGTGTATTAGCAGGCCTGCTAATACACACACAGCGAACTACGCCGCCGACAAACGTGAAATATCGGCGACCGCCATAAAGAGTTGGTAGATTTGATTGAGTAACGCCAAACGATTACGTCTCACCGCGTCGTTCTCAGCCATGACCATCACCTGATCGAAGAAAGCATCCACCGGCTCACGCACCTGCGCCAAAGTAATTAACGCATTAGCATAATCGCGCCCAGCAATCAAATGGCTTACCTGCTCGCGCAGCTGATCGAGTTTTAACCATAACGCTCGCTCCGCCTCTAACTCAAACAAATCGGCATCGATTTCTTCCGGCCACGCCCCTTCCACTTTTTTCAAAATATTCTGAATGCGTTTATGTGCCGCCGTTAAACTCTCCACCCCCGGCAGTTGCGCAAACACCTTCACCGCTTCAATGCGTTTAGAGAAATCAATCGGATGCGCTGGACGACACACCCGCACCGCCTCAAACGCTTGCGCGCTAATCCCTTGATCAGCGTAATACGCCTTCAAGCGACCGATAATAAAATCATAAATCGACTCCACTAACTCAGGCGAAAACACCACTTGCGAATGCAGCTTCAAACTGGACTCGATTAACAGATGCAAATCCAAATCCAGCTCTTTTTCAATCATAATCCGCATGATGCCTAACGCCGCACGACGCAACGCAAACGGGTCTTTATCACCGCTCGGTACTTCACCAATACCAAAAATACCGGTAATGGTATCTAACTTATCGGCCAAAGCTAAGGATTGCGCCAACTCATTATTGGGCAAACTGTCACCGGCAAAACGTGGCTGATACTGCTGATCTAAACTGTCGGCCACCAATATATGCTCATTTTCTGCCAGCGCGTAATAACGCCCCATCACCCCCTGTAACTCAGGGAACTCGCCCACCATCAACGTCATCAAATCGCACTTAGACAAGCGCGCCGCGCGCTCGGCCAACTCCGAAGGCACTCCTAACGGACGGGCGATTTTCACCGCCAAGGTTTCTAAGCGCTCAACCTTGTCATACAAAGTGCCGAGTTTTTGTTGAAACACCACCGTTTTCAAACTGGGTAAAAAATCATCCAACGGCTGCTTACGATCCTGATTCCAGAAAAATTTCGCATCTGCCAAACGCGGACGAATCACCCGCTCATTACCTGAAATCACCGACTCAGGACGCGAGCTTTCGATATTGCTAATCGTAATAAATTTGGGCAATAAACGCCCCTCGGCATCACGCAAATGGAAAAATTTTTGATGACCTTTCATCGCAGAAATTAAACATTCCGGCGGCACACTCAAAAAATCCTCATCAAAGCTGCCCATTACCGCAACCGGCCATTCATTCAACGCCGTAACCTCATCTAACAACGCCTCGTCTATTTCCGCCACGGCCGACACACTCGCCGCCGCCTGCAAAACCTGATGACGAATTAGCGCGCGTCTTTCGGAAAAATCAGCTATAACATAACCTTGTTTTTTCAACACAGCCGCATAATCGCAAGCGGCACCAACTGTTATTTCTTCGGGTGCATGAAAACGGTGGCCTCGGGTCACATTCGACGCAGCTTTACCTAAAATCGTAGCAGGAACCACCTTCTCCCCCAACAACATCAACACCCAATGCACCGGACGCACAAACTCAACATTCGAACTGCCCCAACGCATTCTTTTCGGCACGGGTAGTTTTGCTAAAGCCGCCTCTACCAGGTCTGGTAATAAATCCCGTGTTGCCTGACCTGTAACCGCTTGCTCATACGCCATCCAAACGCCCTTATCGGTTTCGACCTCCATCAAATCGGCTACGGTTACTCCGCAAGAACGCGCAAACCCTTCCAACGCCTTGCTTGGATTGCCGTTTTCGTCAAACGCGGCTTTTTTAGCCGGTCCACGACGTTCGACACGTTTGTCCGCTTGCGCAAGCGCAACCTGCTCAATCCACACCGCTAAACGACGTGGCGCGGCATAGATATGTACCTTACCATAGGCTAAGTCGGCTTGATTTAATCCGTTTTCAATGCCCTGTGCCAGCGATTCGGACAAACTGTTCAGTGCCTTAGGCGGCAACTCTTCCGTACCAATTTCAACTAAAAAATCTGCTGCACTCACCCGTTCTTCTCCTGTGTTTCTTTAACCAGCGGGAACCCTAAAGCTTCACGCCCGGCATAGTAAGCCTCCGCAACGGCACGCGCCATCGTTCTCACGCGCCCGATAAAACGCGCGCGCTCAGTGACACTTATCGCATGACGTGCGTCTAATAAATTAAAGGTATGAGAGGCTTTTAAGACTTGTTCATAAGCCGGTAAGGGTAATTTGGCTTCAATTAATTGCGTAAAAGCTTGTTCACACTCGCCAAACTGACGGAACAGCACGTCGGTATTAGCATATTCGAAATTATAGGTGGACATTTCGACTTCATTTTGATGAAACACATCGCCATAGGTCACTTTTCCACCCGGGCCATCAACCCAGGTTAAATCGTACACGCTATTCACGCCTTGCAAATACATGGCAATGCGTTCTAAACCATAGGTAATCTCACCGGTGACCGGACGACACTCTAAGCCGCCAACCTGCTGAAAATAGGTAAACTGTGTTACCTCCATGCCATTCAGCCACACCTCCCAACCTAAGCCCCAAGCGCCTAAAGTCGGCGACTCCCAGTTATCCTCAACAAACCGAATATCATGCTCCAGCGGATCAAGGCCCAGCATTTTTAACGAATCCAAATACAACTGCTGGATATTCTCCGGTGACGGTTTTAACATGACTTGGAATTGATAATAATGCTGCAAGCGATTAGGGTTTTCGCCATAACGCCCATCGGTCGGGCGACGACTGGGCTGTACATACGCGGCGCGCCAAGGCTCTGGACCTATCGCACGTAAAAACGTAGCCGGATGAAAGGTTCCCGCCCCCATTTCGTTATCGTAAGGTTGCATCACCACGCAACCCTGCTCCGCCCAATAGGACTGCAAGCGTTGAATCAACCCCTGAAAGGTATAAATATCGGCTTGACGCTCATGAGAATTTGACACAAAAAAACCTCTACACAATAATGTCCGCTTAGCGGCCTTCGCCAAACGAACCAAGCGAGTTAACAAAAAATTTTTCAGATTATACCTTGTGCGTCTGCCTACGTCAGGGGGCAGGCCAAAATAACCACAAAATTCCTCAGTTGCGCCCACCGCGCAACCCATAACCCGATAAAGGAAAACCATGCCAGTTCATCTACTCGATACCAGCGGATTAAAGTGCCCAATGCCAGTAATAAAATTACAACAAGCCATGCGCCAACTGCGCGCAAACGAACAAATTGAAATTATTTGCACCGACCCCGGCGCACTCAAAGACATCCAAAGCTGGTGCAAAATCAACAAACATCACTTTATCTCCCAGCGCAGCGAAAATGAGCGCCTTTATCTGCGCGTCCAACACAAGGACGACAACCCCGACAACACCTAATCTAGGCACAAAACTTGCTCGATTTGTCCTAATCAACAACCGACTTAAGCGCGCTTTTTGTGCCAATTCATTTCCAATAAAACGACGTGTTGGTTATAATCAAGCGCAAAAATGGGCGCGAGCGCTCCAACGTAAAGGAATTAAGCGGCATGACAAACCACATTCGCATCAAACACTATTCAACACGACTGCTACAAGCAGGCCTGCTAAGCTGGCTCAGTCTACAAGCCATTCCGGCCCAAGCCGACCTCAACACCCAAGCCATTGCGCTACCGAATCCAACCCAGACCCCGCGTGCCAGCGCAGAACCCCAAACGCAACTTGAACGATTCGAATTTACCATTGGCCGCAACCAAACGCTTAGCCACGCCCTAGAGCACGCCGAACTCTCGCCGCAACTGGCCTATCAAATCAGTCGCCTTGACCAAGCGCAACACTTCACGCGCCTACGTGTCGGCGACAAAATTGTGCTGTGGCGCGATACCGACAAGCAACTACACAAACTGGACCTTAAAAAATCCCCCACGCTCAGCTACCACCTCGAAACCACCGAAGACGGCTTTCGCATTTATGAACAACACAAACCGATCGATTACCGCATACGCATGGCCTCAGCCACGATTAGCGACTCGTTCTACCTCGCTGGCGAACGCGCCGGTTTAAGTGCGCGTACCATTATGAATTTGGCTGACCTATTCGGCTGGGAAGTAGATTTCGTCCGCGAACTGCGCGAAGGCGATCAGTTCAAAATCATCTACCAACAACGCTATCTCAATGGTGAATATTTAGGCGATGGTGATATACTCGCCGCCGAATTAAGCCTCGGCAACGGTCAACGCACCGTGAAAGCCTTCCAACTGGTTGTTGATGGCAAAAAAATCGGCTACTTCAATGAAAAGGGCGAAAATCTACGTAAAGCGTTTATGCGCAACCCAATCAACTATGTTCGCATCAGCTCGCGCTTTCAACGCAATCGCTACCACCCAGTACTTAAAGAATTACGCGATCACAAAGGCGTTGACTATGCGGCTCCCACCGGCACCCCAGTGTATGCAGCTGGCGATGGCATCGTCGCCTTTCGCGGCTGGCGCGGCGGCTATGGCAATAAAATCAAACTTAAACACGCCGGACGCTATGAAACCGTATATGGTCACTTTTCGCGCTTTGGCAAATTTAAACAAGGCCAAAGTGTCAAGCAAGGCGATATTATTGGCTATGTTGGCATGACCGGCCTCGCAACTGGCCCGCATCTGCATTACGAATTCCGCATCAACGGCCAGCACCAAGACCCACTGAAAGTAAAATTCCCTGATGCAAATCCGGTTCAAGCCCAACACAAACAAGCTTTTGAACAGTATGCCGCCGTAATGACCAGCCAACTTATGCGCATTGATCCAAACAACACGCAACTGGCGGCTAAGTTTGAGTAACCACAAGTGAAACCAACCTACTATATCGGCTTAATGTCTGGCACCAGTGCTGATGCGATTGATACGGCACTGGTGGCCTTTGAGGCTGAAAAAATACACCTAATAGACTTTATCAGCCCTGCGCTCCCGGCCACATTCCAGCAACAACTTGGCGAACTTAACCAACAACCGCAACTCTCCCTCCACCAACTTTGCACACTACACGCACAACTCGGACAAGCCTTCGCCGATACCGCACAACAAATGATACAACGCCACCCCAACCTCGCAATTCTCGCGATTGGCAGCCATGGCCAAACACTCTATCATGCACCCGACATCGGCATGAGCCTGCAACTAGGCCACCCAGCGCTCATCGCCAAACACTGCGCCCTACCCACCGCCGCCGACTTTCGTATTGATGACATGGCACTTGGCGGCCAAGGCGCGCCTCTCGCTCCGGTGTTTCACCGCCAGCTTTTTCCTCACCTGCCACGCCCACACGTTTTGGTTAATATCGGCGGCATTGCCAACATCAGCTTAATTCATCACGACACCGTGCTAGGGTACGACACTGGCCCTGGCAACGCCCTAATGGACGAAGTATGTCGGCACCATTTCGCCTGCGACTACGACAAAGCAGGCGCTCTAGCCGCACAAGCCCAACCCGATGCCGCGTTACTTCAACACCTGCTTGCGCATCCTTATTTCCAACAACGTCCTCCCAAAAGCACCGGACGCGACTTATTTAACCAAACGTGGCTTGCCGCCTATCTAAAGCAAGGCCTTGACCCACTCACCCTACTCTCCACGCTCAACCAATTTAGTGTAGAAAGCCTCGCCCGTGCTCTCGAACAGCACACACTCCCACACCATACCCCTTGCATCATATGCGGTGGTGGCGCTTACAACACCACCCTACTGCAACGCCTACAAACCCGACTTCCCTCTTTACGCATTCAAACCAGCCTCGATTATGCTATCGAGCCCAATGCGATTGAAGCCATGATGTGCGCTTGGCTCGCCCACCAACGCGTTAATGAACGCCCGATTGATTTACGCCTAATTACCGGCTCACAGCGCCCGGCGATTCTTGGCGGCTTATGGCAACCCTAAAACACACGGCTTGAAGACATCCAACTGTCGTGAAACAAAAATAAATGAGCCATAAACCAAAGTGAAGGTAAGTGCTTGAAAAAGCAGGCTCTTACGAGCCTGAAAACCCAAAAGGGCTACGAGGATACTAAAGAAGGAGACAGCCTCGCTCACGGGTATCGAGCGAGACAAATAGCGCGGTTACATCAAATCAAAGCTCTTGGTAATTCCTACCACTAACTGGCCATTATCCTTTGCCTGCCCTGAACTGCTGCTATAACCCGATGCCTCCTTACTCGAATGGATATAGGCAATACTCACATCCGTACCAGCGGCGATTTCTGTGCCATAACCCACCTCAATCCAAGTATGCTCCACCGCCTTGTCACCATATTTGGCACGCGGAATAAAGCCATCACCACGCCCCCAAGTCGCATAGGCTCCCGCATACTCCACATTCAACGTTAATACATTGTAATCCTCATCCGTGGTGCCGCCGCTCGCCGTTGGCTTCATTTTCGCGTGCTTCCCTATGTCATAACCGACACTAAACGGACCATAACCCAATGAAAAATTTAACTCCTGATACGAAGTATCCCAAGCGTTTGCATCTTTTGTGACATCCTTACCATAGTTATACAAGGTCACGCCCGCACCCAACGACACGCCGGAAAACTCACCCGACCAACCACCATAAATATCGTACTCGATATCCGAATTTTCTTTACCTTTCGCGCCAACGGTCGAACCCCATACTCCGACATAAAATCCAGAATCATGCGCATAATCCAAACCGCCCTGTGCCGCAGGAGAATTACCATTTTGCTGAATACCGCGGAAAATATACTGAGACACCACGCCAATATTTGCACTGACCCCAGCTTGCGCTGACACCGGCATTAAGGCGATGGTAGACGAACCGGCAATAGCCATAGAAAGAAGCAGAGTTTTAAGTTTAGCTGTGTGTTTCATTTGTCGCATCCTTGTTTAAGAGTAAAACGAATCGAAATTCACCTAAACAATAACAAGCAAGATGCCAATAAATAAATAAACCAATAAAATCAATATTTTAACTTAAATATTATAACAAAAACCCATTAAAAAACCTCACCAAAAGCACCAAAAATAACTATTCTTGCACCATTTTAATACAAGCCTCTAATCTTTCCGACTCCTGTTGTAAAAAAAGCTGCAACCGCTGCTCTAACTCACGAAAATGTTGCACATACGCCTGCCCCAGCGCCGTTAAATGTGTTCCGCCGCCGCTTTTCCCCCCTTTTTCACTGGTCACTAACGGCGCTTGCGCCAATTGATTTAAATCCTCTACCAGTTTCCACGCTTTTTTATACGACATTCCCATCTGCTTCGCCGCTTGGTTAATCGAGCCACAACGCGCAATATGCTCCAACAAAGTAATCCGACCTATACCTAAGTACCCTCTTCCCTGCTCAGCCACCAGCCAAAAACGCGCATGAATTAAAGCCGAATACGCCTCACCCGGCAATTTCTCTTGCCCTACCACTGGCATAGACCGACTACTTTCACTCCCCATGACACTCCCCTTGTTTTACTAATCAAATTCCCCCCCTTGCACACAGCCAAACAAAGCTTTATTTTTACGCGGCCCTTTACCCAGCCCCACCCCAACGGCATCCTTTTTTCTTTCGCAGCCTAAGTCGTGCAAAGGACTCAAAATAGTTATAAAATGTTAATTAAACTTTTATATTATCCCCTCAGGTCAAAATCATGTCCCAATCCTGTCGTTACCGCGAAGACACGGCGCAAAGCAATCAAATCGCGCGCAAAACCTTAGCAAAACTTGAACGTTTAGCGCTACCGGCCAATCCAATACATTTCTCCCTGCTTTATGAACAAGCGAGCCAAATAGACGCTGAAATTGCCCAGCAAGTTGAACAGCTTCTCGCCCAAGAAGATTACAACCTAAAGACCGCGCGTCCGTTATTTATCACCCTACTGACCCGTATTCTACAGAACCAAACCCCAACCGAAGAAATCAGTCAATTGATTCAACACCTGCTACAACATTTAGATGACTGGCACCAAGACGCGCGTGCGCAACAAAGCGCCCTCGATCAAAACTTACAGTGTCTGCAACAGTGTAAAACGCCGCAAGAAATAAACGCCTGCCTGCAAACCACCATTTTGCCACCCATTAACCACATTCAACAGCACACCGAACAACTCTCTGGCCAGCTACAAAGCGCCGCCGAAGTTATTCGCCAACTCAAACAAGAACTCGAACAAGCGACAAGCTTGTCCAAAACCGATTCGCTAACCAACATCGCCAACCGCCGCGGCTACGACGAACAGCTGCGCCAGTTTATCAAGCAAGCACAACAAAAAAGCCAGACTTTTGCCATGCTACTGCTCGACCTTGACCATTTTAAACAAGTCAACGATCGTTTTGGTCACCTCGTCGGCGACAGCGCTCTGCGCTATATCGCCAGAGTACTGTCACAACAAATACGCGAAAATGATGCTCTTGCTCGCCTAGGCGGTGAAGAGTTCGTTATTCTACTCGCCGATGTACGCTATGACCAAGCGATGAAGGTCGCCGAATCAATACGCAAACAAATCCAAGCCAAATCCCTACGGGTCAAAGGCCAACAACAATCGCTCAGCTTTACCATTTCCATCGGCGTCGCCATTTACCAAATGGGCGAAGACGGCGATAAACTATTTGAGCGCGCCGACAAAGCCCTATACCAAGCAAAACAAACCGGACGCAATCGCGTATGCGCCGAACCGCTAAGCTAAGCGATGGCCACATCGATCCCCGTCAACTTAATTAATGGCCCGCTCGGTGCTGGCAAAACCAGCCTGATTCGCCAACTACTGCGCCAAAAACCGGCTGGCGAAGTCTGGGCACTGCTGATCAACGAATTCGGCGCACTCGGCATCGACGCTCACCTGATTGCACCAGACGAACGCCTGTATATCAAACAACTCGCTGGCGGCTGTATTTGCTGCACGGTAAAACAAGACCTAGAGCAAGCGCTACAACGTCTCATTGAATTGCGCCCCGACCGCTTATTGGTCGAGCCAACCGGCCTAAGCGAACCCGATAGCTTAGCCGACCTGTTTTTAAACCCCGCATTAAAACCTCACTATCAGCTACAAACCCTGGTCACTATTTTCGACAGCGCTGACACCTGCCTGCATGAACTACGCGAACTCAATGTTATGCGCAATCTCGTGCAAATAGCCGACATTATCTTGCTAAACAAAACAGATTTAGCGACAAGCACCCATCTTGATGCCCTACATCAATCAATCAGTGCCATCTATCCGCCCAAAACCGCAATTCATCTGACTCAGCAGGCCTGGTTAGACTATGCAAGCCTATGCCAGCCTCATCAAAGCACCTTACGCATTGGCGCACAGCTCAACACCAAACCGGCACTCCGACTACGCCAATCGGCGCACCACCACCCCGCCGCCGCGCTTGACCTTCCACTTACCGATGGCTTATTACAACGCACGCACTATCAAGCACTGGATGCTCAAACCTATGGCTGGTTATTTGACAGTGGACAATGCTTTGATTGGCAAGGCTTACAAAGCCTATTGCAGACGCTGCACAGCAACCAAGGCGTGTTACGAGCAAAAGGCCTGTTTCGCGTTGGCAACAGCTGGATGCTTTTTCAATGGACGCCAACACAACTCACGCGGGAATTGGTATCCTACCGCAAAGACAGTCGCATTGAATTAATTTTGCGCCAATCAACAACGCTCGACTTAGCACAATTTGAGCAAGCATTACTTAACACGCAACTCACACAGTACAACGAACAAATCGAATAATACGCAACACACCACCGCCATCACTAACACCCCATAAAAAAATTTTTAGTCGCTCGCTTAACACATAACCCACAAACTTATCCACAAGCTGAGCCGATGATTTACAAGGTTTTGAGTCCTATTTCTTTCCCACACTAAAGGCTGTGCCTGTGAAAAACTTAGCCAAAATAGCGCTTGCAGCCACCGCTAAAATTTACTATATTTAGTTTCCTGTTTACAATCGCCAACTACATATAGTGGTCGATTCATTTCAAAACACAACATTTTTATCTAAAAAACTTAACTACAAAGGTGAGTATTGATTGCTAACCAACTGAAAAATTTAGCGATTCCCTTTTAACTTAAGCCCAACCCACACCATTTTATACACAGATAAAAGTAGGCGACCATGACAAACAACACACAACGCAACCAATCTCATCTCCACGTCACCAAGCGCGATGGTCGCCAAGAACCCATCGACTTAGAAAAAATTCATCGCGTCATTACGTGGGCCGCCGAAGGATTAGAAAACGTTTCCGTGTCAGAGGTCGAACTCCGCTCCCACATCCAGTTTTACGACGGAATCAAAACCGCCGATATTCATGAAACCATTATTAAATCAGCCGCCGACCTGATTTCCGAACACGCGCCAGATTATCAACATCTATCGGCGCGTCTCGCCATTTTCCATTTACGCAAAAAAGCATTTGGGCGTTTTACGCCCCCATCCTTGTTCGAACAAATCAATAAAATGGTGCGCGCTGGTCGTTATGATGCGCAACTGCTTGAGGCTTACAGCAAAGCTGAAATTGACGAACTCAACGACTATATTTGCCATGACCGCGACCTCACCTTCAGCTATGCCGCCGTGAAGCAACTCGAAGGCAAATACCTTGTGCAAAACCGCGTCACCGGGGAAATTTACGAAAGCCCGCAATTTATTTATATGCTAATACCCATGTGCCTATTCGCCCACTATCCGAGCGATACGCGTTTAAGCCTAATAAAACGCTTTTATGATTCAGCCTCGCTGTTTAAATTATCACTGCCGACACCGATTATGTCTGGCGTACGAACCCCTACGCGCCAATTCAGCTCTTGCGTACTCATCGAATGCGGCGACTCGTTGGACTCTATCAACGCCACCTCCTCATCGATTGTGAAATATGTTTCACAGCGTGCCGGTATCGGCGTTAATATTGGGCGTATTCGTGCGATTGGTAGCCCGATTCGCGGCGGTGAAGCCTACCACACCGGCATGATTCCGTTTATTAAACATTTCCAAACTGCGGTAAAATCCTGTTCACAAGGTGGCGTTCGCGGCGGCGCAGCTACCTTGTTCTACCCAATCTGGCATTTAGAAGTCGAATCACTGCTGGTACTAAAAAACAACCGTGGCGTCGAAGAAAACCGCGCCCGCCACTTAGACTACGGCGTGCAAATCAACAAACTCATGTATCAACGCATGATCGAAGGCGGCATGATTACGTTGTTTAGTCCATCAGACGTACCCGGTCTATACGATGCGTTTTTCGAAAACCAAGACGAATTCGAGCGCTTATACAAACTGTACGAAGCCGACCCAGCAATTCGCAAAAAAAGCCTCAAAGCACTCGACTTGTTCACCCAGTTAGCACAAGAACGTGCGCAAACCGGGCGTATTTACCTGCAAAACGTCGATCATTGCAATACTCACAGCCCGTTTGATCCGCACGTTGCGCCGATTC
>Ga0172377_10003696_pt1 | contig 15757 bp, 18 predicted proteins | sample Pumphouse3metaG_FD_119749 | JGI IMG/M metagenome (GOLD analysis project Ga0172377, IMG submission 119749) | Leachate microbial communities from a municipal landfill in Southern Ontario, Canada - Pumphouse #3 metaG | ecosystem: Engineered > Solid waste > Landfill > Unclassified | place: Canada...
GTGTCGTTCATTATTTTGCGTGGTAATCGTTGACGATGATATATTTCAAACCATCGCGGGTGGAGCGGATAGCTACATATTTTTCGGGGTACATCTCTCTGAGTTCTTTGAGGGCGATCTGCACGAGAACTCCATCTAAAATCTTTGTTTGCGCGCGCCCCTCTTTTGCAACGATCTCTGAGACGCTCTCCAAATATTTCGATACCGCTTCCTCTTGATTTTTTAAAAACTCTGCAATCTCCAAACGGAGTCCTACTTGGTATTTGGTATTGATCCAGTTAAAAAGCATGTAGGAGAGTGCCTTGTAGCGGTACCCCTCTTTGCCGATCAAAAGCGCCGCGTCTTCCCCTTTAAATTCCATAAGCAAGGTATTTGCATCGTAGATGCCCACTTCGATCTCGTCGATATCGAAACAGATGGTTTTAAAAAGTGCGTTTACGTCCTCTTTAACCTCTTTTGCGATCTCTTCGATAGAGATATGTAACTCCACTTCATCCTCTTGCTCATCGGCATACACCGGCTCATAATAGGTATCTTCATCCTCATCTTGCATGCTGACGAAAGACTGCGGCATGATGGTATCACCTAAAACTGCGTGGGAAGCGGTTTTCTCTTTTGCTTTGAAGGGAGATACGGAAGTTTCTGTTTTTTTGGTTGGAGGGGGAGTTACCGCAGGGGCTTGTTGCGGTTGCAAAGATTCCTCTTTGCTTTGTTTAGGAGAGTTTTCTTGTTTTGGTGTGTTTATCTCGCTGGGATGTTTTTTTGCCGCAACGATAATAGCTCTTTTTTTAAAAAGTCCCAGCACCCCTTTGCTAGGGAACTGAACCACCTCGACGTGCAACTCCGTGACGGAGCATTCAAGCGTCGCGGCAGCGTTTGTATAAGCTTCCTCTAGCGTAGCGGATTCAATCTTTATCATCTTTTTTCTCCGCATGCTTATGAAGAGCTATCTGCGCATCTTTTGCATTTTTGAACTGAATATTAACGATATACTGCTGTGCAATAGAGAACAGGTTGTTCACAAACCAATAAAGTACAAGCCCCGATGGGAACGTCAAGAAGAAGAACGTAAAGATAATCGGTAAAAATTTAAATATCTTCTCTTGCATCGGATCGGTAAAGTTGTTCGGCGTAATCTTTTGTTGGTAGTACATCGTAGCACCCATTAAGATAGGTAAAATAAACGTTTGATCCATTCGCGAAAGGTCGCTGATCCAAAGTGCCCACTCGGCACCCTGCAACTCTACCGCATTGAGTAAAACACGGTAGATTGCAAAAAATACTGGGATCTGCAATAACATCGGCAAACATCCGCCCAGAGGGTTTGCACCGTGTTTTTTATACATCTCCATCACGGCAGCATTCATTCGCTGCGGATCACCTTTGTATTTTGCTTGGATCTCTTTAATTTTCGGTGCGATATCTTTGATCTTTTGCATCGATACCATCCCTTTATAGGTCAAAGGGTAAAGCACGATTCTAATGATAATGGTCAAAGCGATGATCGCCCATCCCCAGTTCCCGAAAATTCCGTGCAACCATGCCAACAAAGCAAAAAGTGGTTTGGCAGCAAACGTGAACCAACCGTATTCTATGGCGTTTACCAAAGCGGGATTGATTGCCTCTAAGGTTTTATACTCTTTTGGTCCAATATATCCGTGGAATGCCATCGTAGGAAGCGCATCGAAGTAGATAACGGGGTTATCGTTTTTATCACGCTCTACCACTATTGCAGTATCTTTTGCAAATCCGTACATGAGCGTCGCGGTATATTGATCGAATGCAGAGATAAGCGTTACGCCGCTAAATGTTTTTCTCCCCTCTGCATCGCCGTCTTCGATGATAGTTACAATATCATCGTCCGTATATACCATCGCCCCTGCGACCGTCATCATCTGTTCGGTAATTTCAGGTCTTTGTCCGAGGTAAACAAAATAACGCTTGTCGTTGGTAACATTGATATTTACGTCGTAATGCCCGTCCGCGTAAAACGTAAGCTCTTTGGTTACGGTTACGTTTGAGAGTTTTTGCGTCAACGTCACTTTTTGAGCTTCTTCACCCAAAGAGAGTTCATGCGCATCGGTCGTGTACGCCACGCTTAAAGCTTCTTTATTAAGCTCTTCATCCATAAATCGTACCAAAAGGGGTTTTGTCCCGAATGAAGGGATCAATTCTGCATGTTTATCATCCCCGTCGTTAAATTTGTCTTCCAAAAGAACTTTAGAGGAGATACGCCCCAAAGTATCGATTTTAAGAATAAAATCTTTATTTGTAACGGTCACTAAAGTATTCGATGCGCCGGTTGCCGCTTTTTCAGTAGTACTTATCTGATGACCGGTGATCTCTTCGGCACTAAGACCTTGTTTATTTTGAGAGAGTGCAACATCTTGTGTATTATTAGCATCTTGAACATTTTGCTGTGGCGGAAATATAGCCGTATAAGCTACAAAAAACAGAATCGACAACACTACTGCGAGCATCAACCTTTGATTAGGCGTCATTTTATCTAACACGATTACCCTTTATACGAAAAGTTTTTTATAATAAAATAGCGGTTTTTTTTACTTGGAACCAACCAATATTTAATCGAATTTATCCCCAAATTGGCGGGTTTTAAACGAAGTTTGTCAAGCGTAGGATACTCGATCCCTCCGTCAAACATTTGATTACAACGCAGTATTCTAGTAAAAGAGTGGTAAAAAGCACTTGAAAGTGAATTATTTTCGAAGTTTATTTTTGCATATTCGCTGCAGGTGGGGTAATAACGACAGCTTCCGTAACTAAAAAGTGTCAAAAATTTCTGATAAAACCATAATAGTTTCAATAAAAACTTTTTGATCACTTCAAAGCCTTTGCATAGCGCAACACCTTACGAAACTCTTCGCGCAATTTCTCGTACGGAGCATCGATCAAAGGTTGTTTCGCAACGAATATGTACGTTCCGTCTTGTAATGAGGGGGAAAATTCACAGAACAAAGCTCTCATTCTTCTTTTCGCTCTATTTCTTTTTACCGCGTTACCCAATTTTTTGGTCGCAGTAAAACCTACGCTATGAATTTCGTTTTGGGGAAGAAAAAACAGCACCACGCTACTCGAGTGGGCATTTTTCCCTTTTTTGTAAATTGACTGAAACTCTTTGTGGAGCTTCAGTGTACTAAATCCGCTTAAACTGACAATCTTTTACGACCTTTTGCACGGCGACGATTGATAAGCTTACGACCGTTTTTTGTTGCCATACGTGCTCTGAACCCGTGAGTTCTCTTTCTCGGCGTATTATGTGGCTGGTATGTTCTTTTCATGACATATCCTTATTTAATTTTAAGAGTGAAATGCTACTAAAATTTTACTTAAAGTGCGGTTAAGGTTTGCAGGCAGATGATTTACTTGAGTAAAAAATCTTTAAGCGATTCCTCTTTGGACTGATTAAACGTAGCCGAAGTATCGAACATCTTTTCCACTACCCCTACGTGGCAATCGCGGCATTCCTGAATTACGGCATGTTCTTGCACATTTGCACCGAGTATTTTCGCCATAGAGTGGCACCCGAAGCAATCGCTTCCGCACTCCGCCATCGAGTTTGGATCGGCGCTATGACAGTTGATACACCCGAGCATCGGTTTATGACGCAGATCCTCGTGGATCGTAGGAACAAGTTTGGGATGGCATGTAAGGCAATCACCCGTACATGCCACCAAATAAGAGGCTGCAACGCTTAAAATAAGTAATAATTTCATGGTGCAATTATAACGCTTGCTTTGTTAACCTCAGACAAACCATCAGGAAACACTCACCTCGATTTCGTTGTTTTTATAATCAAAAACGACGCGTGAGCCCTCAACTACTCTCCCTTCGAGTATCAAATCTGCCAAGCGATCCTCTACTATCTCATAGAGTGCACGTTTAAGCGGTCGTGCTCCAAAGATCGGGTCGAAGCCCGCTTCGGCAACATACTCTTTGGCATGTTGGGTCAAGGTTAAACCGATATCTCTTTGCGCCACTTTTTTCGCGATCTCTTGGAAAAATATATCGACGATACCCAAGATCTGCTCTTGCCCCAAGGCGTTAAAAATGACGATATCGTCCAAACGGTTCAAAAATTCAGGTTTAAATGCCTGTTTGAGTTCCGCCATCACAAGGCTTTGCAGCTCCTGAGAATCGGGATAATTCATGATTTTGTCGCTTGCAATGTTAGAGGTTAAGATAATAATGGTATTCGTAAAATCCACCGTCACCCCTTTATTGTCTGTCAACCTTCCATCATCAAGCACTTGCAAAAGCATATTAAACACATCGGGATGTGCTTTTTCCACTTCATCAAACAACACGACGCTGTAAGGCTTGCGGCGTACCGCTTCGGTGAGTTGTCCCCCCTCTTCGTACCCTACATACCCTGGTGCCGCGCCCACCAAGCGTGACACGGAGTGTTTTTCCATATATTCGCTCATGTCGATGCGCACCATCGCATCTTCGCTGTCAAACAAAAATTTCGCCAATGTTTTTGCCGTTTGCGTTTTTCCCACCCCCGTAGGCCCTAAGAACAGGAAACTCCCAATCGGCGCGCTTTCGTTTGAAAGCCCCGCTTTGTTTCGTTTAATCGCACGCGCTACGGCATGTGTCGCTTTTGTTTGCCCGACAACCTCTTTGTTAAGCTCCTCTTCGATATGGAGAATCTTCTCTTTTTCCCCCTGCAGCATCTTAGTGACGGGGATCTGCGTCCAACGCGAAACAATCGATGCAATCGCTTCTTCATCGACGCTGTTTTTAAGCAGCGTCCCCTCTTTTTGCATCACATGCCAATTTTCGTTGATCTTTTTTTCCTCTTGCAAAAGAGCAGGGATCTCGCCGTATTCTATCTCTGCCGCACGATTAAAATCGGAGACGCTTTTTGCATTATTTGCTTCACGGCGTTTTTGCTCTATCTCGTTTTTAATCGATGCGATGCGTCCAAAAACCTCTTTCTCATGCAAAAATTGGGTTTCTAAAGATCGTAAAAGCTCCGAGACATCCGCAAGCTCTTTTTCAATCTCTTCAAGCCGCTTCGTATTTGCGGCCGATTCCTCCATTTTGAGTGCCTGTTTTTCAACGTTTAACTCGGAAAATTTAATTTTTGCGCCACGCAGAGCGTTTGGCTCCGATTCTATCTGCATCTTCAGCTCCGCAGCCGCTTCATCAATCAAATCTATCGCTTTGTCGGGCAGGAAACGATCCGCGATATAGCGATCCGAAAGCCTTGCTGCCGCTACCAATGCACTGTCGGTAATCGTTACGTTATGGTGCGCTTCAAGGCGCTGTTTGATCCCGCGGAGAATCTGAAGCGACTGGTTCACACTCGGTTCATCCACGTTGATAGGCAAAAACCTTCTCTGTAACGCGGCATCTTTTTCAAAATATTTTCTATACTCTTTAAGGGTCGTCGCTCCGATGGTGTGAAGTTCACCGCGTGCGAGTGCGGGTTTGAGAATGTTTGCCGCATCCATGCTCCCCTCGCTCGCGCCCGCACCTACAATGGTGTGGATCTCATCGATAAACAAAATAACGTTACCGCTTTTTTTCACCTCATCTACCACCGCTTTAAGACGATCTTCAAACTCCCCGCGATATTTCGCACCCGCAATTAGCGAACTCATATCTAAGGCTATAACTCTTTTATTTTTAAGAGAAGTAGGGATATCGCCGCTATAAATTTTTTGCGCCAACCCCTCTACCAATGCCGTTTTTCCGACCCCGGGTTCCCCGAGCAATATAGGATTGTTTTTTGTTTTGCGGATAAGTATCTGCATCATGCGGTTGATCTCTTCATCGCGACCGATCACGGGTGAGAGTTTCCCCTCCGCAGCCTCTTTTGTAAGGTCTATTCCGTACTTTGAGAGTGCCTCAAGGTTTTCATCCGCCGTTTGTGAATCTATTTTTGCCCCTGCGCGCGAAGCTTCAAGATTTTTTTGTAACTCTCTTAGATCAAGATATTTACCTAAAACATCTTTAAAAGGCTCATTTTGAAGGTTTGCAATAATATAGGTATCGACCGAAAGAAACGAATCGGCATTTTTCGTCATCAACCCCGCCCCGTTATCCAAAGATGCGGCAAACTTTTTAGAGAGTCTCATGTTCTCTTTGGAAACGTTTGAAGCTTTAGGAAGTTTTTCGCTTAAACTCCTTACGTCGAGCTCAATGGCAGCCTTGTCTATATTCATTTTATTAAACATCTGATTTAAAACGGAATTAGAATTTGCCAAAAGCGCCCATAAAAAATGGATCGGCTCCACCTCTTGGTTTTTGTTGTGAAGAGCCAAAGATACGGAAGATTCAATCGTCTGTGTCATATTGTGTGTGAGTTTTTCAAAAATATTATTCATAGTAAAATCCTTTAACTTGATATGAACGAATTATACTGCTTTGAGCCTATGCTTGTCAAGTATATTTAGTCGCTACACCAAACATACCGTTTTATAGCGTTTTATTATATAATTTTAAGATTACTACAAAGGAACTTTAATGTCAAGCACTTTAGAAACTCTCTCAAACCGCTCTTCAATCAGAAAATTTTTGTCAAAACCCCTTAGTAAAGAAACGCTTCAAACAATACTCTCTGCCGCTGCCATGACCCCCAGCGGTGCAAATATGCAGCCGTGGATCGTATATGCGGTGAGCAACGAAGCCAAGCTCAAAGAGGTCGGAGATGCGGTGATTGCCGCTATGGAGCAAGGGGTGCCAAATGATCAGTTTATACAATACTATCCACTTAACTGGATCAATCCATATAAAAAAAGACGCATCGAAACGGGGGTGGGGCTTTACTCTCTCATGGGGGTCGATCGCAAAGACACGCAGACAAGAACACAAATGTGGCATGATAATTTTCGTTGGTTCGGAGCGCCGAGCGTAGTGTTTGTTTTTACCGATAAGGCTTTGATCGAAGGCGCAAGCGGCGCGCTCATAGACTGCGGGGCGTATATGCAATCGCTCATGCTTGCTGCGGAGTCGCTCGGGGTTGCCAGTTGCCCGCAAGGCTCTACCACAGAATTTGGCAAAGTGATAGCAAAAGTTTTAGAAGCACCCGATAATCTTGCTCTGCTTTATAGCGTAGTTTTAGGGTATGCGGATCCCGATGCCAAGATCAATACCTACAAGCCTCCCCGCATACCGCTTGAAGAACATGTCACATGGGTGGAGTAAAAATTTTCTCGTAACGCTTTAGCATTGTTTCGTTGCCGCTAACGCCCCCGCTGTGGATGTAGAGTATCTCCTCTTGCGTTTGTTCCAAAAGAGCTTCCCACATCGCAGGAGCGTAAAGCAGATCAAACTCTATGCCGCATGCCAAGAGTTTCTTGTACATCGTATACAATTCTCTATAGGGCTTGGCGAAACGGTACTTTTTTTTCATCTCCAAGATCACAAGATTTTGGGGAAGAGAGGGGCATAACGCACCCATTTGTTCCTTCAAATAATCGCTTGTGCCGATAGATGGTGCGGTATAGATTCTATACTCAGGCAATGCACATGCCAAGAATAATGCGGTGGTTCCCGTTCCCGAAGGGGTTGCCAAAGATCTGACACCAAGATTTGCTTCTCGAATCTCTTGCGCCAAACATTCGATACCCTCGCGCGCGCTAAGATCGGCACCCCCTTGATCAAGAACAAAAGTAAGGGGATCTTGCAAAACTTTTAAAGAGGCTATGTAGTCACGATACAGTTCGTACTCTAGCTCTCTATGGCACATCCCCAAAGCTATGGCATGTGCATAGTTGCCGCAAGAAAGCTCTTTTTGTTCCTTAGAGAGAGGTTTTGTGTAATACACGAACTCCCACCCTTTTTTTTTACAGAGTGCGGCAATGGCAAGCATGGCATTGGATTGCGTGCCCCCGTAGGAGATCACTTTTGAGAGTTTAGACGGAGGGGTTTGTAAAAGCGTATAAAGTTTGCGGTATTTGTTTCCCGCCAAAAAAGGGTCGATTAAATCGTCTCTTTTGACGTAAAACTTCCTCCCTTCCAGATACATAGAAGAGATCGGTGTATTAGGCATGCAGAAAAGTTATTTGATTGTAGCTTTTTTTTCTAGCTCTTGCATTTTTGCTTGCATATTGGATTTAAATTTTTCCATTTTTAAGCGCTGTTCGATATAAGGCTTCACTTCATCATATTTTCTAGTGCTGCTAGGTTTTTTATCTTCCAAATAGATAACATGGTAGCCGTGCTGCGTCTGCACCGGTTTGTCGGTAATAGTACCCACTCTCATGCCAAAAGCTTTGTCGTTAAATTCAGGCACCATTTGCCCTTGAGAAAAATAGCCCAAATCGCCCCCTTTTGGACCGCTCGGACATGTCGATTTTGCCATAGCAAGCTCTGCAAATTTCCCTTTAAGTTTTTCCCCTTGAAGCGATTTAAGTTCTGCAATCACCCCTTTTGCTTCCTCTTCAGATTTAACGAGGATGTGGCGTGCATGTACTTTTTCCTTCTCTTGGAACTCCTCTTTATTGGAGTCGTAGTAGTTTTTCAACTCTTTTTCCGATACAACCACTTTTTGAAGCTCTTTTTGCTGCCACACTTGGATTGCAAGCTCTTTTCTAATGTTTTCCAAAACGATTTCGTATTCAGCTTTAAACTCTTTTGAGTCTAAAATACCGTTCTTTTTTGCATCGTCGAAAATTAATTCTTTTGCAATCAACTGCTCTAAAACCTGTTTTCTAAACTCTGCTTGTTTCTCTGCGGGAACCTGATTAAAACGCCCCTGCGTCGCTTGCATCAAAGCGTTATCCACGTCGTTTTGCGTTATCGGCGTACCGTTGACCGTTACGAGTGTTTGCGCCGAAGCAACTGCACAACTTATTACAAGAGAAGCTACGAGCGATTTTGCTATTTTTACCATATTTGTATTCCTAATTCCGATTTGATTTTTAAGATTGTAATAATATATTACTAATAATTATTAAATACCAAGCCCTAAAGTGCGACTTTAAGGTATTTATTCAAGATTCTTTCCAACTTCTCTCTCGTCAAAGGCTTTGCAATATAATCATCCAAGCCCTCTCCGATGAGCATCTCTTTGTCGCCGTCCATCGCCATAGCGGTAAGTGCTACGATCGGCATCCGTTTGCTTATGCCGCCCCCTTCTTTAATTTCATGCGTAGCAATGATACCGTTTTTCTCCGGCATATCTATATCCATAAAAATAATATCGAAGTTGTCTTGTTCACACATGCTTACCGCTTCGTTGCCGTTTGTCGCCGTTTGCACCGCTATGCCGTACTCTTGCAAAAGTATCTTGATCAAACGCTGATTAATCAAATTATCCTCTACGACAAGAGCCGTAATCCTATCTTTAAGCTGAAGTTTCTCTTGCGCAGAAGCATCATCTTTTATTTGATACAGTTTGCTTAAATGTTTCGATACCGATGTTGCCAAAAGAGGTTTACGCACGATATCGTCTATAATATGCGTTAACTTCGTTTGAAGTTTCTCCTCATCATCCAATAAAATCACCACGGGTGCTTTCTTCGAGTAGGTTCCCAGCTGAAGCATCCACGAAGAATCTGCCTGATTAGCCACGATATAGAGAGTATCGATCCCCTCATACACGTTTGCATCTAAAACATTCGATTTCACCACGTCGATGGCAAACGAACGTAAATAGACCGAGAGCAGATTTGCATCGTCCACCTTCGTACCGTCAAGCAAAAGAACTTTAACCCGTTTTTTCGGTGCCATTTTAAACGACTGACCCTGAGAGTTTTTAAAGCTGAGGGTAAAACTAAAAGTGCTTCCTACACCCTCTTGACTCTGGATTTTAAGCTCTCCCCCTAAAATATTCACGATTCCGTGAGAAAGGCTTAATCCTACGCCCAATCTTTCATCTGCCTGATTTCCGGCGGTAAAAGGTTCTGCGACAAGCGCGATCTGTTCGGGCGCCATCCCCTTACCGTTATCTTTAACACTAAAAGATATAGTACAGTCTCCGTTGATCTGGCGTTTAAGCATCTTGACCTCTATGGTAACCTTACCGCCTCTGCTTGTAAATTTGATCGCATTTTTAATAAGCGACTCCATCACCTGCTTAATTTTTTTCCCGTCGGACTGGATCTCTTTTGGTATTTTCGGATCTATAAAAGTTAAAACGTTAACACCTTTTCCTTTGCCTTGAAGGGTAAACTCGTATATAATCTTCTCCATCTCCTCTAAAAGGGAAACAGGTCCGATATCGGCTTTAAGGCGCCCGCCCTGCAATTGGGAAAGATCCAAAAGCACTTCGATATTGGACATAAGATTTTTAGATGAACGGCTGATCATTTTAAGATATTCTTGCTGTTTTGTATCCAAATGGGTTTGGTTAAGAAGTTCTACAAACCCTAGAATACCGTTCATAGGTGTTCTAAATTCGTGTCCGATATTAGAAAGAAATTTTGTTTTTAATTTTTCCGTTTCTTGTGTTTTAAGTTCTGCCTGATGCAATTTGGTTACATCGTGAAGTTCTAAAAGATAAAACTCTTGGGAGCTGTAAAAAGTTTTTACTTTCGCACTGATCTGCATAAGGGTATCATCTTGCGTTTTTATCTCAATCGCGTAACCCTCTTTTTTATATTTTTTAATGTAATCAAGCCAGCTTTTGTCATCTTCGGTAAAAACTTCTTCACTCTCGCGCAAAAACACCTCACGAATACTTTCGTGTCTTTGCCGAAAATCTGCAACGTTTTCAAATCCGAATGTTTCGTAAAACGCCTTATTCGCCCCTATCCAACCGTCGTTTTTAGAAAATACGAGCATCATCACGCTGCTGGAATTGATAATATCAAAAAGCATATCACTCGTGAAATAATCTTTATAATCTACCGTTTTTACGTGGTTTGTTTCCCCGGAATTTTCTTTTTTAAAAAACGAAAATAATGCCATTTGCAACACCTTAAAACAAATATTGAGGGTTGATTATAACATAGAATAGGGTAAAATAGAGTTTTTAATAATTTATTTTAAAGTCGTTTCCGAATGAAAAAAGCAACCAAAAAAGAGATACAAGAGATCCATAAACTTTTTCTGGAAAAATACAGCGGTGCCGTGACCGAGCTTCACTATAAAAATGCATACGAATTGGTAGTTGCCGTAGCACTTTCGGCACAATGTACCGATAAACGGGTAAACCTCATCACCCCTGCTCTCTTTGAAAGATATCCCGATCCCAAGTCACTCGCTCAAGCCGATATAGAGGAACTTAAAACGTTCATTAACACATGTTCCTTTTTTAACAATAAAGCAAAAAATCTCTTAGAGATGGCAAAAAGGGTAGTCCAGAGCTACGGCGGAGAGATCCCTTTGAATGAAAAAGATCTCGTAACTCTTGCAGGGGTGGGACAAAAAACGGCGCACGTCGTAATGATCGAATATACCGGTGCCAACCTCATGGCTGTCGATACCCACGTTTTTCGCGTTTCCCACCGACTCGGGCTGAGCGATGATACCACCGCGCTCAAGACCGAAGAGACTTTGGTAAAAAAATTCAAAACAGATCTTCATGCGCTCCATCAGGGGATGGTGCTTTTTGGGCGTTATATCTGCACCGCCAAAAACCCAAAATGCGACGGATGTTTTTTAACCCTCTACTGCAAATCCAAAGAAAGCTTTAAAGTTTAGGTATAATTTCCCTATGAAAATGCCTATTTTTTTCCTTTTTTTGTTTTTTTTCCTCTCGGGGTGCGTCAATAAGCACGGTATATCCGCAAAATACTACAGCGACTGCGAAGAGTATTACGATATGCAGGGGTATTACCACAAAAAATGCGGTGAAGACGATATCGTGACCTATAAGGGGATCAAAGAGGGTGCGGGAAAAGTGATGGATGCCTTTACCGGAAGAGAAGAAAAGCCAAAAGGAAACGTCTGGTAATTACACATGCCGACATCTTGGCATGTGACCTATTTTATAGCAATGAACGTTGCAAAATTAGCCCAGCGAAAAATCACCTCGCAATGGGAAAATCCGCAGTTAAGTGCCATTTTTATATTTTCGCCCTCGCTGTAAGGCACCAGCACGTTCTCAAGAGCTTCCCTTTTTTGCATAATCTCATACTCCGAGTACCCCTGTGTCTTTTTAAAATCATAATAACACTCTATTAGCTCTTTATTGAGCTTCGAGTGGTGCGAGATCACTTTTTCGCTAAAGATAAAAATCCCCTCTTTTTTCAAAGCCTCGGCAATTTTTTTCACAAGCTCTTCGCGCACAAGCGGGCGTATAAACTGCAAGGTGTAGTTGCTCACAAACACATCGGCAGGTTCGTATGCATACTCTAAAATATCGGCACATGCCACCGTTATATCGGCGCCAAATGCTTCACATTTTTTGCGTGCATGTTCAAGCATCGCTTCGGAATTATCAAGCCCTATAAGCAGGGCATCGTTTTTTAGCTTTCTTTGCAATCGGATCAAAAACGTAGCGGTGGAGCATCCTAGATCATAAAGAACTCCCCCCTCTTGAAGTTTTTTAAGAATAAAAAATTCTGCTATTTTTTGCGACTCTTCATAAAAGGGGACGCTGCGTTGCAGCATATCATCAAAAACGGCCGCAACCTCTTCGTCAAACTCAAACTGTTTTTTAATCGGTTTCGTAAAAACTTTATCGTTCATTTCTTTCCTCTAAAAAAAGGTATTTTAACCAAAATATTATGAGAGATTCCCTATGATTAAGAAAAACGAGGGAGGGATATATGCAGCTTGAAACATCTACTTGGATGCTGCTCTTTTTTTTAGCCTTGCTAAGTGTGAGTATTTGGAAAATTTACGCGTTTCTACCCAATAAACAACTTGCCGACGATGACACCACGCCGCAATCGCAAGAGGAGCTTCTCACTCTTATGCTCGATACGATCTGTAAAAACGGTCCCCGGCTAGACGCAAAGAGGCTCTTCACCTTAATGCATTCACGCGAAGATTTCGACAAAGAACGTTTTTGGAGGTTCAACCAAAACCGCCTCAATCGACTCTTAGAAGCGTACTACCTCAGATACCCGCATCTGAGTTCTATCGAAGATATTTATACGAGTTTACGCTAAATCATGGCATGTAGCCTATTCTACATGCCATAACCTTTTTAGTTTCGATTAAGTGCGTTGAGATCCTCGAATGCACCGACTACGCGGGCAACAAGCGTTTCTTGCCCTGCACGGAGCCATTTTCTAGGATCGTAATATTTTTTATTCGGCTTATCTTCCCCATCGGGATTTCCGATTTGCCCTTGCAGATACCCTTTGTATTTTTCATAGTAGTCTTTCACCCCTACCCATGTCGCCCACTGTGTATCGGTATCGATGTTCATTTTAATAACCCCGTAGCTGATCGCCTCGCGAATCTCCTCTTGGGTTGACCCCGATCCTCCGTGAAATACGAAGTTTACCGGTTTGGCTGCCGTCTTATATTTCTCTTGAATGTATTTTTGGGAGTTATCCAAAATCTTCGGAGTAAGCACGACGTTCCCCGGTTTATACACCCCGTGTACGTTTCCAAACGATGCGGCGATGGTGAAATTCGGAGAGATTTGGCTCAACTCCTCATACGCATACGCTACGTCTTCGGGCTGTGTATATAAAAGTGCATTATCGACGCCCGTATTATCTACGCCGTCCTCTTCACCGCCCGTGACGCCGAGTTCTATCTCGATGCTCATGCCGATTTTATGCATACGTTCCAAATATTTTTTACTGATTGCGATATTTTCCTCTAAAGTTTCTTCGGAAAGATCGAGCATATGGGAAGAAAAAGCGGTTTGCCGTGCGTTTTATAGTGAGCCTCGCCCGCATCTAAAAGCGCATCGATCCAAGGAAGAAGTTTTTTAGCCGCATGATCGGTATGCAATATAACGGGAATGCCGTACGCCTCTGCCATCATATGCACATGGATCGCTCCGCTGATCGCACCCGCAATAGCCGCTTTTTCATTCTCGTTGCTAAGACCTTTTCCTGCATAATACGCCGCACCGCCGTTGCTAAATTGAATAATGACGGGGGATTTCACTTTTGCAGCCGCTTCAAGCACGCCGTTGATAGAGTCGGTTCCTACAACATTCACCGCAGGGATCGCAAATCCAACCTCTTTTGCAGCCGCGTACACTTTTAAGACGTCATCGCCGAATAACACGCCCGGTTTTACTATATCTAATATGCCTTTACTCATTTCTCTTCCTTGCTAAGTTATGATTCCAAAATTATAATCCACCATTCTTTTAAAAGAACTTTTTTCCCGTTTTTTAGAGAAATAAAAATCGTTTAAAAAACAAATTATGCTAAAATAAGGCTTTATCACGAGATACACAAACGCATAGAGGCAAAATGTCTAAAAAACAGGGCACCGAGTGGATAACCGACATCATACTCATCGATATTATTAACTTTTCCAAATTAGATTCGATCCAACAGTTGGAGATTATCAATTTTTTGACAAAAAGCTACACTATGATGATCAATAAAATGCTTGTCAACTCCAACATGCCTTTGAGCAAACTTATTCTTGGCTTCATCTCCACGGGTGACGGTTTTTTTTGTATTTTAAATCCAAGGCTCAAAGGCTACGGAACGGTTTTAGGGCTTAGCTTCAACCATTTTTCGGAACATATAGCCAAAAAGTATCCCTATTTTGAAGGGATCCGCATTGCGGTGCATACGGGGCAGGTGTATGAATTTACCGATATATTGGGCAACAAAAACTATATCGGCGAGGGTCTAAACGATTGTGCGCGCTACCTTGAGTTTAAAAACTACACCATCTCGACCGTAATGGTCTCAGAAGAAGCGTATAAAAGTTTTAAAAACTTTTTAAATATCTACAAAGATTTCAATACACTCTTGGCGGAAAGAGAGTTTAAACACTCCGCGCCCTACGTGTTTCTCGACAAACACGGGAATGAGAAAAAAGGGATTTTGGTTTGGCTGAGAAAAGCAGGCATTATCAATCCTCCCAATATCAATTTCAATTCAATCATTTAAAGGAAAACGATGCGACTTACGGTTGATGAGTATTCAAAATATTTTAAAATGTCCAAAGAGATGATCCACTCTAAGCTCAAAGCGAAAAAGCTCAACTACATCATCGAAAACGGAACCACCTATCTCATAGTAACAAAACGTTCGGTAGATGCACAAAAACACCAAGAGATACACGAAGATCGCACGCAAACGACCCACACTCCTCAAACGACGCCGCAGTCCCAAGTTCCGCAAAGCACGAAACCGACGGTTGCAACCGTGTTAGGGCTTTACCAACGGGAAAACAAACATCTCAAAGCAAAAATCGTAGAGCTTGAAGCCAAAATCGACAAACTTATCAACGATAAAGAGCAGATGCTGCGCGAGGAAAGAGACAAAATTGAAAAACTCTATGCCCTCAAAGACGAGCAGCTTAAAAATATTTTAGAGCTTATCAATAAAAAAATCACTCTAGAGAAGCAACAAAACTCTCTTCATGCCCTCTCCCACACCTACGCCGAGGATATAGAGGAGCTCAGCATTGAAGAGAAAACACCTCCGATTAAATCGGATCAGCCCAAATTCGTGGAGCTTTCACCCTATCTTAAAAGTTTGGATCTCAAATCTTATGAGAGAAAAATGATAAAAAAAAGATTTTTAAGCGCTCTTAACAACGACGTAAGAATCCTCCAACAAAACGGTCGCATCTATCTTGATTTTTCAAAATACGATTACAGCGTCCTTTTGGCGCATTGAGGCATATATGGCAGAACCGATACTCCAAGCCGTCGTACGCACGAAAAATATATCCGAAGCATTAA
>Ga0172377_10003697_pt1 | contig 15756 bp, 15 predicted proteins | sample Pumphouse3metaG_FD_119749 | JGI IMG/M metagenome (GOLD analysis project Ga0172377, IMG submission 119749) | Leachate microbial communities from a municipal landfill in Southern Ontario, Canada - Pumphouse #3 metaG | ecosystem: Engineered > Solid waste > Landfill > Unclassified | place: Canada...
ATAGGCCATTACAAAGTCCTCCTTTAATTTTGTTACCACAATAATTATGGAGGATTTTTTTATAAAAATAAAAAGGCCGGTTTAGTTAACCGACCCCATAAGATTACAAAGAGCCCTTTTTTTATGCTTTATTTCTTATTTACGAATGTTATGCCTTTTGGCAACTCACCAATTAATGGTTTTAACCAATCAACAAATTCAGGAGTAATATCATGATTATTTTTTGCTATATATTTAAGAGGCATTTTTGCTTCTGTTAACATAACCTCTTCAATTGGTACTAAGAATGTTTTTGATCTATATGGTTTATTTGAAATTCGTTTAATTCCAACCATAACACCATTCTTTTCTTTTAAGACGGCTTTTGCTGCCGCTTTGCCAACCATTATAGCTTCTTTTCTATCAATTGGACTTTGTTCATAACTGCAACTTCTAGCAATAATCCCAGGTTTTTCGCCACGGCATTTAATACCTAATTTGTTGGTTACTAATTCTGATAAATAAACTGCAACTTCGCCAAAATAACTTGATCTTGAAGTCGATTCTTTGCTAGTGCAAATAGGCGTTCCATTTTTATCATGAATACCTTCACTTGCAACAACAATAAATCCACCATAGGTGTCATAGCAGCGTTTTACATCTTTTAAAAATTCTTCTTCATCAAATGCAACTTCTGGGAAATAGAGTAGTTGTGGGGCATCATTTGTTTCTTCACGTGCAAGAGCGCTACTAGCTGTAAGCCAGCCAGCATTTCTACCCATTGCTTCAATGATTACACAATGAATTGGTAATCCACGGACATCTTGCCAACAATCTCTAATAGTTGCAGCCATATATCGAGCAGCACTTGGAAATCCAGGTGCGTGATCAGTAACAGCGATATCATTATCAATAGTTTTTGGTATTCCCACGCATGCCACATCGACATTTCTTGCTTTTGCGTGTTTATAAATTTTACCTAAACCATCCATTGAGCCATTGCCACCAGTAAATAGTAAATAGCCTATATTATTTTTGACTAGATTATCCACAATTTGTTCATATTCCTTATCGCCTAAAGGGAATCTTGAACTACCAATTGCGGTACCAGACGTTTTCTTTAATAAATCTAGTTCTTTATCGGTAACATTAGTTAAATCTATAAAATCTTCATTATATAAACCTTTGCTGCCAAAACGAGCAGCAAAAATCTTGCCATCAAATCCTTCTTTTCGTAATTCAATAATTACGCCAGCCAGTGATGCGTTTATAACAGCAGTTGGAGCGCCACCATGTGATATTAATAAATTTTTCATAAATCCTCCTAGAATTGTTTCTTACCTAATATATAGGAATGAACCAAGTTTTCATTATCATCTAAAACTATAAAGTTTGCAAAAGCATTTTTCTTTAAACTTCCAATTTTATTATCGGCATGAAGCATTTTGCTTACGTTATAAGACCAAACCATACTTGCGACACTATCCCCAAAGGAAGTAAATTTCTTAAAATTAGTGAAACCTTTAAATGCAGTTAATGTACTTCCAGCTCTTGTATCGGTTCCGGTAATTTTACAATCACCATCTTTAACAGTAATTGGAGTACTACCAATGAAGTAATCTCCATTTGGTAATCCCGCACACATTAATGAATCAGTAATACCAATAATATGTTTATAACCTTTTAATTTTGTTAGCCAATTAACCATTTCTGGATGAACATGAATTCCATCCATAATTACTTCACAATAAGTGGAGTCATAATATAAAGCAGCCGCTAAAATAGAGGGATAATGCTGATGAATTGGTTTCATCGCATTCATGCAATGAGTAAATCCGTTAGCTCCGGCATTGATAGCAATAGTGGTTTCATCAAAATCTGCGCCACTATGTCCAAGAGAAACGTGGACTCCTTCTTTAACTAGCGCTTTAACAAATTCACTTGTATTTGGATGTTCAGGAGAAATAGTTATATAGCGAATTAAACCATTTGCAGCCTTTTGATATTCATCAAATTTTGTTTTTAAGAGTGGTTGTAAATATTCTTTTGGTTGAGCACCTTTATATTCTTCGCTTAAGAAAGGACCTTCAAGATGAATGCCAATAATACATGGGTTTGTTTTTTTAAGTTCACTAACCATGTGTAATTTTTCTTTAATATTTTTATCGTCATCAGTCATGATAGTAGGGAAGACACTAGTAACCCCATTTTTAATATAGAAATCAATAATTGATTGCATCTCTTCAATAGTTTTTGCGTTGTTAAAATCATGTCCATTACCACCATGAGTATGTGGATCAATGAGTCCAGGAATTACTTTTTCTTCGTTAAAATCAATTCCAGGTTTATTAATTTTACCAATTTTAATAATGGTTCCTTTTTTATCATTAATTTCCATATCTTGAATGGAAAATTTATTTTTATAGAGTATATTTGCGTTTTTTATAATCATAATTTTCACCTCGATTTAGTATAGCACAAGTGTTTTTAAAACAAATAAAGATACTTGAATAAGCGGTTTTCATGTGGTAGTGTTTTTGCGCGAGGTACATTATGTATACAATTGAAAACGAGATATTAAAAGTTACTTTTGATGAAGTCGGAGCTGTTTTAACAAGTATTATTGATAAAAGAAGAGATAAAGAAATTTTATATCAAAAAGATCCAAAGTTTTGGGCTTTCCAAGATGTTGTTATGTTTCCTATTCTTGGTCCAGGTAAAACAAGATTTATGGGAAAGGATGTTGAGATGCGTCAACATGGATTTTTAAGAGAGCAAACTTTAGTTGCTGAACAAGTTAGCGAAACATGTGTTCGTTTTGTTTTCAATTCCACTCCTGAAACATTAAAGATTTATCCTTATGATTTTATATTCACATTAACTTATATGCTTGATAAGGATAGTTTAAAATATGATTACGAAATTAAACACGTAAGTATGGGTAGAATGCCATTTATGCTTGGTAGTCATACTGGATTTATAATTAACAGCAAAGCTTTCTTAGAAACTGATGTTCATAGTTTTCATCCATTAGATAAAGATGGATTATTACTCAATAGTATGCTTTGGAAAGAGGATAGTAATTTAAAACTTACTAAAGACTTATTTAAGAGATATCACACAATTGTTTTAAACAATCATCATAATGCTCGATTCATTTTACATACTGGAGATGGATATTTAATAATTTACAATATTAATGCCCCTTTAGTTGGTGTATGGAGCAATAGTGAAGGCGGAGATTTTGTTTGCGTTGAACCATGGTGGGGCGAACCAGCATATAAAGATATGCCACAAGATTTTGCAGAAAGAAATCTTGTCCAATGGTGCAAGAAAACTGAAAAATATACTTACTCAATTTCATTTAAGAAAGAAAAATAAAACGGCCACATGGTCGTTTTATTTTGTTTCTTCTTTATTAACCTCGATTACATTAACTCGATATCGTTTGAAGTATTCAACTAAATCTTCAGGAATATCGTTATCAGTAATTAAAGTCGAGATATCATATTGTTTAAACTGAACAATAGTTCCTTTTTTATTAAATTTTGAAGAATCAGTCATCATAATTATGTGTTTTGCTGACTCACTCATTTTTTCGATTGCTTCGCTACGGAGCATATCGCTTCCCATAAAGCCAACATCTTTTTCAAAGCCATCGGTGCCTAAGAAGATTTTATCTACATAGAATTCACGAGCACATAAGGCAACTAAAGATCCAACAATTGCTACACAAACTAAAATTATAAGAAGAACCCAATCCATATTGCAGGTTTGAAGTTGGTTTTGTATTAAACTTTGTATAATTTTTGATGATTGAGTAAAGATAATAATCACAAGGGAATTGATGCTTGCTGATTTCATGTCCATTGCAAAGAATAAACATAAAACCGCAACGTTAATTGGTCCGCCTCCAATTCCTAAGAAGGAAGAAGATAGACCTAAAAATACTCCAATAAGTAAAGTAATAAGCCAGTTTTTAATATGAAGAGTATATTTGTCTTTTCCCTTCATAAATAACATATAAATGATGACAAAAATTAATAGCAAAATTAAACATATTGATTGAATGATTATTAGTATATGTTGATTGCTGTTATTTTTAACAATATTGAATAAGAATTGACCTAAAACACCGCCTATTACTGCTCCAATTCCTAAGAATAGAGTGGAGTTAGTATAGAATTTTGTTTTGCTTATAAAGTGTTTAATAACGCTTGTTAAAGCAACTGCCAAAACACAAAAGGCACTTAACATATTTGTAATGACTGAACTATCAAAATAATTAAAGGCATCTAGGGCAGGATGAATAATAACGCCACCCCAATTCCAACCATTGCACCAAGCACACTAGCAATTAAAACAATCAATGAAAAAATTATTGTCCACATATTGTTTTATAAACTAAAAGAGTGGACTATATATATGAAATTCGCATTTATGCGACGTTATTTTTCAGGCCAAACAGTAGGGATAGAAAGTTTTTGATATCCACCATACATTTCATCAGCAATTCTTGAATAAAATTCGGTGCCCAGGAACATTTTTGTAATTTCATTTGCTTTATTTTCAATGTTAATATCTTTAAATTGTTCTGGGAAACTAACAATTGAATCATAGTAAGCATCGCAATAAGCAGTTTCAAGGTTTGTATAGTAAGCGTTATAAGGCATTTGAAGATAAACTTCGCCATTTTTAATAGCACTTAAAGAATTATAAACAGTAGCTTTTGTTGAATCAGCATATTCGGCTTTAAATAATTCAAGACCACCAGCATCAAGAATGATTTTATCTGGATCCATAACAACTAGTTTTTCAATATCGACTTCTTTTTGATAACCTTTATATCCATTGACATCTAAAACATTCTTAATATTTGAAGCATTAAATAAAGAGTAATTAGCAGAACTACTTTCAAATCCTTTTAATCCATAATTTGATTGGCATCCAAGATAGATAGATGGTTTATCTTCATCTTTTATATCTTTAGTTCTATCATCTAAATCGGTTTTCATTGTATTAATGTAAGTAGTGAGTTCGGTGGCTCTATCTTCTTTATGAAAGATTTTTCCTAATAATTCTAACGAAGTTATTACGTTTTGATCGAAAGCTTCATTTGAACCATAACTTAAAGTAACAACAGGAGTGTTAGTTTTTGTTGATAGGTCATCCATTGCGGCTTTATCTTGGGTATATAAAGAAATGATTAAGTCTGGATCACAATTTAAAATGGCTTCCGCATCCGCTTTGCCACTTGGGCCGCCATTACCACATAATGGTAAACTCTTAAATAATTCTTCATTAAGCATTTGATATGGTCTAATTGAAATTAAATAACCTTGTTCAACTTTTTCAACGCCACTTAATAAAGACATATCGCCAATATAGCTATAAAGTCTTAAAGCGCCGCCACCAATACATACCACTTTTTTAATGCTATCTAAATTTAAAGAAACCTCTCGTCCAAGTAAATCAGTAACAGTAGTAATCTCATCCTTTTTATCTTCAGTATTTGTATTATTACAACCAGTGATAATTAAACCTAATAAAACTAAAGCACAAGACATTTTAATCATTTTTTTCATTTTCTTTTTCCTCTAAAACAATATGTTTTTTCTTATTAATCTCGACTAAGTTAACATTAACATCATAGACACTTTTGATATTCTCTTTATTCAAAATACCTTCGTCCCCTTCCTTAAATATCTTTCCACCTTTTATTAGAATAAAGTAATTTCCTAAATTCATAGCAGTATTAATATCATGCATTGTTACAAGAATGGTTACTTTCTCATTAATAGATAAATATTTAATGAGTTGGATGATATTTTCTTGATTCTTAATATCGAGATTGCTAGTTGGTTCATCAAACAAAATAATCTTTGGTTTTTGTGCTAAGGCTCTAGCGATAGCGACAATTTGTCTTTCGCCACCAGAGATTTCATTTACGTTTGCTAAGGCTATTTTTTCTAGATGCAATTTATGAATAATTTCTACAACTAATTCTTTATCTTCCTTGGAAACTTCTCCATAAATATAAGGGGTTCTTCCAAATAAAATCGCATCAAAAACACTCACATCACCAAAGTCTGGATATTGTTTTACAAACGCAATTGTTCTAGCTCTTTCGTTAGCTTTTAATTGATGTAAATCCTTATTATCTATATATATAGTGCCCTCTTTATACTTTAAAATATCATCAATGCATTTAAGTAATGTTGATTTTCCAACACCATTTGGCCCTAAAATAATTGCAATATTACCTTCAGCAATATTAAAAGAAACATCGTTTAAAACATAATTATTTTTAGAATATTTATATGATAAATTTTTAACTAAAATATTCATCCTCGATGTCTCCTTCCATTAAATAATATAAAGATAAAGATTGGTGCTCCAAACATTGCAGTAACAGCACCAACTGGGAGATTACTTCCTGGAATAATAACTCTTGCTAATGTATCGCAAACTAACAGTAAAACACTACCAAATAATGAACTTGCAAATAATGTAAAACGCATATTATTTCCAATTATTCGCTTAATAATTTGTGGTGCAGCTAAACCAATGAAGCCAATAACACCAAGAAAACTAACACAAACAGCAGTGATTAAAGATGATAATAATAAAACAATAAAACGAACAAGCTCAACATTAACTCCTAAACTTTTTGCATTTTCTTCCCCAGACGATAAAGCATTTAATTTGTGTCGCAAAATGTAAAATATAATGAAAGATATTCCAACGATAATAAACATAATTAAATCTTCGCTATAAGTAGCTCTAGATAAATCACCAAAAGACCAATAAACTGCGGCAGCAACTTGTGTATCCAAAGAAAAATATTGAACTAAAGTTGTGCCAGCTGAGAATAACGTTCCAATTGCTACACCTGATAAAACAATTGTTTCAGGAGAGAATTTACGAAATTTTGATAAAAACAATATTAATAAAACGGATATAAAAGCAAATAAAAACGCGATTGAAGAAACAAGATAAGGATTACTAATTGTTAAACTTGTTCCATCGGTTGAGTGGAAGACTCCAGCTCCTAAAACGATGATTGCAATATTAGCACCAAAAACCGCAGCATTTGAAACGCCTAAAGTAGAAGGAGAAACCATTGGATTTTTTAATACTCCTTGCATGACAGTTCCAGCAGCGGCAAGTCCAAAACCTGCGATAATAGCCGCAATTAATCGAGGCATTCTTATGTTCCAAACTATAAGATTTGCTTTATCAGAGCCTTGCATGAAGATGCCTTTTAAAGATTCTATAAATCCTATATTACTAGATCCAACCAAAACTGAAACTATAGAAAAAACTATTACTAAAATAAATAAAATAAGAATTAATAAATTCTTTTTCCTATTACTTTTTTTATAGCCTTCATAGAAGTTTTGCTCATCTTTTGTTAATAAATAATTTTCGTTCATAACCATGTAAATTTATACTAAATAATCTTATCAATGTCAATTAGTTATAAAACATTATTTATCTATATGTTTGATATTTATTTAATAATATAAAACACTTGATAAACTATTTAATAAATATTTAAATATAGATATGGATAAAAGAGAAATCAAATCAATAGATGCAATTTATGAATCTTTTAGAGTTGTTTTAGACAAAAAAGATTTTAAAGAAATTACAATTCAAGATATTTTAGATGATGCAAACGTATCAAGAAGTACCTTTTATGCACATTTTTGTACCAAGGAAGATTTAGTTACTAAAGTTTGTGATTCTATCTTTGATCATATATTTTCAAATAGTTTAGAAAAAGAAAAAGACCATGATTTTTCAAATGGTTGTGTTTTTAATTACACAGCAATGATAATTCATATGTTTTATCATTTTCGTAAAGAGGAAGATTTAATCAATGAGATTGAAAAATCTTCTGCTAAAGAAATATTCAATAATCGTTTAAAAATGCGACTTCATAGACTTATAAGTTCTTGTGTTTCAACACATCTATTTTTAATAAAAGATATCCCTTTTGAATTACAAGTAAATCAATTAAGTGAATCATTTATTTCGCTTTTACTTTATTGGTTAAGCAATGGTTGCAAGGAATCTCCTGAAGAAGAAGAGAAGTGTTTTGAAAAATTATATTCTAATAAATAATTACGATTGAAACTTAATTAACTATCATACGAAACTAAACATAAAAATATCTTAAAAAAAGTCTATTTTATCGTATAAAACTCGTTTTTTACGAGTTTTTTAAATGTTATAATTTTGACAAATTTAGGAGAATGTATTTATGTCATATGTACCAATTAAACCATTATTAGATTATGCAACTAAAACAGGAATTGCTCATGGAGCTTTTAATGTTAATATTCCTTCCCAAGCTAAAGCTATAATTGAAGCTCAAGAAGAAATAAGAAGTGGAGCAATTATTCAAGTTGCTGAACCAGGACTTGGATTTTTAGGAGGAAATAAAGACTTTTTAAATAGTACTTTTGAAGAGAAAAAGATTGGTGCAAAACGAATTGCTAAAGCAGTTAAATCTTATGCTTCAAAAACATTTATTCCAGTTGTTTTACATCTTGATCATGGTAGAAGTTTTGAATCTTGTAAGATGTGCATAGATGCGGGATTCAGTAGTGTAATGATTGATGGAAGTTCTTTACCATATAGTGAAAACGTTGCTCTTGTTAAGAAGGTTTGCAAGTATGCCCATAAGCATGGCGTAAGTGTTGAAGGAGAATTAGGTGTTTTAGCTGGCGTTGAAGATAATGTTTTCGCTGATAATTCGAGTTACACTAACCCAATGTTAGTAGTGGATTTTTTCAAGAAAACTGGTGTTAATAGTTTAGCTATTAGTTATGGTACAAAGCATGGAGCTGTTAAAGGCGATAATGTCAAATTAAGAAAAGAAATTGCAATAGCAAGTATGGAAAACATTCGACACGAAAGAATAAATGGTTATTTAGTTAGCCATGGAAGTAGTCTTGTTCCTCAATATATTGTTAATGAAATTAATGCTCTTGGTGGGAAAGTCAGTGGACATGGAATTCCTATGGAACAACTTAAAATTGTTATACCATGCGTCATAAGTAAAATTAATATGGATACCGATATTCGTTTAGCAACTACAAGAAATGTTTTGGAGTATTTTGCTTCACATAAGGATAAACAAAATAGTGAAATCTATAAACTCATGAAAGCGAAACCAGAATCATTTGATTATCGATATTATTTATCGCCAATCATGAATGAATTATTAGGCATTAAAAAAGAAGGCGAAGAAGCGGAAGTCATGGAAGACTTACTTAAAAAAGCGGTTAAGGAAATTGTCTTAACTGCTAGTGTAAGTTTCGGTGATGTTGGTGATGCTAAATATATTTCAAATATATCGCTTGATGAGATGAAAAAAGAATATCAAAAGTAAATTCTTATGACTATATAAAAAATGGAGTGGACCTGACCACTCCATTTTTATTATTTAGAATTTTCGTCGATGTTCAACTATATAAAGGATTAAACCTGCAACAACAGCAAGCGCCGCACTTATACCTATAATTATCCAAAAAGCATAATTGTTGTCACCGAGTGGAATGTTTTTAACATTCATTCCATAGAACGAAGCAACTAAAGTTGGTATTGATAATACAATTGTAATAATTGCTAAAACTTTCATAACAATATTTAAATTATTACTAATGATTGAAGCAAAAGCATCCATCATACCAGATAAAATATCTCGGTAAATAGTGCACATTTCAATAGCTTGATTAAGTTCAACTAAAACGTCATCCATTAAATCTGTATCGTCATCAAATTGTTTAAAACTTGGAGATTTCATAAGTCTTTCAAGAACAATCTTATCGCTATTTAAAGCGGTACTAAAATAAACGAGCATTTTGTTTAAAGCCATTAAATCAAAAATCTCTTTATTCTTCATGGAACTTTGAAGTTTATCTTCGACTTCACGTGATTCATTATCAATCTTTTTAAGACATTGAATAAATTGTTGCGCTAAAGCAAACATCATATATAAGGTAAAGCGTGTATGCTTATGTGGTTCAACAATTTTAGTCTTTTTTAAAAATTGAGATACGAGTTTAGTATCACGCTTACTAATCGTAACAATATAGTTTTCGTTATAAACAATGATAAATGGAACAGTTTCAAAGCCAGTATCATAATTGCCTTTTTTATGTTCAAGTTCTTTTTCGACTGGAACATCAAGAACAATTAAAGAATCATTATCTTCTTTATCAGTACGAGCTGATTCTTCAGGATCTAGAGAAACAAGGAGAAATGGTAGATTAATTTTTGTTTGTTCAGAAATATCTTTAAGTAAACTTTCGGTCGGGAAGGTTATATCAATCCAAGTTCTTTTTTCACATTTAAACTTTGCTTCATTATCTTCTTTAAATAAGTTTACAAGTTTATTGTTTTTTTCTTTATAAATTGTAATCATTATGGAACCTCCCTTAAAATCTACTTAATTTTACTATGCTTAAGGCTTATTTACTACAAAAAGAGATTTAATAATTACTGAAAAAATTAATAAAAATCATGTTTACTAATACTAAACATATAACAAATGAATGTATAATATTAATAAAGAGGTTATTTTATGAATAAAAATGAAAATGCTGTTGTTAATTCGATTCCTTCTGAATATCGACCACTTAGTGCTTGGGCTTATTTTGGCTACTCAATATTATTTGCGATTCCAGTTTTAGGTTTTATTTTCTTAATAATCTATTCGTTTAGCGCACAAAACATCAATCGAAGAAGTTTTGCTAGATCTTATTTTTGCGGATTAATTATAGTTTTAGTACTTACTTTAATCTTGGTTTTTACTGGAGCTTTAACTGCAATTATTACTGCAATCACTAATAGTGTTGGCAAATAACTCTAAAAATACTGATTTTATAAAGTTTATCTATCTTATATCTATATAAAAATTTAATAATTTTGAACAAAAACTATTAATTTTTTAATATTTAAAGACTAGAATAAAAACAATGAAAAAATTACTTAGTTTTTTAGGTGTAATTACTCTTCTTATTTCTTTTTTTAATATAAGTGCCAATTTAACTGTTTCTAGTGGAAGTCTAGAAGAAGATAATAAATCTAAAATTGAACCTTATTATATTTATAATCCAACATCCAAAACATCTAAAGTAACGTCATTTACTACGAGTGATGTTTATGCTTTTGGTGCAGAGAACACTAAGGTTAGTTCGAATGGATATTTAATTGATTTTTTAAATTGTCCCGATAATGTTGGAAGTAACACAAAAAATACAAATGCAAATTATGTTTCTTCTACAAATGATCTTTCTTTTTCTACAAGTGGGTTAAACAAATCTTTTTTTATATCTTTTGTTGAAGTTACTAACGATACAACTCACTATTATATTCAATTTGTTGATTCGTCAAAATATTTGGTAGCTGATTCAACTTCTAATACTCTTTCTTATACTGATGATGTGACAGCCGCTAGTAAATTTACATGTTCAATGACAGATGGAAAACTTTATGTCACATATCAAGATGCTGATGATCCTAATCCTTATAATTTAACTTTTATGAGTGAAGGCGTTGATGATTCTTATGGTGTTTATGCTTTAGAAAATAAGGATACAACAAAATATACTTTTGATAGAAAAGATTTTGTGGTTTATAAAATTGATGCGGATTATACAATTTGGAACTATACAAGTTGTTTTGCTTTTTATGTAAAGCATTTAGATGGTGATATATCTTTTGCTGATTTGCAATTAAAATATTCTAAATTAGATAAGACAATGCGAAAAGAATTTCGAGAAAGTACTAAATCAATTATTGCAGATGGAAGACGCCAATATGAAGCAATTGCCAGTGATGTTGTTGGTAATGATAGTCCTTATAAGCTAAGTAGTACTTTAGGAATTACCGTTGATTATGGCACAGGTTTACGTGCAAAAGATTCAATTGAAGGTTTGACTTATGATGGTACAACTGCTGATGATTATACATTTACAATTGATGGGACGACTTATTATAGTAGTTCAACTGTTGGCAGCACTCATGATAGTAGTTTGGACCTTTCTTTAGGTAGTGATTCAATAGATCTTTCTAATTCTACTAATTCTTTCTTATATGGAAAAACAATATCGATTATTCATTACGAATCTGATAATACTGCTTTAAACAGCGATGCTTTTACTCTTACAGTTTTACCAAAAGCAGCGCAACCTACAATGACAGTTACGGAAATTGGTGATACTTATTTAAGATTAAGTGCAACCGGTACTAATGTTACTTATTTTGTTTTAAAAGATGGAAGCGAAATGCAACTTGCAAATAAAACCGGTTACTTTACAGGTTTAGCAGCTAATACAACCTATGTCATATTTGCTCAAGCTGAATATCTTGCAAATGTGCAAGCAACAAGTGTCACCAGTGTGAGTCCAGAAGGTGGAGATTATCGAGTTACAACTAAGAAAGGTAAAAATCCAAGTACTCCAACAAGTATTGATATCACCTCGATTGGTGAGACAACTGTTGATGTTAATGAAGAATCTGGAGTTGAATATTCTCTTGATGGCGGGAGTTATTCAAGTAGTGGTGATTTTAGTGGTTTAACTGAATCAACAACTTATACAATTTATGCACGTTATCCTGCAACAAGCGATTATATGGCAGGCGATGCAATTTCTAAAACATTTACAACTGAAAGTTCAATCGAAAGACTTAGAAAAGCGGCTTTAGCTAAACTTGAAAGTTTATATAGTACATATCATGTAAATGGAGAGAATTATGTTGATAGCATCTATAATTCTTTCTATTATTCGATTTCAACTAGTACTAGTAAATCTTACTTAAAAGAAGTAGTTGATGAAATGGAACCTCCATTTATTTTTGCTAATAAAAAAGATGTAAATATTAAAAAATCTAGAGGATTATTAGAGGTTAGTTCTTCTCAATCCATAGAAAATGAAATTAATAGTTATATATCAAAAATTGGTTCACTTGAATACGGAACTGATGATAGTAGTAAAGCTAGTGATTATTACGATGAATTAAATAAAATTATTGAAGTTTATAAATATCGTGATGAAAAATTAAAAGAATATTGCGATTATTTTTCAAGCATTTTAAAAGATTATAATCTAGACGATTCAACAGGCTTAGATGCCTTATGGGCAAATTTTGCGACTGGTTATAACCTAATTATTAATAGCGATACAAAAGTATTAGTTGATAGTAATTTAGTTATGGCAAAAGGATATTTAAAATAGTATGGCAAACTCATTTGAAGATAGAGTAAAAGAAAAGAATAAAAAACTCTTAAGTTTGCACTATTTTTTACCTCCAGAATATAATGATTATTTTCATGGAAAAAAGCTTGCTGAAACCGTTTATGAAAATGATCAAGAAGAGAATGAGGAAACCCTTACTCAAAATGAACAAATTGTAAATGTGGCAACCAAAAACGTTGTTACTACCGACTTAATCGCACCTACGACACAAGCAATTACGAAAGTTGCATCAACGTCAAGTGGCGCAATATCTGGCGCTACGGCTGGTGGATTTACGGTTGGTGGAATAGTTGGAGGAGGCGCCGCAATTGTAGCTAGTGTTGTGGCTGTTGTTGCAGCAACTACCGTGACGCAAAATATTCTTTATCCAAAAGTTAGTAATACAAGCTTTGAAGTTGGTATATATAAATGTAGTTATGGTGTAGATTTTAGTGATATATATGATGGGACAATTAAGGTTGTGGCAAGTTCGGGACTTAGTACAAAATCTCAAACTTTCAAACTTGATCGTCTCGATGATGAAAATACTGATACACCTGAAACTAGTTCAATTAGTGGCGGATTTACCGGTCTAGAAGGTGGTTCGGTTTATACCTTTACCGTCTATGCGAATGTTGGATATGGTGAAAGCACAATCTTAACATCAACCTTTGAAACAAAACAAATTCCAACCGAAGAAGAGATGATATATGGCACAATTGATGCATCAAATTACAGCATTGATTATGCAAAAGAAGAGCTAAGCATAAATGCGACACTCGATGATAAGAACAAATATCTAAGTAATTTAAAGTATGTTCTTAATTCACCAATCGAAGCTAAATCCCTTGAATCAACAAGTGATCCAATCTCGCTTAGCACATTTACAAAAGGTTATTTTATCCGCTTGAGCATCTATGCTGATAGTACTCATCCAATGGATATTGAGAATAACACAACGACTAGACTATATTATGAAGCGGCCATTTATTATTAAAGGAGAGAAAGTATGTCAAAATTAAAATCTAAATGGGAAAAAGCCCCTCGTGGGAAGAAGATTAGTGTTATTGTAAGTCTTTGCATATGGCTTATATTAATCGTTCTTGCCGTCTTATTATTATTCGCTAAAGATATTTTTGGTCCAGATAGCATTTGGGCAAAAGTATTAGCTAACGATAATGGAGATGCAACAGATGTAGGAAGATGGTTTAGTGAAAATTGGACCAAATTTGTTGCTACAGCATTCTATATTGTAGTATTTATCGGTGGTTCAAAACTTTTAAGATTCTTACTTAGTTTAATCTTTAGTAAGAGTAAAAGAGCAAACACGATTGTTAAATTACTAAATTCATTTATTAAGTATGCAGCTGTAATCATTATGATTTTAGTTATTTTAGGAGCTTGGGGAGTCAATACTTCAACCTTACTTGCAAGTGCTGGAATCTTAGCTCTTGTTGTTGGCCTTGGTGCTCAACCATTAATTGCTGATATTATTAGTGGATTATTCATTGTCTTTGAAACTGATTATGAAGTTGGCGATATCATTGTTGTTGATGATTTTAGAGGTGTTGTCCAAGAAATTGGTTTAAGAAATACTAAGCTTGTTGATGATTGTGGCAATATCAAAGTTATCAATAATAGTAAGATTGGTACAATCGTTAATATGACTAAAGATTATTCTTTAGCAATCTGTGATATTCCTATTGATTATGAAGAAGATTTAAAACGTGTTGAGAAGATCATTAATGATAATCTTGTTCGTATTCAACAAAATGTTCCTGAACTTGTGGAAGTTCCAAAATATTTTGGTGTTCAAGAACTCGCTGATTCGGGAATTAATCTTCGTGTTGTTGGTCGATGCAAAGAAGAAGATCGTTTTAGAGCAGTCCGTCATATGAATCGTGAATTATTCCTTATTTTTAACGAAAATAATGTTAATGTTCCATTCAATCAAATTGTTGTTTCTCAACGTGAAGAAAAGAAATAACTTTCTCTTTAATATAAAAAATAAAGGATTCCATCGAAGGAATCCTTTTTCTATGGGCTCATTGCCCATATGTTTAATTTTTATTATTAAAGTAAAACGACAGTGCCATCTTCTTTAACTTCGATATCTTCATCAGTTTTAATGGTATCTAAGAACTTTTTACCTAATCTATCAATTACAACAATATTACTATTTTCCCAAACCTTAGCGAGAACAACTCCAGCTGCCGCTAAAGAATCAATACTTTCACTAAAGAGTAAACAAGCAGGATTAATTTTCATTGAGCAAACAACTTGTAAAACCATCCCACCAGTTGTGGAACCAATGGTTTGTGGTAAAGCAAGAGCTACACCAGTTAGATTTTTATTATAGATATCTTTGTTATTTTGATCAGAACAAACAACTTTCTTTTTTCCAGCTAAAACTGAACTTTGAAAAGTAGCTAAGGTATTTACACCTTGATGCGAAACAACAGCTTTTCCTTTATATGTTCCACTTGCGAGAACTCGACCTTTAAATTGTGTCATTTTCGTTTCC
>Ga0172377_10003698_pt1 | contig 15754 bp, 16 predicted proteins | sample Pumphouse3metaG_FD_119749 | JGI IMG/M metagenome (GOLD analysis project Ga0172377, IMG submission 119749) | Leachate microbial communities from a municipal landfill in Southern Ontario, Canada - Pumphouse #3 metaG | ecosystem: Engineered > Solid waste > Landfill > Unclassified | place: Canada...
AAAAATAGCTAAATTAATTGATCTATATAGCCAATAAACAGCAAAAACAATCACATAATAAGCGACAAATTTGGGGACAAGAAATGAACCCCAAATTGGAAATAAAATCAAAAACCACGAGGTGAATCCTGGCAAGATTTCCAAAGCTCTTTTGGTGCGAATAGGATGGCGACGGAAGTAACGTTTAATCATGATGAAGTTTATCCATTATCTTTTAGATTAAAGGCCAATAAAGAGTTGTGATAAATTTGCTCTAAGTTAGCTTGTAGATTATCTTTAGCAAAACTCGCTAAGTCGGCTATCATTGCTGGTCGACAAATTTGTCCTCGGTAAGGATTGGGTGCTAAATATGGCGCATCGGTTTCTAACAAAATTTTTTTTGGAAATTCTTTTTGAATAAACTGAAAAAGATCCCGCAAGTAGTCAGCATTTTTAAAAGTTAAATTGCCGTCAAAACCGAAGTAACTATTTTTAATAGTTATGGCTTTTTTAACATAAGTCAATGGTCCTGAAAGACAGTGAAAAATAACATTTTGTTTAGCAGGCCAATGTTTGTCTAGGATTTCTAAAATAGAGTAATAAGCTTCTTCTTCTTTGTCACGAGCGTGAATAATTAGAGTTAGTTCTTTTTTAACCGCCAGTTGAATCTGTTTAATAAACAATTCTTGCTGAGCTTTTTTTATTTTTTCAATTTCATCTAAACTATCTTTTTGGGTAAAATGAAAGTAGTCTAGGCCAGTTTCGCCAATGGCTATCACTGATTTATCTTGACTTAAACTTTCAATTTTATTAATAGCCGATTCAAGCTCGATTTTTTTTACTCGGAGAGGGTGAATAGCAACGCTAGCGTATAAGTTTTCTTCTTGGCTAGCAATTTTAACAGCTAATTGGCTACTGCTTGAGCCTGCGCCGGGAATCAAGGTTTTTTTAACATCGCTTTTTTGAGCTTCTAGCCAGTGATCTCGCCAATTCTTTTGCAAAATTGGGTCGTCATTGGCAATTTTGAAATAAAGAGTTTGACCGCTATAAAGTGGCTCAAGATTGTAATGGCAATGTGTATCAAAAATTGGCACAATTAATTTTCTAAATTCTTTTAAATTCTTTTAAATAGGCCCTGAGTAAAAGGACTAATACTATTTTGATTAAAATTTTTCTCAATAGTCTCAGCTGTTTCTGGCATAAAGATTTGTAAACTTTGATTAATGTCTAATAGGGTATGAATAGCCTTTGTCAAAACTTCTTTTTGATTACTATTCTCATTTAACCAGGGTTTTTCTTTAGCTAAATATTGATCCAATTTACTTAAGCCCTTATCTAGTAAATTTAAAGCTTGAGTTAAATCATAATTATTCATGTATTTCTTAAATTCTTCAGAAACTTGCGCTTGATAGTTGATTGATATATTTTGCGAATTAGCCATTTTTGCTAATCGAGAGCAGAGGTTTCCCAGTCCATTAGCCAAAAAGGCATTATAACTAGTATCAAATTTTTGCCAACTGACATCCATATCTTCGCTAAAAACACCCAGTTTGATTAATAAATAGCGACTAGCATCAACGCCATAGCGCTCAACCATTTCCTTTGGTTTAATGACATTGCCCAGAGATTTGCTCATTTTTTGACCATCAACGCCAATAAAGCCATTAATAAGAATTTGTTTAGAGTTAGCTAGACCAGCAGACATTAGCATGGCTTGCCACATGGCGGCTTGTTGACGTAAATTATCTTTGCCAGCAACTTGAACTGCGGGCCAAAATTTTTGAAAAGTCTCTATTTCGTTTGGCCAACCCAAAGCCGAAATATAATTGATTAAAGCGTCAAACCAAACATACATGACATGCTCATCATCACCGGGGACTGCAACTCCCCACGACATATTCTTTTTTAATCGGGAAATACTAAAATCTTCTAAACCCGCTTTAACAAAAGCCTTGATTTCATTAAATCTACTAGCAGGCTTAACGAAATCAGCTTGTGACTGATAAAGTTTTAGTAAATTTTTTTGATAACGACTGAATTTAAAAAAATAATTTTCTTCTTCTCTCAATTCTAATTCTTGTTGAGGATGCAGAGGGCAACGATTATTGACTAATTCATTGGCTTTTTTAGCTAATTCACAACCCACACAATATTTAATTGGGTAATTAGCTTTATAAATATCACCGTTTTTCAGACAGCGACGCCAAAACTCTTGAGCAGCAACTTGATGTGAAGGGCTGCTAGTGCGTATAAAATGAGTGTTGGTTAAATTCAACTGATCTTTTAAATTTTGAAACTTTTTAGTCCAATTATCACAATAGTCTTGAGGGCTAAGTTGAGCTGCTTGAGCTTGATCAGCAATTTTTTGGCCGTGCTCATCAGTACCCGTATTAAAAATAACTCGCTGTTGAAGAATTTCTCGATGATACCTAGCGATTATATCAGCCTCAATAATTTCTAAAGCAAAGCCAATATGGGGCGAAGCATTAACATAGGGTAAAGTGGTGGTGATGTAAAAATTTTCACTCATAAAGCCTTTCATTATAGCAGTCTTTTCTCGATCTGGTTAATGGTCAACCAGACGAAAGGAGGCATAATCAGGACAAGAATTAAATAATAATTAAAATTTAAATTTTGTAGGTGAAAAAACAGAATAATTGAGAGATTAAAAACTAGACAAAAAACTAAACGCTGATTGATAAAAATAAATTTCAAAAAAAAGAAGGAGCTAAGGAATACCAAGAGTACAAAAGGTAAATAAGAATTAGGAAAAATAATATTGGCCAAATCATTTGCCGAAAAATAAAACATTAAGAGTAGTAATAGAAATAAAAATAATACACCCAAGAATAAATCCAAAAAAGAATGACTTTTTTTTGCTTTTTGAATAATTTCTTTTTTTAAACGGGATTGCTCGGTTTTTAAACGTGAACGCCCACGTAATTTTTTTTGAGCTTGGGTAGTTTTCATACTTCTAGTATACTTAAAGAATATGAATCTTGTCATTATGATTTCTTTAGCGTTGTTGATATTGTTGGTTTCTTTCCTTTTGTATTTCTTGCTTAAAAAATCACAAAACAGTGAGAATGATGAAAAAATTTTAGACGAAAAGCTAGAGTCAACTATTAACAAAGTGTTTGGGATGACCGCCAATAAAATTGCCCAACAAAGTAAAAGTATTTTACAAAGTGAACAAGATTTATTAAAAACTGATCTTAATAACAAGCAAGCAATTATTGAAAAATTAGTTAAGCAGCTAAAAGAGGATTTAGATATACGTCAAAAAGAGATTAGAGAAATTGAAAAAAAACAAATAGATAAAATTGGTAGGGTGGCTACTGCTGTTGAAGATCATCGAATTCTGACTAAAGATTTAAAGATTTCTACTGAAAAACTAGCCAAAATATTAGATAATAATCAAACTCGCGGAGCATGGGGAGAGAGAATTATAGAAGACCTTTTACAAGCCAATGGTTTATTAGAAGGGGTGCATTATGTTCGTCAAGTTAAACAGGGAGCCTCAAATTTAAAACCAGATATAACGCTTTTATTACCAGACAAACGCAATGTTCCTGTGGATGTTAAGTTTCCTTATCAAGAAATCCAAAAAATGTCTAATACGGAAAGTAAAGCTGAGAAAAAAATTCATTTACAACAATTTTCTAGAGATTTAAAAGTTAAGGTTGATAAAGTGGCTGAATATATTTCTCCGGAAAGCGATACTTTAGATTACGCAATTTTATTTGTACCTAATGAAATGATTTTTTCTTTTATTAACCAAAAACTTCCAGAAATTATTGATGAAGCTTTAGCTAAAAAAGTAATTTTATGTTCACCTTTTAGTTTTTTGGTGGTGGCTAGAACGGTAATGGAGAGTTATCGCAATTTTATGGTCGGCAAAAAAATTCAGGAAGTAATTAAGCAGGTAGAGGCTTTTAGCGCCGAGTGGATTAAATTTGATGATGAATTTCAGAAATTCGGTAGAAGTATTGAGGGCTTGCAAAAAAACTTTGATAGCATTAGCACGACTCGCAAAAAACAAATGGAAAGAAGAATTCATAAAATTGAAGAATATCGTTCTGGCTCTGGAAAATTATTATCAGATAATAAAAACAGTTAATTTTCTTAAGCAAAAATTTTCAATTTAGCTTTATAATGAAACAGTTTATGCCAAAATCAACTTTAACCCGGACCGCTGTGATAGACAGCAAAGAAAAATTAGGAGAAACCATCAGGCTGGCAGGTTGGGTAGCAAATAAAAGAGAGCACGCTAAAGTAACTTTTATTGATCTGCGTGATGAAAGTGGAATTATTCAATGCGTTGGCATAGATAATAAATTAAAAGACCTAACAATTGAATCTGTGGTGGAAGTAATTGGTAAAATTAATAAGAGACCGGAGGGTTTGATCAATGAAGAGATGGTTACTGGTCAAATCGAATTATTTGTTGAAGACTACCAAATCTTAAATAAAAGTATTGAATTGCCCATCGATGTTGAGGGAAGTGGCATGGAGATTAATGAAGAAGTTCGTTTGCAATATCGTTATTTAGATTTAAGACGTCAGCGTTTACAAAAAAATTTACGTTTTAGATCTAAATTAATTAACAGTTTTCGTCAAGAACTTTTAAATCAAGATTTCGTTGAAATTGAAACACCGATGTTGACTAAATCAACAAAGGAAGGAGCTAGAGATTTTATTGTGCCCTCTCGTTTTCATCCTGGTAAATTTTATGCTCTTCCTCAAAGCCCCCAACAATATAAGCAATTATTAATGGCAGCTGGTTTTGAAAAATATTTTCAATTAGCTCGTTGTATTCGAGATGAAGACTTGCGAGCAGATCGCGGTTTTGAATTTACGCAATTAGATATCGAAATGAGTTTTGCCAATCAGTCAGAGATTATGAATTTGTTAGAAAATTTAGTTAAAAAAGTATGCCAGCAATTAAATATAGAAATTAAAGATCAGCAATTTCCCGTTATTACTTATCAAGAAGCGATGGAAAAATATGGAGCCGATCGTTTTGATTTACGTAGCACGGAAGATAAAGATAAAGGGCTTTTAGCTTTTGCTTGGGTAGTTAGGTTTCCTTTTTTTAAGAAAGTTAACAAAACAGATCGAGCTGAAACTTTGGATAGTAAAAGTACTTGGACCTTTACTCACAATCCCTTTTCCAGTCCGAATCCTGAACATATCGCTAATCATCTGGCAGGAGAGAAAATAGAGCAAATTATTAGCAGCCAATATGATTTGGTTTGTAATGGTTATGAGGTGGCTGGAGGCAGTTTAAGAGCTCATCAAGCAGAAGTTTTGCGTGCCACTTTTAGAATTATGGGTTATAACAATGCTGAGATTGAAGCGAGCATTGGCCACATGTTGAAGGCTTTTGAACTCGGTACGCCTCCACATGGAGGGATCGCTTTTGGTATTGATCGTTTATTAATGTTGATGATGGGTGAAGAAAACTTAAGAGAAACCATGGCTTTTCCAATGACTGCTGGCGGTCGAACTAGTGTGATGGATGCACCTAGCCCCGTTAGTGCAGAGCAGCTGGCAGAATTGAAATTGGGCGTGACAGCAGATCAAAAATCGAGTTAGAATTGAGAAGTGAAAAACTTATCTTGGCGAGTGCTATTATTGTTTTTAATTGCTCTTTCTTTACTCTTAACATTAATCCTGCTTTTTTATCCAGAGAAAAAAATCGAAAAACAAGCTTTATATCTGAGGCCCCTGGATTTTGTTGCTATTTATAAGAATCCAGACGTCAATCAAGATCATTTTTGGGAAAATTTAGATTTGACTGCGGAAAGTGTTTATGCTTTTGATTTAGAGAGTTCTACCTTACTTTATGAAAAAAATTCTCGAGCTAAGCTATATCCAGCATCCACCATTAAAATGTTGACGGCTTTAGTGGCAATTGAGCACTACCAATTAGATGAGTTACTAATTGTAGAGACAGAAGCTAAAATAATTGGCAATAAAATTAATGCCCAATCTGGCGAAAAATTAAGAGCAAAAGATTTATTAGCTGCTTTATTGTTGGCTTCAGCCAATGACAGCGCTTACATTTTGGCCAATAATTATCCGGGTGGTTTGAGTGCTTTTGTTGGATCAATGAATAAAAAAGCTCAAGAACTAAATCTAGCTGACAGTCAGTTTTTTAACCCTGCTGGTTTAGATGAACTTGATCAGTTGAGCAGCGCCAGAGACCTTAATGTTTTAGCCAGGGAGTTATTGAAAAATGATTTTTTGCGAGGACTTGTGGCCACTCCTTATTTAGAAATTAATTCTCAGAATGAAGCTAATACTAAGCAAACAACTACTGCCTATCAGTTATTTAACACCAATCAGCTCTTAGGAAGACTAGGTGGAATAAAAGGAGTGAAAACGGGAACCACAGATTGGGCTGGTGAAGTTTTAGTAACTTTGGTTGAACGCAATGGTCGAGAGGTTTTAATTAGCTTAATGAATAGCCAAGATCGTTACAGCGATACACAAAAATTATTGGCTTGGATTTTTAATGTTTATCAATTTGTTCGGCCTGAAAAAAGTTTAGTAAATCTTAATTTTTAAAAGCTTGAATAGTCTGGAGTAAGCCATTATACTAATAAGCAGATTTCTATGAGCAATCAAAAAATTGTCAAGAAAAATACCAGCACCGAACCAACTTTAAGTAATATTAATTACTTCAGTCGAGCAGGCCTAAAATTTTTAGCCATTGCTTTGGTTTTTTTAATGCTTGGAAGGGTTTTATGGAATGTTTTCCTTGATTACTGGAATAGAACTCATCCGCCGGGGCCACCTCCACCAACTGTTGGGTTTGGTATCTTACCAAGACTAAACTTTCCTGTACAAGAAGATAATCAAAAACCAAAAGAATATATTTTAGAAATGGCAGGAACTTTAACTGACCCAGTTGATCAAATTAAAATTTACTTTATGCCAAAACCAGCAATTAGTTTATTAACCGATCAAAAAGTTAAGGAAATTGCTGCAAAATATGGTTTTATTTTTGCCCCAGAGATAATTTCTAGCGAACTCTATCGATTTACCAAAACTCAACCCCTAGACATGGGCATGGAAATTGATGCTAATTTTTTGAATTTTTCCATCAGTAGTAATTATTTAGCTAAACCAGAATTATTAATAACAGACAAAAAGCGGCGTTTGCCAGAGGAATTTGAAGCGGTTGATCGGGTTAAAAAATTTTTAGCTCACGCTGGTTTAATGCCCAAAGATGTGGCTAGTAGTTCTGGGGTGATTAATTATAAAAAATCCTTAGGAGGAGAATTAAATTCGGCTCTTTCTTTATCTGATGCCGACTTTGTTAAGGTTGATTTAAATCGGGTAGCAGTTGATGATCTTTACCCTCTTTATACTCCTCAGGGTAAAAAAGGAATAATTTCGGCAGTTATTAGTGCCGCTTTTTCTGCTAATGATTCCATAGTAGAGATTGATTATCATTATCATGAAGTGGACTATCTTACTTTTGAAACTTATCCATTGAGAGGAATAAAATCTGCTTGGAAAATGGTTCAAGCTGGAGAAGTTTATATTGTCAGTGCTCAGAATTTGGAAAGAGCAGTAGTGCGCAGTGTAGAATTAGCTTACTTTGATGATTTTGAATACCAGGCTTTTTTGCAGCCAATTTATGTATTTAAAGGAGATGATGACTTTTTAGCATATGTTAGTGCTGTTCATCCTAATTATTTAGAGAGAGAGTAATTATGCAAGAAAATCAGTCGCCAGTTCGCACTAGAATGGCACCGAGCCCTACTGGTGAAATGCATGTGGCTAGTATGGCCACTTTATTAAAAAATTACGCTTTTGCTAAAAAACATCATGGTCAATTTATTTTAAGAATTGAAGATACAGACAAAACTAGGGAGGTAGTTGACGGGGTGGAACAAATTCAGTCAATTATTAAGAAATTTGGCTTAGATTGGGATGAAGGTCCAGGAAAAAATGGGGCTTATGGTCCATATATTCAATCTAAACGTCTAAAACTTTATCAGGAAAAAGCCGAAGAATTAGTAAAAAAAGGTAGAGCTTATTATTGTTTTTGTTCAAAAGAGCGTTTGGAAAAAGTCCGTCAGGAACAACAAGCTCGACATCAGGCGCCACGTTATGATCAACACTGTCGTCATTTAGATGAAGACGAAGTGAAAAAGAGATTAAGCGCTGGAGAGAGCTACGTAATTCGCCTAAAGGTGCCAGAAAATCAAGAAATTGTTTTTACAGATTTGTTGCGTGGGGAAATCACTTTTAATTCAGGTCAAGTTGACGATCAAGTATTGTTAAAATCTGATGGCTATCCTACTTACCACTTGGCAGTAGTAGTAGACGATCATTTAATGAAAATTAGTCATGTAATGAGAGGGGAAGAGTGGATTAGTTCTACTCCCAAGCATGTTTTACTTTATCAGGCTTTTGATTGGGCTTTACCAATATTTGCTCATTTCCCTCTCTTCTTAAACCCCGACGGCAAAGGGAAAATGAGTAAGCGTAAAGGGACAGTTTCAGCTCAATCTTTTTTGGATCGTGGCTATTTACCAGAAGCGTTACTTAATTTCTTGATGATTCTGGGCTGGTCCGCCAAAGATCAAAGAGAGTTGATGAGTTTAGGTGAATACATCAATGAATTTGATCCTAGAGACTTAAGTATGAATTCAGTGATTTTTGATATTAAAAAGTTAAATTGGTTGAATGGAATCTACATCAGACGGTTAGATAAAAAAGAATTAAAAGAACGTTTAAAAGCATTTATTCCTGAAGAGTTTCCTCAAGAAAAATTTGAGAAAATATTAGCTTTAGTTTATGAGCGCATGGTAACATTAGCTGATTTTGCAGAATTAACAGATTTTTTCTATAAGGAAATTGATTATCCAGCTGAGCTTTTGTTTAAAAAAGCTAAAGATCAGCAAGATTTACTTAAAGAACAAATTCAGCAAAGTAAACTAGCAATTGAATCACTAAACGCTTTTGATCTAAATAGTTTAGAAAAAGCTATTCGCAAGCTACAAGAAAAAAATGATTGGCACAAAGGTCAATATTTCATGTTTTTACGTGTGGCCATGACGGGTAGGACGGCCACCCCACCTTTGTTTGAAACAATGTTGGTTTTAGGTAGTGATTTAATTATTAAAAGACTAGATTTAGCTAGTAAAAAAATTGAAAAACATGAGTAATAAAAAAACAAAAACCTTGAAAGATGGTTCTCAACAACTGGTGGCTGGTTTAGCTGTTGCCGGTCAAATGGCAATGGTTAACCCTCAAATAGCCAATGAGCTTTTAGTTGATAAAGCTGTTTATGCTAAAAACAGTCAAAAAGAAAATAATGATTTAGCTTTAGATTTGTCAGCCACTGAGTATCAGGAAATTATTGCCAAATTAAATTCTTGTGTTAATGGGCCGGCTGGTCATCTAGAAACCGAAAGCCAACTCTATTTAGAGCAGCAATTAAGCTTAATTTTAGGTTTTGATGTTAGGAATGAAATTGAGGGAAAAAAATTGAATCATAGTATTGGGATTATGGGAGCTGAACAACACTTATTGCGTTATCCTGGGGATACTTTAGATCAACATGATGCTTATCAAGAGGCAGGGATAGCGTCCAAACGAGGAGCTTTTTCCTGGTTTACTGAAGCCGGAGAATTAACTGAAGAAGCTATTTTAAAAGAAAAATATTATTTTGCTGTGCAACTGATGTATTTACCCAATTGGAATCAAGATTATCCAGAATTAAAATCTTGGTATAAATATCGAAAAATGATTATGATTAATCCCAGTGAACAAGTAGCAGTGGTGGGAGTGATAGCTGATGCTGGACCCGCAGCTTGGGTGCAAAAACAATTTGGTGGATCTCCAGAAATAATTAGAGAAGGCAGAGTTTGGTCGAATAACAGTCGAGGTCGAGTAATTTTGCTTTTTGTCGATGATCCAGATGATGAAATACCTTTAGGTCCAATTGATATTAGCTTCGCAGCCAGGATCTCTGCTTAATAAATAACTATGATTAAATCTAATTTATATATTGGTTCTCGTTATCCAGTCAAACGGCAACAGCTGCGAGAAACTGTTAAGCGTGTTTTAATTAAACATGGTATTGATCACGCTCAAGTGGACATTTCCGTAGTTGGCAGTCGGAAAATTAAAAAGCTTAACGAGGAAGAACTCGGTCATTTTGGTACCACCGATGTTTTATCTTTTCCTCAGCATGATAAAAATCAATTGCAAGACATTCCGCTACCAAAAGGTTTAGCTCCCCATTTGGGTGATATTGTTATTAGTTTTCCAGAAGCAGTTAAAACTGCCCGACGTTTTGGTAGATTAGTTGATGATCAAATTAATTTTTATTTAGAACATGGTTTGATGCATCTTCTGGGTTATCATCACGATGATCACTAATTTTTTTAATATGTTAAACTAAAAAAGAGTATGGCTTGGCATCGTAAATATCGTCCAAAAATCATTGCAGAACTTGACATTGTTCAGGTTAGAAATAGTTTAGAAGCAATGATGAAAGCTGGGAAAATTCCTCAATCTTTAATTTTTGCCGGACCCAAGGGAACTGGTAAGACATCTGCTTCAAGAATTTTAGCGCTCTTACTCAATGATCCAAAAAATGAAGAATTAGTTGATCAGCTTTATTTTGGCAAAAGCTCTAAGAAAAAAAAGCAATTGATTTTCCAAGAACCAGATTCTAATTCGAGTTTAGCTGAAAAAGTCTATCGAGGGCAATCTTTTTTAGTTCATGAATTAGATGCAGCCAGCAATCGTGGCATTGATGACATTAGACTCTTGAAAGAGAGAATAGCTCTGCCTCCCCAAGGTGCCAAAATGGCGGTTTATATTCTAGATGAAGTGCACATGTTAACCACCGAAGCTTTTAATGCTTTTTTAAAGATTCTAGAAGAACCGCCACCTCATGTGGTTTTTATTTTAGCCACTACTGAATTACAAAAATTACCAGCCACAATAATTTCTCGTTGTACTTTACTTAATTTTCACAAAGCAAGCGAAAAAGAAATACTTAGATCGCTAGAAAGAGTGTTAAAAGCTGAAAAAATTAAATATAAAAAAGAGGACCTAATTCAAATTGCCCATCGAGCCGACGGCAGTTTTCGTGATGCTGTTAAAAATTTGGAGTTAGCTTGTCAAAGTGGAAAATTACAAATGGAGGTGCTTAAAGCCTATTTGGGTCAAGACAATTTAATTTATATTAAAGAACTTTTGTCTTTATTATTGGCCAAGGATGTCAAAGCAATTAGTTTAATATTTGAAGAATTAAGGTCAAAAAATTATCAACAAAAAGATTTTTACAAGGATCTATTAGAGTTCCTACACAATGATTTATTAATTAATTTAGGTATCAAAGAAGGTGCAGCTTTTACTGAAGCTAAAATTGATCAATTTTTGCTTAAAGAATTAAGTGTGAGTAATTTACAACAAGAATTACCTATTAATTTTTTAGCCTTAGAATTAATTTTCTTAGCAATTATTGATCGATCAAAAGAGCAGGAAAAAAAACAAGACAATTCTGAGCAAAATAATCAAAACTCTCTCTTATCAAAAAAAACAATCTTCAGCAAAAGCAAAAAAAAAAGCCAAATTGAAGTAAAAAAAATAGATACTTTGAGTAGCGAGATTATAAAAGATAAAAATTTAGTAAAAAACCCAGTAAAAAATTCAGGCTCTTCATTATCCACCGTTTCCCCAAATGAATTGTGGCAAAAACTATTAGAATTCGTTGCTAAGGAAAATTTTTCTTTATCTGCGCTACTAAGGGCTTGCAGATTAGAAGAGCTTATTAATGGAACAGCGCGCATTTTGGTTTTTTATGATTTTCATAAAGAACAATTAGAACAGCAAAAATATCAAACCCTATTGGATCAAAGCTGTCAAAGTTTGTTGGGAGAAAAGTTGCAGTTTGATTTTATCTTAAGTAAAGCACCGGAAGCGGAAAAGAATGATTTGCTAGAGACAGCAAAAGATGTTTTGATATAATCTTATTTATACTAATTATTAAGAATTATTAAAAAAAGGGAAAATATGACAGATAAAGCTGGTTTATTAGGTCAATTAGGCGATCTTAATAAATTACGTAAACAAGCTAAGCAAATGCAAAAAGATTTAGCCGCAGAAGAAATTGTGGTTGAAGAGGGAGACATAGTGGTAACTATTGCTGGTGACCAGAAAATTAAAGATGTTTCTGTTCAAGGGATTCATAGTGCTGATTTAGTTAATGCTCTCAATAAAGCGATAAAAAAATCTCAAGAAATTGCAGCTAAAAAATTGCAATCAATGACAGGCGGTTTGGGTGGAATGATGGGCAGATAATTAATCATGCAGCTTTTACTTGTCAGTCAAAATAAAGGCAAAATTACTGAAGCTCGGAGAGTTTTTTCAAGTTCTGATTATAATTTACTTACTCTTAATCAAACAACACTACTAAAAAGCCTGGGTGTAAAAATTCCAGCAGGTTTAATAGTTGCTGAGTCTGGTAAGACCTTCAGAGAAAATGCTTTAATTAAAGCTCAAGCCTTTCATCAATTAACTCAATTGCCCTGCATTGCTGATGATAGCGGCCTACTATTAGATGCCTTTCCAAATTTTCCTGGGATAGACTCTAAACGTTGGTTTAAAGGCAATGATCGGGATCGTAATTTGGCTTTGTTAAAAAAATTAAAGAATGTGAAAAATCGTCAGGCAATATTTCAAACAGTTCTATGCTTATTTGCTTTTAAAAAAGACAAAGCCTTGTTTTTTTTAGGAGAAGTGAAGGGAAAAATTGCTTTTGAAAGTAAGGGAAAGGACGGTTTGGGCTATGATCCGATTTTTATACCAGAAGGCTATCAAGAAAGTTTTGCTCAGTTGGGCTTAGCAGTAAAAAGCAAAATTTCACACCGAGCCTTAGCTTGGAAATCTTTACTCAATTATTTAGAAAAAAATTAAGCAATAGTAATTTGTTCCTCTAAATAAACATCTTGGACAGCTCGTAACAGCCGTACACCTTCTTCCATAGGTCGTTTAAAAGCTTTTCTGCCTAGTATTAAGCCGGCACCACCAGCTCGTTTGTTAATGACAGCACTTTTCACTGCAGCTTTTAAATCTTTTTCAAAATTATTTTCAGCGTCACTTTCTCCACCAGAGTTAAGTAGAGAAATCTTCCCCGCATAACAGTTGATTACTTGCAAACGTAACATGTCAATTGGATTTTCAGTTGACAGCGATTCATACATTTGATCACTGTATTTGGCAAATTTAAAGTGACGAAAAGCTCCGTCTATACTTGGCATTTTCTGTTTAATAATATCCGCTCCAATTGTTACCCCCAAATGATTAGCTTGAGATGTAATATCAGCGCTAGAGTTATAATCAGCATCTTTAGTCTTCCAAGCGCTGTTGCGAGGATAACACCATAAAATGGTGGCCATTCCCAGCTGATGAGCTTCATAAAAAGCTTGGGATATTTCTTTTATTTGTCGATTGCTTTCTGCTGAACCAAAATAAATAGTGGCCCCAATTGCTACTGCGCCTAAATCATAAGCTTGTTTAACAGGAGCAAATATCGTTTGCTCCCATTTATTGGGATAAGTTAATAATTCATTGTGGTTGATTTTAACGATAAAGGGAATTTTATCAGCATATTTTCTACTTAATAATGCTAAAGCGCCAAAGCTTGAAGCTATTGCACTGCTTTCTGCCTCTAGCGCCAATCTAATAATATTCTCTGGGTCAAAATATAGGGGATTTTTGTAAAAAGAAAAACTAGCGCTGTGCTCAACACCTTGATCAACTGGCAAGATTGATAAATAACCGGTGTTAGCTAAACGACCATGACCATAAATTTTTTCTAAATTTTCAATAACTCTTTGATTGCGATTAGATTGAGAAAAAACATCTCTAATTTGATTGGGATTTACTTGATAGATCAGTTCTTTTGGTAAATTTTCACAACGATGAGCCAATAAATACTTGGCCTCTTGGTCTAAGAGTTTGGCAATGTCTTCGTAAGTCATGTCTTATTTAGTTTTTTTTGTTTCTTTAGCAATAAATTCTGGACGAATTTCGTAAATTAAATAAAAACCAATAACAGCTCCAACAATTGAAGCAACTAGGCTGCCTCCACCTATGATTAATAAAACAATAGCCTCAAGCAATGTTAAAATAACTGTCCAAAAAAGTAGTAGCCAACCCTCATACTCCTTATTTTTAATAATTTTATAAGCCATTAAATATAGAACGGCCATTAAAATGCTAAAAATAGCTCTTACGTAATAATAAGTTCTATCAATTTGCATCCAGTGCATGATCCAAGCGCGGTTACGACCAAAGGCAAATAGATCCTGAAATCCAGAAACGAGACTAAAAATTCCACCAATCAAGAGCAAGTAAGGTAGAATTTTAACAATATTTTTTACCCAATCTTTTGGCAAATGAGGTAAATCCTCGAGCAAGGATTCGCCTTTCTTGGCTAAATCTTTAATTTGTTTGTTATAGAGGAAACAATTTGCTTTTTTCATAATAATTCATTTTAGCAAAAATTTTACTTTTTTAATAGTCAGCTATTTAATTACTTTTAATCTTGCTAAACCCTCATTCTTTTGTTATCCTGGGAGATCTGTTGAAACACTAAAAAAACTGATAAACTAAAGAAGCAACGTTTTAAGACAATGACTAAAACTAAAAAAGTAAAAATCAAAAATTTTTTAAGCAACAAGAAGCATAGATTATGGCTAGTGCTTTTTTTAATTCTTGTGACAGCTTTAATAGTTTTTTGGAGGCGTGGACAAAATAAACAAGGGGAATTTACTGAGTATCAAGTTGTTCGTCAAGATATCAGTCAAACTTTAGTTTTATCGGGGACTTTGGACGCTAAAGAGCGAGTTTATTTAAATTTCTTAGCTGGGGGGAAGTTGGTGTATTTGGGTGCTAAAGAGGGTGATTGGGTAAAAAAATGGCAAACGATAGCTACTATTGATTATCGAGATTTACAAAAAAATTTAGAGAAAAATTTAAATTTTTATGAGAATCGTCGTTTAGATTGGGATGCTCAGTTGGAAGAAGATAAAGATCAAGTTTTGGATGACGATGAACAGCGTGCTAGAAAGCAAAATCAAAACCTTTTAGAAAATACCGTTCTTGATGTGGAAATAATTAGTGTGGGAGTGAGTAATCGAGCAATGACTGCTCCTTTTGCTGGAGTGTTGTTAACTGTGCCTACTCCGGTAACAGGTGTTACCCTTTCTCCTACTGACTTTTTCGAATTAGTGAATCCTCAGACTCTATTGCTTAGAGCAGAAGTTGATGAAATAGATTTCTCTCTATTAAATCTTGGCCAAAAAGCCAATTTAATTTTTGACTCTTATCCGGGAGAAAGTATTGAAAGTGAGATAAGCTTTATTGCTTTGAAAAGCACTGTTGGTAGCACTGGAACAGTTTTTAAACTTGAATTGCCAATGTCTGATATAGAAGACTTAACCAAATATCGGATTGGAATGAATGCTGATGTAGAAATTGAATTAGTTAAAAAGACAAACGTCCTGGTTATTCCTCTAGAAGCCATTAATAATCAACAGGGTCAAACAATAGTGCGGGTGAAAGATCAGAGCAGCCGGGAGTATAAAGAAAGAGTAATTGAGTTAGGCTTGGAGAGTGATGAAGCAGCAGAAGTATTAACGGGTTTAGAAGAAGGCGATATCATTCTCATTGAGAGTTAGGGTTAAGTTATGGCTAAAACTAAAAAAAAAGTTAAAGCCATTTTGGAGCTGAA
>Ga0172377_10003700_pt1 | contig 15750 bp, 12 predicted proteins | sample Pumphouse3metaG_FD_119749 | JGI IMG/M metagenome (GOLD analysis project Ga0172377, IMG submission 119749) | Leachate microbial communities from a municipal landfill in Southern Ontario, Canada - Pumphouse #3 metaG | ecosystem: Engineered > Solid waste > Landfill > Unclassified | place: Canada...
ACTTCTGTTTGGAAGATGTAGTAATATGTTGCAAGCTGAGCGTTTGCTTGGTAAGAGTCTTTCATCTTTGCTGAAGCAAGTTTGTCAGTTGGAACGTTTGTGATCCAGTCAATTTCACCGTTTGTGAACATATTGTAGTTAGTGTTTTCATCATCTGAAGATAAAATAACTAATTTATCAATATGGATTTCATCTTTATTCCAGTATTTATCGTTAGGAACGAATGATAGGTAAGATTGTGGAACTCTTTCTTTTAATAGGAAAGGACCGTTTGAAACGATGTTCTCTGGAGCTGTCCATTTATCACCAAATTCTTCAATTGCATGTTTAGGAATAACTGCGAATGAGTAATGCTGTAAAGCATCAACTGCATAAGGGATAGGACCAATTAAATCCATTTGGAATGTGTAGTCGTCTAGAGCACGAATACCTACTGCAGAAGCATCTGCTTCTCCGCTATTGTATTCAGCAGCACCCTTCAAGAACATAGTTGGGAACCATGCATATGGTGAAGCTGTTTCTGGAGCTAATTCTCTTAACCAAGAATAAACTACATCATTAGCTGTAATAGGTACACCATCTGACCATGTTGTGTGTCTTAAATGGAATGTATATTGAGTACCATCTTCGTTTGATTCCCAAGTTTCTGCTAGACCAGGAGCTGCATTAGCTGTTTTTGGATCTACAGTTACTAAGCCTTCAAACATAGCCATAAAAATTCTGTGTTCTGGAACACCTTGAATTAATGCTGGGTCTAAAGAAGCTGGTTCTGCGCCGTTAGAAAGTGTAAATGTTACGCCTTCGTCTTCTGCAGGTGTTGTTGTTGTTGCTGCTATTTCAGGAGTAGTCTGAGTAGGAGTTTGAGCCTTAACTTCAGTTGTTGTCTCCGGTTTAGGTGTTTCTGCAACTTTTTCTGTTGTTGTTGTTGTTGTTACAGGTGCTTTAGCTTCTGCTTTAGCTTCTTTGTCTCCACCACAAGATACAAAGACTGCAGCTAAAAGCATGATGCTTAGAGCAATCGACAATGATTTTTTCATAGATAGATCTCCTTAATGATTGATTTTTTCTATTTGCTGTTTATATAATCTGATATATATACTATACCACAATATTCATTAACTAGTAAACGACGGATTAGCAATTCCGTCAAGTGGAAATAAAAAAAACCGGAAAAATGTTTGCTATATTACATAAATGTTTAAATAATAACATAAAAAACAAGGAAATTAATTGAAATATCATTTAAAAAGCAAAAAATCTAAACTTTACTACTCAACAGGGATTGTCTCCAAGATAATCTGTATACTCTATTTTGTCTTTTTCTCATGGCAAATAATATTGCATTTAGTTGAGGGCGAAAGTTTTTCAACGATGTGGACACCTATTATAATTGCTTTATTGGCTTTAGTGGGGATATTATATAGAGACTACTGGGTCTTTGATGAAGAAGCGGGGAAAATTTATAAAAAATTTGGAGTCATACCTTTTGTTAGTACCAGTGTGACAGAGATAAAAGATGTCGAAACTGTTGAAATAACCCATTTTGTTAAAGGAACATATAGTAATGATCCCAATTTAAAGAAAAAAGGTAGGTCTTACAGAGCTCAAGTTTCATTTTCTTTAAAGCTATATGATCAAAGAAGGGTAGTTGTTGAGGTTATTGATGAGAAAAAAAGTGGTGGTTTTACAGAAGCTGCGGCGTTCAACGTAAGTCAGTATATTGGAGCTTCATTCTTTCAAGATCGTGAAAGAGATATGGATACGGATTTTGGATTAAAGGATTTAAAATAAGGATATTTGACCTATATTTTGCCAAAATAATAGGTTTTTATCACAAATCAAAACAAGAAATAGTTAGAAAACGAAGTTTTTATAATCTAGTAAAATAATAGTAAGTAAGCAATAAGCTATATTAAATAAAATTAGTGTTAAAAATGGGAAAAGTTTTTGTAGCTATGTAAAATTTTGAATAAATATTGAATAAAGTTACATTATCAAGTAAGATTGCACGTATCTGTGCAGAATTTAATTGATGATTTTGCACTTCCAAGACAAAAAAAAGAATCAATAGAGGTTAATTATGGCGAAATATATTTTCAAACGTTTGCTTGGTATGATTCCTACATTACTTATAATAATTACATTAAGTTTTTTTATTGTTCGTATTGCTCCGGGTGGTCCTTTCGATGGCGAGAGAGCTCTTCCTGAAGCTGTAAAAGCGAATATTGAAGCTAAGTATCATTTAGATGAACCTGTACTTCAACAGTATGGTCGTTATTTATTCGATGTAGTTAGAGGTGATTTAGGTCCTTCTTACAAGTATAAAGACAATGATGTAAACTACTATATCTTTACATCCCTTCCAAACTCTGCAGTATTGGGATCAGTTGCAATTGTTCTTGCACTTTTCTTCGGTATATTATTTGGAGTTATGGCTGCCTTATATCAGAATTCGTGGATAGATTATCTCACCATGGCAATAGCCGTCATAGGTATATCGGTGCCGAACTTCGTAGTCGCGCCGGTTCTGCAGCTTGTCTTCGCGATGAATCTCGGGTGGCTACCAACGTCAGGATGGTATACAACCGGGGAAGGCTATGCCACAATTGTTCTTCCTGCAATCTCTTTATCTCTAGCATATTTTGCTACAATAGCTCGTTTAACACGATCTTCTATGCTTGATACATTAAGAAGTGACTACATAAGAACAGCTAAAGCAAAAGGTATGAAGAATAGTACAATCATCATGAAGCATGCTATGAAAGGTGCTATGCTTCCTGTAGTAAGTTACTTAGGCCCTGCATTTGCTGGTGTTATTACTGGATCAATCGTTATTGAACAGGTATTCCGTGTTCCTGGTATTGGTAAGTTCTTCGTACAAAGTTCATTCAACCGTGACTACACACTGATTGTTGGTGTTGTTATTGTATTCTCAGTAATACTTGTAATAATGAATTTCTTCGTTGATATCGTTTATGCATTACTCGATCCACGAATCGCTTATTAATAAAGAGGACTACTTATGTTTAATAAAAAGAAAAAAGACGAAAATGAGAGTGGCGCTGTTAATGAGTTTGATCAAGTTGTTGAGGGTAACAGTTTAACAAAAGATGCTTGGAAGAGACTCAGAAAGAATAAAATGGCTGTAATTGGTTTGGTTGTAGTTTGTATTTATGCTTTCTTATCTGCATTTGCATCATTCTTACCACTATATGCTTACGATGAAATTGTATTGGACCATCAAAACTTACCACCATCTTGGAATACAAGTGCTGGTGATTTAATGATGCAAGACAAACTTGAAGATTTATATTTTACATCTTGGAAAGAAGGTCGACTTCTTTTAACTGACGAACAAGATGCTCAGATCAGAGAATGGATTGAAGAAAGCAAAACTACCAAAGTTTGGGATTTAGTGTATACTGAAGGTCAAAAGCAATTAGCTGCTGGCAATTTTGCATGGACTGCTAGTGAGCAGAAAAAAATAGATAAATTACAGAAAGAAATAGAAACAGAATTATTCATTACTGTAAATAATGTTAAAGTTGATGGTGTTAAGATTGAGAAACTCTCAAGTGATGAGGTTGCACAAATTTACGCTGACTTACTTGGACTTGATAGCACAACAGCTATTTTAGAACAGACTCAAAAAGAAATGAGATCATTGGTTCAAAATGATTTAGATTTAACAGATGATCAAAGAGCTGTTTTATCTGAAGAAGATTTTGCAAAGAGAGTCGATGAAGCCATTGCAGATATGGGTGAAGAGACATATCAACAGAAAGTTGTAGATAACTTAGTTGGTAAAGTTGATGCTCAGATCTTAAGAAATGTAACAAAAGAATTAAAAGCTCAAAATACTGAAGGAACAATTTCATTCCCTTATGATGAGATGATTACAGTTGATGGTAATGTAACAACAGAAGTTATTGCTACATTAAAGAGCAACAGACACTATCTACTTGGAACAGACTACAGTGGACGTGATTTATTAGCACGTATCATATATGGTGGTCAAATTTCAATCATGATTGGTTTGGTTGGTACTTTCTTCAGTGTATTCATTGGTATTGTATTGGGTGCTCTAGCAGGTTACTTAGGTGGTAGAGTTGATTACATCATCATGAGAATTGTTGATGTTATGTACGGACTGCCTTATATGTTGATTGTTATCATAACAATGGCTATATTTGGGCGAAGTATCATGAACTTATTCATTGCATTAGGTATAGTTAGTTGGTTGACTATTGCACGTATGGTTCGTGGTCAGATTATGAGTTTGAAGAACAGTGAATATGTTGAAGCGGCTCGTTCAATGGGTGCTAAAACTTGGAGAATTATCTTCAAACATATGATTCCAAACTCACTTTCAATTATCATTGTTTATTCCACACTGAGAATTCCAGCATTCATCATGCAGGAATCATTCTTATCCTTCTTAGGCTTAGGTGTTCAAGCACCAGTTGCTTCTTGGGGATCATTAATCAGTAACGGTGTTTCAAGTATGACAATTTACCCTTGGAGATTGATCTTCCCATCTATCGCAATGACATTGTTCTTGTTTGCAATGAACTTTTTTGGTGATGGATTAAGAGATGCATTTGACCCACAGAGTAAGAACCAGCTTTAGGAGTAAAATAGAATGGAAAATAATAAAAAAGTAATTCTCGATGTAAAAGATTTACAGACCTACTTCTTAACCGATGCCGGCGTGGTTAAAGCTGTTGACGGTGTATCTTTCTCTGTAAGAGAAGGTGAAACAATTGGTATTGTAGGAGAATCTGGTTCAGGAAAGAGTGTGACAAACCTTTCAATCATGAAACTAATTCCATCTCCTCCAGGAAAAATTGTTGGTGGTGAAGTAATTTTTGAAGATCAGAATATATTAGACTTAAGTGAAAAGGAACTTCGTGAAATTCGTGGTGATAAAATCTCCATGATATTCCAAGATCCAATGACATCTTTGAATCCTTTTTTAAAGATCTCAACACAGATGATTGAGACAATTCGTCTCCATAATAAAAATGTTTCAAAAGAAGAAGCTAGAGAAAAATCTATCAAAGTTTTAGAAGATGTTGGTATTCCAGCAGCTCGTGAAAGAATTGATAGTTATCCTCATCAATTCTCTGGTGGTATGAGACAGAGAGTTATGATAGCTATAGCATTATCATGTAATGCGAAAGTTCTCATTGCTGATGAACCTACAACCGCTTTGGATGTAACAATCCAAGCACAGATACTTGAATTGATTCAATCTATCAGTAAAAAATACGGAACATCTGTAATCTTAATTACTCATGATCTTGGTGTTGTTGCTGGTATGTGTGATGAAGTTTGTGTTATGTATGCAGGTCGTATTGTAGAAAAAGCATTGACTGATGACCTATACAAAAAACCTTTACATCCATATACAGAGGGACTTATTAAGAGTGTTCCAAGAATGGATACATCAGGAAGTAAAGAGAAATTGTTCTCTATTGAAGGACAACCACCTAACGTTATTGACCTTCCTCCTTGTTGCCCATTCCACCCTCGCTGTCACAAAGCAATGGAAGAATGTAAACATGCTTATCCACCAAGAAAAGTTTTTGATGGTCATGAAGTATCTTGTTGGTTGTATGCAACAGACGAAGAGAAGAATGCAGTATTGAAAAGTATTGGTTCAACAGAGGAGAATGATAAATAATGAGTGATAAAAAAGAACCATTATTGGTAGTTAAAGACCTTAAACAGCATTTTCCAGTAAGTTCTGGTGGTGTTTTCAGTAGAGTTAAGGGTGCAATTCGTGCCGTTGATGGAATTTCATTTGAAGTTAATCCAGGTGAAACATTAGGAATTGTTGGTGAATCAGGATGTGGTAAATCCACTACTGTAAGATCAATAGCTCAACTATATAGACCAACAGCTGGTGAAGTTATCTTTGATGGTGTTGATTTGTGTAAGTTACCTGAAAAAGAATTGGTAAAAGCTCGTCAGCAGATTCAGATGATCTTCCAAGATCCATATGCATCTCTTGATCCTAGAATGACTGTTAGAACAATCATTGCTGAACCAATTGAAATTTTCAATAAAAGAGGACTTTTAGAAACTAAGTTAACTTCTCTTGAAATTGAGGATCAAGTTGAAAAACTGATGGAAAGAGTTGGTTTGAACAAAGCCTTCAAAAACCGTTATCCTCATGAATTCTCAGGTGGTCAAAGACAGAGAATTGGTATTGCAAGAGCATTGGCTTTGAATCCAAAAATTATATTAGCTGATGAACCTGTATCTGCTTTGGATGTATCTATTCAAGCTCAGATTTTGAACTTGTTGAATGACCTTCAAGAAGAATTGGGTTTGACTTATATCTTTATTGCACATGATCTTGCTGTTATTCAGCATATTTCAACTCGTGTTGCAGTTATGTACTTAGGTAAGATTGTTGAATTAGCTGATAAGAAAGAGCTCTATGATAATCCAGCTCACCCTTATACCCAAGCTCTTTTATCTGCAGCTCCAATTCCAGATCCAGTAATTGAAAAAGAGAGACAGAGAATAATTCTTACAGGTGATGTTCCATCTCCTGATAAAAAGCAAAGAGGTTGTTACTTCCAAGCACGTTGTCCTAAAAGAATGCCTTGGTGTACATGTCATGTACCACCAACATTTGAAATCAGTGAGAAACAGAAAGTTGCTTGTTGGTTGTATGACGAGAATAAAGATTATTCTAAAGTTTCTATGGAAGAAGCTGAAGTTGATGCAAAATCCAATGAGGCAAAGGCTGCAGCAGACGCTTTAGGACAAAAGAAAAAAAGTAAATAGTGTTATTCAATTTATAATTGATTGACAAAGGTTGCCAATGGGTCTTTTATATGGAAGATGCGTTGGCAATATTTATTTTAAGGAAACATAAACGATAATGACACATAAAGTATATTTAGAAAGTCTTGGCTGTGCAAAAAACCAAGTTGATGCTGAGGTAATGCTCAACATCCTAAAAAAGAAAGGCTACATACATGTAGAGAACATAGAAGATGCTGATTTAATAATAATCAATACATGCGGCTTTATTGAGAGTGCTAAAGAGGAATCCTTAAAAGCATTGTTTGAGTTAAGAGGTGCAAATCCTGAAGCCAAACTTGTTTTCAGTGGTTGTTTGACTCAACGCTATTCAGATGTTCTAGAACTTCCTGAAGCTGATGCTATCTTTGGAAATAGGGATCTCAAACAGATCAGCACAGTTGTTGATGAATTGTTTGATGAACATATTGATGAGCAGATTGTACTTGCTCCTGAGTATCCAGACCCAGATGATGATGCATATCAAAGAGATGAACTTCTGAACTTCAAAGGCTCTGCTTACTTGAAATTAAGTGAGGGATGCAATCACTGCTGTGCATACTGTGCAATACCTGTTATTCGTGGACCTTTAAGATCTCGACCTCAGAAACAGATTGTAGCTGAAGCAGAATCACTTGCTAAACGCGGAATCAGAGAGATAAATGTTATCGCTCAAGATTTAGCTGCTTGGGGAACCGATTTTGATGGCAATTCACATCTTTTAGAATTATTGGAAGTATTATGTAATATTGAAGGAGACTTCAAACTCAGACTCCTTTACATTCATCCCGATGCTTTCCCACTGGAATTGATTGATTTTGTTAAAACTCATGATAAGGTCCTTCCTTATTTTGATATTCCTTTCCAACATGCTTCAGCAAATGTTCTTTCTAAGATGGGAAGAGTTGGTAATGAAGAAAGTTATTATCAGTTGATAAAGAGCATCAGAGATCAAATACCAGAAGCAGTTATCAGAACTACAATCATGTTGGGATTCCCAGGTGAGACAGATGAAGACTTTGAAATAGTCATGAAATTTGTAGAGCGCTGTCGTTTTGATTGGATGGGATCTTTCTTGTATTCAAGAGAAGAGGACACAGTTGCATATGATATGAGAGATGAAGAAGAACATAATGAAGCTCATAAAAGAGCTGCTAAATATCAATTGAGACTTCAGGACCTTCAGGAAAGAATTACAAGCGAGTTACTGGAAGAGAAATTTGTCGGTAATGTTTATGATGTTCTCATTGAAGAGAAGATTGAAGGTGAAGACCTGGCTATCGGTAGAATTTATTCTCAGGCTCCAGAAGTAGATGGTGCAACAGTTGTTATGGGAAGAAATCTTCAACCAGGGGCTGTCGTAAAAGCTGGTATCAGAAAAGTCAACGGCGTTGATTTGGATGCAGCAGTACTCGGAGATTATAATGGCTAAGATGGAAGATTGGTTAAGTAAATTAAATAAAGAGCAAAAAGAAGCTGTACTTGAAAATGAACATCCCTTACTTGTGCTAGCTGGTGCTGGTTCAGGTAAGACGCGTGTTATTACAACTAAAATTGCTTACTGCATTAAAGAACTTGATTACAATCCTTGGAATATATTAGCTGTTACTTTTACAAATAAAGCCGCTAAAGAAATGAAAGAGAGAGTTTTGGAGATGCTTCCTGAAGAAGATCCAAATTCTTTCAACATAAGAACTTTCCACTCATTCGGAGTTTGGCTTTTGAGAAGATTCTCTTCAGAAGCTGGACTTCAACCTGGTTTTACAATCTATGATGATTCTGACTCCCTATCTCTTTTGAAAACTCGATACTCATCGATGACTGCAAAAGAGTTGAGACCAATAATGAAATCTATTTTAAAAGCAAAAGATATGGGGCTGACTCCTTTCAGTACAAAACTGAGTGAGGTAAGCAATGAACCAAATTTTGCTAGATTCTATGAGGTTTATGAGAATGCTCTCAGAGAAGTTGGTAATGTAGATTTTGCAGATTTGATAACAATTCCCACAAGATTGATGGATGAAAATAGAGAAGTAAGAGATTTTGTTCAAAGACGATTCAAGGTCATACTTGTAGATGAGTATCAGGATTCCAATGTAGCCCAATTTGAGATGTTAAAACGACTTGTAGGGCCTGATACTTTTATAAGTGTTGTTGGTGATGATGATCAGAGTATCTATCGTTTCCGTGGTGCTGAAATACAAAATATTTTATCATTCCCTAAAGTCTTTAAGGATACCAAAAGTATTGTTCTAGGTCAGAATTATCGTTCTACCAAGAATATATTGAATTTAGCAACTTCTGTTATAGCTCATAATACAAACAGACACCCTAAAGTACTGAGAACAGACAATCAAATTGGCTCTCGTCCTCAACTGTATTATGTAGACGATGAGATGGATGAAGCAGCTACTGTTTATTCTTTGCTTGTCAGAGCCAATAACTTCAACAACAGTGCTATTTTATACAGAACAAATGCTCAATCATCTGCATTTGAAACATTGCTCACAAAAAGACATATTCCTTACAAAATTGTTGGAGCATTGAAGTTCTATGATCGTGAGGAAGTAAAAGATGCTTTGGCATTGCTTCAGCTGTTTGTTAACTCGAGAGATATTGTTAACTTCAGAAGAATGATTAATAAGCCAGCTCGTGGAATTGGTCCAACCTCCATCAAAAAGATAGAGCAGTTTCTTCCAGATACCAATGGTGATGTATTTGAAGCAATTGATATTGCTATAGAATCAAAGGTTTTATCTGCAAAATGTTCAACAAATGCAAAGCAGTTTGTAACAACAATGAAAGAATCCTACAGCATGATTGAAGATGGATCTCTTGGTGATGGTGTTAAGTACCTTCTCGATAAGATGGGTTTGATAACTTATTATATGAATGAAGATGCTAAGAATCATACCTTCAAGGTAGATAACCTAAATCAGCTTGTAAATGCAATAAGTGAATATCAATCTTCCACAGCAGGCCTTCTAGCGTTCTTAGAAGAGGTGACTCTAGATAGAACCACAATTGGTACAGAAGACCCAGCTCAGGGAGATGGTGTTACATTGATTACAATGCACAATACCAAAGGTCTTGAATTTGAAGATGTTTATATCGTTGGTCTTGAAGAATCTTTGTTCCCTAGCGGAATGAACAGCGATGACGACGATGGAATAGAAGAAGAAAGAAGATTGTTCTATGTAGCTGCAACACGAGCTAGAGAGAATCTATATATGTTCTGTGCTAAATCTAGAAGGGTTTGGGGTAGAATGGAATATGATAGAGTTCCTTCAAGATTTATTGATGAAATCAATGCAAGAGATATTGAGGTCATAGGCTCAAGACCTAGAACTCCAACAGCTAATTCATGGGATGCAAAGGCCAATAAATATTTGAATAGAGGTCAGTATGGTCTTCTTGATGAGAAAAGAAAAACACATGCTCCTCGTCATGGAGTTCATCATGAAAGATCCACTCCAAATATTTACAAGAACTCCAATAATTTCCCTCAAGATGCAAGTTCTTTGATTCATAAGGGATTCAAAAAGTTTGAATTTGAGAAAAAAGAGGCAGGAAATAACTCTTACAGTGTTGGTGATCGAGTCAATAATAAAGAAAAAGGCAATGGAACTGTAATCAGCAGTGTTGATAACAGAGGACGTGAGGTAATAACAGTTGAATATGATAGCGGTAAAATTGCTAAATATATATCAAAATTTGCCAAACTGACAAAGCTTTAAAAAAATAGCTATATTCTTTATAATTAAAGAAATATGGCAAAAATATATGTATATCTCTAGACAAATATTTGCATATGTGATATTTCTTTTAGAGTTGCATTAATCTTTTTTTGGATTGGTGCGTACATATAATAGCAATTAATGGCAGAAACAGAAGAGCTTTCAGTTTGGATGTTTTAGCTTTGACGGACCTGACTACCAAATGTTTAAGGTGAATAATAATATTTGGTTTCAGTGACTAAGAATTGAGGTTTGTAAAAGATATCAGTACTCAACTGATGTTGGATATGAATTGAAACGCTTTTTTACTGGTTTTTTTAAGTCCATAACATATTATGCAAGTATATTAGGTAGAGATGTAGGATTCTCAAATCCCCAAATAACCCGACCTTTCCTTAGGGATTATACTATTTACAAACATGATACAGAAAGGGTACTTAAATTGTATTGTCATTGTCATCGTTTATTGAAGTTTTGATTCTTTCAATTTATTTTGAAAAAATTGAAATCAGGTAAAAGAAGTCAGAAACGGTCGTGAAGCCTGCTAGATGATAATTTGAAAGAGTTATTATCGCACAATATATTAAGTAGGGTAAAACCTACAACAAATAGGGTATTTTTTATGAAAACTATTTTTGTAAAACCACTTACTATGGAAAAAAAGTGGTACATCATTGATGCAGAAGGCAAGGAACTTGGTCATGTTGCTGTAGCTGCTGCACGTATTTTACGCGGAAAAAATAAACCAGAATACGTACCTCACCAGAACATGGGTGATTACGTAATTATCATCAATGCTAAAAAAGCTAAAATGTCAGGTAAAAAGTTTGAAGATAAAATGTATTATCGTCACTCAAACTTCCCTGGTGGTTTCAGAGCTACTAATTATTCTGATATGTTAGACAGAACTCCTTGTTTCCCAATGGAACATGCTCTTAAAGGTATGTTACCACGTGGACCTTTAGGTCGTTCTTTATTCACAAACGCTAAAGTTTATGCTGGCGCAGATCATCCTCACATGGCTCAAGCACCAATTGCAGTGGAACTATAAGGGAGAGCAGTAAAAATGGCAAAAAAAGAAATTAAAAGTAAAGTAAATCTTGGTACAGGCGTAGGTCGTAGAAAGACTTCAACTGCTCGTGTATATCTTAGAGAAGGCAGTGGTGAAATTGTTGTAAACGGTAAAGATGCTGGCGAATACTTCGCTAACCCTCTACTAGTAACATTATTACAGCAGCCTTTGACTGTTACAGAAACAACTGGCAAATATGATATCTTAATCAACGTTGTTGGTGGTGGTATTGCAGGACAAGCTGGTGCTTGTCGTCACGGTATTTCTAGAGCTCTTTGTGATATCAGCGAAGACAACAGAAGTGCATTGCATACAGCTGGTTACATGACTCGTGATGCTCGTATGGTTGAACGTAAAAAATTCGGTCAGAAGGGTGCTCGTAGAAAGTTCCAGTTCAGCAAACGTTAATATTTATTTATTATGGTTGTTGCAACAATCGAGAGGAGAGCAGTTTTGGATGGCTTTACAGTCAATCCAAAGGAGGGCTCTCCTTTTTTTGTTCCCAATTATCTACTAGATGCATATCCTGATTTGGTATTCTATAGTGGGGACGAAATTAATGAAGAAGGTCTGACCTTCCTCAAATCATTGAGCAGAATACATCTCTGCCGAACAAAAGCTATCGATTTATTATCTAGACGTGAGCATTCAACATTTGAATTGACAAATAAGCTTCGTCTGCGAGATTTCTCAAAATCTGAAATCGAGGCAACTCTTCCTCTACTGAAAGAAAAAAACTATTTGAACGATAGACGTTTTACTGAAATGTTCATAATCACAAGACTCAGGAAAAAACCTGAAGGAAAGATTGTCATCATCAAAAGATTGCAGCAAAAAGGAATTCCATATTCACTTGCAGATGAAATATATGATTCTGTTGTGAGCTCTGATCTTGAAAAAGAAGTAATTCAACGTGCATATGAAAAGCTATCAAAAAAATTTGGTGATAACAGAGAAAAGTTGATCAACTCCATGCTAAAACTTGGATTTTCTTACAGTTCCATCAAAGAAATTTTGGAAGAAAATAGTTAATTTTAATTTCTAATATAACTTATTATCTTTTCCTTTTTTTTCTAAAAATTACATAGCTTTTTTAAAATAGATAAGATATTATATCTTCATTATGATAGATCGTTTAATTTTACAATTTCTTTCAATGGTTCCCAATACATTTTTGGGAATGATTATTTTGGTGGCAGTAATTGCACTCTGTCTTGTCGTATTAGGAAAAGGCGCTGATATTTTGGTAGATGAAGCTGTTGGCTTATCTGTAAAATGGGGCATTCCTAAAATGTTGATTGGTGCTACTGTAGTAAGTTTGGGTACAACCTTACCTGAAGTTACAGTCTCTGTATTGGCAGCATTGAATGGTTCGCCTGATTTGGCTATGGGTAACGCCGTTGGTTCAATAATCTGTGATACAGGTTTGATCTTAGGTATTTCTTCAATTATAAGTCCTTTACCATTCAAGAAATCAGTTGTAAGCAGACAGAGTTGGTATCAATTGGGTTCAAGCATGCTTTTGGTCGCCACTGCATTCATTTTTGGCGGTGGAATAAGAGCTTTCACTAATGGTGGAACAATTCCTCAATATATGGGTTGGGTATTTTTAGCTATATTGGTACTGTATTTATTCAATACTATCAAACGCTCTAAGAGTGGTGAAGATGATGGTGTGAGTGATATTGAAATCCCTGATGATTTATCTACTGCTAAGATCTTGATTAAATTGATATTTGGTATAATTCTCGTTGTTCTCTCTTCAAAGGTATTGATTCCTGTTGTTCAAGAGTTTGCAACTAGAATACATATTCCTGAGACAGTAATCGCTGCAACCCTTGTTGCTTTTGGAACAAGTCTTCCTGAATTGATCACTGGTATAACAGCTGCTAGAAAAGGATATGGAGATCTTGCTATTGGTAATATTTTAGGTGCAGATATATTGAATGTACTGTTTGTAGTTGGAGCAGCTGCCTCTGTAACTAAAGGTGGATTGCATGTTGATACAAACTTCTTCTACATCTTATTCCCTGCAATGATATTCGTCTTGCTTGTTTGCAAGTTGGCAATCTCTTTCTCAAAGGATTCTTTGAAACGTCCTGTTGGAATAATTTTACTTTCAGCATATTTGATTGTTACTGTTACAAGTTATGCAGTGAACTTCTAAAACAAAAAGAAGGTTCCAAGCAATTGAGTTTGGAACCTTCGATAATTATTTATGAATGCAGAGTTATTATACTCTGTTTTTTTTATAGTTCGATGTTAAATGCATTCTTACCAGCATATCGAGCATCATCACCTAGATAATCTTCAATACGCATCAATTGGTTGTACTTTGCAAGTCTATCAGATCTAGACATTGAGCCAGTTTTGATTTGACCTGTTCCCAAAGCTACAACTAAATCAGCAATGAATGTATCACTTGTTTCACCACTTCTATGAGAAACAACGGATGTGTATCCATGACGTTTTGCCATTTCAATTGCATCATAAGTTTCTGTTAAAGTACCAATTTGGTTTAGTTTGATTAGAATTGAGTTAGCAACTTTCTTGTCGATACCCATCTGCAATCTGTCTGTATTTGTAACAAATAAATCATCACCAACAATCTGAATCTTGTCACCAAGAGCGTCAGTCATCAATTTCCAACCTTCCCAATCGTCTTCAGCCATGCCGTCTTCGATAGAGATGATAGGATATTTTTCTACCCAACGTACCCACATATCAACCATCTGCTGACTTGATAATTCTTCACCAGTAGACCATCGTAGTTTGTAAGTTTTTGATTCTTCATCAAATAATTCTGACGCAGCAGGATCCAATGCAATCATGTAATGACCATCACGACCTGTTGTGTAACCAGCATTTTTAATTGCTTCCATGATAACATCAAGTGCTTCTTCGTTTGATTTCAAATCTGGAGCAAATCCGCCTTCATCACCAACACTGGTGTTGTAGCCTTTCTTTGTTAGAACTTTTTTCAAATTATGGAATACTTCAGCATTCATCCTGATTGCTTCTCTAATAGAAGCTGCGCCGATTGGCATTATCATGAATTCCTGGAAGTCTACTTTGTTATCACTGTGAGCACCACCATTTAGAATGTTAGACATTGGAACTGGTAATGTGTTGGAATGGAAATTTCCCAAGTATGAGAATAAAGGAAGTTGCAAATAGTCTGCAGCTGCACGAGCTACTGCCAGAGAAACACCTAAAATGGCATTTGCACCTAATTTTGCTTTATTAGGGGTACCATCTAATTCAATCATTGCCATATCAATGGTTAACTGGTCTAAGGCATCCATGCCTTCGATAGCTGGTGCGATTACTGTATTTACATTGTCTACAGCTTTCAAAACCCCTTTACCCATGAAACGTTTTTTATCACCGTCTCTAAGTTCTACAGCTTCATGTACACCTGTTGATGCGCCTGAAGGTACTGCAGCACGACCAAAAGCTCCGCTTTCAAGTAAGCAATCTACTTCGACTGTTGGATTACCTCTAGAGTCTAATATCTCTCGAGCTTCAATTGATTCAATAATACTCATAATTTCACTCCTGTATTTTTTTATTGTAATTTAAATATAGTGCTAATTTTTCAATAAGACAAGAAAATAACCCCGATATCAGTAATTTTGTGGTACACTCTATTTATTATTACTTAACAAAATCGGAAGAGAAGTTCTTTAATATAATAGAAATTCAATTCAATTTTTGTTTTAATGTGGAATTAAAGGAGCGAAATGGTAATGGATAATTCAAATAAGGCGTATACAATGCCACCATTAACAGATAACTTAATAAAAAAAATAATATTCTCAATGGATAATCAAAAATCAACTGGCTATTTAGATTTGTTCTCAAAAAATTTAATTGAGGTTGAAGATATAGAGGGAGAAGTTCAGGTACCATCAGAAGAGAATCCTGGCCATTATGTTAAATTTGTATTAAATACAATGCCTGAAAGATTCTTAATAGTACCAGAGTGGGGCCCCCTTCAAGGTTTCAAAATGAGAGAGGAATTCGTCAATGATTTGAAGAATCCTTTGTATGCTGAAAAGCTCAATAAAGTACTCCACACAGGTCGTGGTGTATTTAGAAAATTTAAAGAAGTATTGCACT
>Ga0172377_10003702_pt1 | contig 15750 bp, 13 predicted proteins | sample Pumphouse3metaG_FD_119749 | JGI IMG/M metagenome (GOLD analysis project Ga0172377, IMG submission 119749) | Leachate microbial communities from a municipal landfill in Southern Ontario, Canada - Pumphouse #3 metaG | ecosystem: Engineered > Solid waste > Landfill > Unclassified | place: Canada...
CGGCTCTTTTTCCTCCACTGCCACGTTGTCCGAGATCTTGGCCACCAGGATGGCGCGGCCGTTCACGGTGGTGCCCACGTTGATGATCTGGCAAAGGTTGGGGTAGCTGCTAGCAAAGCCGTTCATCATGGCCACGTAAGCCGAATATGTGGGATAAGTGTCCCAGTCCTTTGCTTCGCTGGCGCTTGAGCTCATCTTCGCCGGGTATTCGCTGGAGGGGGCAGGCAGGAGCTGGGTTTTGAAGCCCAGTTTGCCAAATTCCACCCACTCGGCATCGTTGGCGTAGGCGTAGACCCAGTTGCCTTTAACGTTGTCGATGGAGACAATGCGGGTAAGGTTTTTCAACTGGGCTTTGTCCGTGAGTTCGAACCGGAAATAGTATTGGGTCCACTCCCCTGCCACGAGGGGCAGGGTGAGTAGGACCAGAATGATCGCTATCAATATATTTTTCATCTTAGTTTTTTACCGCTTTCATGTAGTAGAAGGCTATGGGCAGTTCCGTCTGGTCGTCGAACAAGAGCGCGTTGATGTTGAAGCCAACCTGTTCGTAGGTCCCGTAGGGGTCGGTGGCGCGCCAGACCTCGTAGGTATCGGCGTTGTCCACCGCGTTCCAGGTGATCTGGAAGCCGCCGGCGATCTTGGTGATAGCTGTGATCACTGGAGTATCGAGTTCGGTGATCTCGCTTACGCTGATGGGAACGGGGGTTTCGGTGCTGCCGATCACGTCGTTGTAGCCAAGGGTGTAGGTTTCGAGGGCGTCATAGGTCAGGTTGGCGCTGTAGTCATAGATCTTGAAGCTGATCTCTTCGCCGTCCGTGGCCAGGTTCACCACCAGAGTCACGTAGGCGTTGGCGCCGTTCAACACCACATCGGACACGCTGCGGCATTCGCTGCCCACAAAGGCTCCGACCATATCATTCAACTCGCAGGATACTTCATAGACAGTCACGATACAGTGAAGGGTGGCGGAATTGGGATAAAGCACAGCTTCCCAGCCGGTATCGGTTATTTCATTTACGGCCAGATTACTGCTTTTGTAAGCGTAGGTATAGCCTGTGCTGAGGGGATTGTTGCCCTCGTCTGCAACATCGAGGCTAAGGGCTTTTGCCTGGCCGTCGTTGCTGTTCTTCGCTAAGCAATAAGACCAGGCAACACAGCTAGATAAAACTACGGTAATCAACAGCGCGACTCTTCTTACATGCATTTTTTGAATCCAGTTGCACCTATCTCAGATAAAGTGATTTGAAAAGTCATTTTTTTTACTACACTGAGAGAGCCAAGCAGCTTATCTCGAATCCGTCCGGGCCTTGATCCAAGCGGTCATTTCCTCCAGCACGACGGGCGCGAAGGTCTGCTCTATCTGGGCATATTCTTCCGGATGGCCGGTCTCACTTTCCTGGAAGAGGTGATTCAGGCCGGGGTATTTGCGCAAGGTATAATCATTGTTGCCCGCTTCTTCCAACGCTTCGCTGATCGCGGGGAAATTGTACTTTGCCGGCACCTGCAGGTCTTTGCTGCCGTTCAACGCCAAAACTGGGCAGGTTACCCTGCTCAGCCATTGAGCGGGATCCAGCCGGATGAATTCGTACATCCAGGGATTGGTCATACTGTCCATCTGCAGCTGATAGAGTTCATCGTAGGTCATGCCTTCCGGGATCTCGATCGATCCGTCGTCCATCTTTTCCTTCAGATAGGCACCGAGTTCAGCTTCAAAACTCGGAAGGTCCTGCGTGTACAGGGCCAATCCAAAGGCAGCGGCATTCACTTCCAGGATCTGGTTTATCTCCTCATCGTCCATACCGCCAGCTTGGTAGATAAGCTTTTCCTGGGCCAGCAGCAGCTTGTCGCCGCGGATCCCGGTTCCGGCCAGCAGCACGATGAAATCGATGTCTTCGCACTGGGTGGCGGCAATGGGTGCGATGATCCCGCCTTCGCTGTGGCCCACCAAGCCGATCGGGCCGATCTCCGGACGGGTTTTGAGATAGCGAACGGCGCTAACGGCGTCGGTGGCAAAATCGAAAGTGGTGCCGCTGGCAGCGTCTCCACCGGAACCGCCCACCCCGCGGTCGTCATAACGCAGCACAGCGATCCCATTGCGGGTCAGATGGTCGGCGATCACCAGAAAAGGTTTGTGACCCATCAGTTCTTCGTCCCGGTTTTGCGCGCCGCTGCCGGAGATGAGCACCACAGCCGGAAAAACGCCTTCCCCTTCAGGCAGGGTAAGGGTTCCGGCCAGTTCGATCTCTGCCTCCGGATTGGCGAAAAGAACCTCTTCGCTGCGATAGCCATAAGGTTCCTTGGGCTCCTGGGGCCGGTTATATACCGGTTTTTCCAATGCTTCGCGCTGCAGGTCGAGGGGGGCTTCAAAGCCTGACTGCTTGAAGGTTCCCACAAATATTCCGTCTTTGAGCTCCGCCGTATAATTGATCGGAGCCACTTCCATCTTCAGTTCCAAGCGCCCAGCCTCGAAGCTGACGCTGCTTACCGGAAGATCGAAGGCGCTTTGGTCCGGGCTGTCCATGGTGGCGGCCAGGCCTTCATCCGTGGCGCTGATGTGAAATACTATCCGCAGTTTCTGCCCTCCGGCGTCCAGCATTCCGTTCCAGTCGCCGGTGATATCCTCAGCGCAGAGGCCGGCCAAAGCCGCAAGCGCCAGCAAAAGAGTTAAAAGTGTCTTCATCTTGTTCTCCTTACTTGGCAGATATGTTCAGTTAGAGCCTGTTAGAGAAATTCCCGCCTCCTGTCAAGCAAAACCGCAAAATATTCTTGACATATTTCGGCTTTCACCTAATTAGGCACTCAGCTAAACAACCTAAAGGAGAAACGATGCCGGATTCTTTCTACAAGGCCATCGCGGAGCGCAACCGGCGGGAAATCTTATCCCTGCTGCGGCGCAACGGGCCGATGTCCGTGAACGAGATCGCGGGCCATTTCAGCATCAGCCTGCCCGCCCTCAGCGAACATCTGAAAGTTCTGCGCCAAGCGGACCTCGTTTCCACCCGCAAGGAAAAACAATACGTATTCTACTCCCTGAACACCAGCGTGTTCGAGGATCTGGGCAGTTGGGTGATAGATCTGATCAAGAAAAGAGGTGAATGATGACCAGACTGAAGAAATACAAATGGGCACTGCTGATCCTGGCCCTGCATCTGGCCGGCGTGCTTTGGTTCGCGGCGCGGCTTCCGGCCGACGCCAGGGTCCCCATCCATTGGAACTTTCAAAACCAGGTTGACGGCTGGACCAGCCGCGGCACGGGACTCATCTGGGGCATCGGGCTGAATGTGGTCCTGTTTCTACTGCTCTATCTGCTGCACTGGTACTCGCCCTGGTACAAAAAGTACGCGGAGCGCTTCGAAAAGATCCTGCCCCCGCTCACAACCACCCTGCTGGCCTCTTTTTCCGCGCTCAGCCTCTACTCGCTGTATGTGGCAAAATGGGGTGAAGTGCCGGGTGTGAACATGGTCCTGATCCTGATCGGATTGTTGTTCCTCTTTTTGGGAAACCTGCTGCCCAAGGTGCCCAAGAATTTCTTTGTGGGCATCCGCACGCCTTGGACTATCGCCAGTGACGCGGTCTGGGAAAAAACCCACCGCCTGGGGGGATTGTTGTTCGTGCTTGCCGGCCTGATCATGATCCTCAAAGGCTTTGTGCTACCCCAAAACCCCGGTTTCCAGAACATCACCACGGTGCTGGCACTGGGCTGCCTGCTCTACCCGGCGCTGCATTCCTTCATTCTTTATAAGAAAAAAGCCAGATAAGCGCCTCCCGGAAGAGACAGAGGGAAAGTAGCAAAAGGGAAAGCGCCCTCAGATAGGAGTTCAAAGCGCTAAACGGGATCATAGACTCTTCACCGATCAAAAAGCGCTTTGGACTCCAATCTTGCGGAGGTGGGCAGGTCTAAGAATTCAACGTTTAAGCCCCGGCATGGGGTTGCGCTTAGCCCGGGACAGGCACTGCGGAGGACTTTCAGGTGAATCGCTCTGCCGGGGTTGACAGAATCCGCCCGCTGAAAAACTTCGTGCCAAGGAAAATTAAGATAATCGATGAAGAAAAAGAATATATATGTTTTGGAGGAAATGCCCGTCCCCAAAGCGATACTGAATCTGGCGCTACCCAGCGTGCTGAGCATGCTGGTGAATATCGCCTACAACCTCACGGACACCTTTTTCATTGGCAAGCTGCACAACGAAGCGCTGGTGGCGGCGGTGTCCATCTCGTTGCCGATGTTCATGTTCCAGATGGCGATCGCGGGGATCTTCGGCTTTGGTGGAGCCAGTTTCCTCTCGCGCCAGCTGGGCAAAAAGGACTTCCTGCGCGCCCGGGAAACCACCTCCACAGCCGTGTTCAGTTCGCTGGTGCTGTCCCTTATTCTCGGTGTGGCGGGGATTTTGGCCATCCCGCTGTTTCTGAAAGCCGCCGGCGCCACGGGCGAAACGGCTGAAGCCGCCAGCCAGTATCTGCTTATAATCCTGATCGGCAGCCCTTTCATTTTGCTGAAATTCGCCATGGTCCAGCTGATCCGCGGGGAAGGCGGAGCCAAACACGCCATGTACGGCCTTTTCATCGGCACGGGCGCGAATATCGTTCTGGACCCCATTTTGATCTTCGGACTGAAGATGGGCGTCACCGGCGCGGCGGTGGCCACAGTGATCGGCCAGGGCCTGGGCATGGTTTATTACATCTGGTACTATTATTCCCAACACGCGGTGGCGGCACCCTCGCTGAAGTATCTTCATCTGCGCTGGGATATCTACCGTGAGATACTGCTGATCGGCATTCCGGCCTCCCTCAGCCAGGTGATGATGAGCATCGGCAACACCATTTCCTACAATCTGGCCTCGGCCTACGGGGTAAGTTCCGTGGCGGCTTTGGGAGTGGCCGCAAGGGTTTTTTCCATCCCCATTTTCGTGTTCATCGGCGTGTCCATCGGCGTGCAGGCCCTGATCGGCTTCAATTACGGCGCGGGCAACTATCCCCGCATGAAAAAGGCCATCGGCACCGCGATCGGGATCAATCTGACCCTGGCGGTTTTCTTCACCCTGATGTTTGCCATTTCGCCCAAGGCCCTGATCGGCCTCTTCATCCGCAATGAACAGATCATGGAGATCGGCCGTCAAGTGCTGAGGGCTTACATTTTTGCCATCCCCTTCGCCGCCACCGGGATGATCTTCATGAACAGCCTGCAGGCGATGGGCAAAGCCCTGCCGGCTTTCATCGTTTCCATCTCCAGGCAGGGCCTGGCCTATATCCCGGCTCTGTTGCTGTTGAACAAGTTTTTCGGCTTTGGCGGCCTGATCTTCGCCATGCCCCTAGCGGACGGCATCACCACCCTGCTCTCCGGCACTTTTGTGCTGGTGATCCTCAGCCGGCTAAAACACCAAGAGCCCGCACCCTCCTCCCAGCAATTCATCCAGCCCGTGCCCGCGGATGAGGTCTGATGGTCCTTTTTAAGAATGTGAAAGCCATATAATTATAAGACAAGGAGCAACACCATGCCCACAGTGAACATCTATCTGAACTTCGCCGGCAACTGCCGCGAGGCCTTTGAGTTCTACCGCTTAGTTTTCGGCGGGGAGTTTCCCTACGTAGGCACCTTTGGCGATATGCCGGTCCAAGAGGGAATGCCTCCTCTGCCGGAAAACATGAAAGACCAGATCATGCACATCTCACTCCCGATCAGCAGCGAAACAATGCTGATGGGCAGCGATGCCGGCGGCGAATGGGCACCCGCGCTGAAAGTGGGAAACAACTTTTCCATCTACGTTGGAGCCGGGGACACGGCTGAAGCCGACCGGATCTTCGCAGCACTCGGGGCCGGCGGCACCGTCACCATGCCTCTGGGAAAAACCTTCTGGGGCGAATACTACGGCATGCTAACCGACAAATTCGGCATCAACTGGATGGTCGGCTGCGCGCTGGAAGAGATCTGATGAGCGCGGAACAATTTGCCACCTTGGGCGCTTTTTCGCTCAGCCTGGCTGTGAAGGACATCCGCGCCTCCCGGGATTTCTACCTCAAACTGGGTTTTACGCCGTTTGGCGGCGACATCGACCAGAACTGGCTCATCTTGAAAAACGGCAACTGCCTCATTGGCTTGTTCCAAGGTATGTTCGATCAAAACATCATCACCTTCAACCCCCGCTGGGACGAGAACGCGCGGGAAATACCCGCAGCGCAGGATATCAGGGAGATCCGCCAACGCCTGGAGCGTCTGGGGCTCGAGATCCGCGATTACGCCGAGTCCGGCCCTGCCGGCCCCGCCAGTTTCACAGTTCTGGATCCCGATGGCAATCCCATCCTCTTCGACCAGCATGTCTGAGCAGCCATTCCAACCAAAGAGGACGTTACTTCAGCCATGAAAAATCTTGACACCTGCTGCCTCTCATTTTTCTCAGCCCAGAAGCAGTAATTTCTTAAAGGAGAACTTCAAATATGCAAAATGTATCCTTGGCGCCCGACGGCACCGAATATCAGATCCCCACTGAAGAAGAGAACGCGCGTGAGCGCGAAACCCTGATAAAGATAACCGAGGAGCAACGCGCCCTGGGCCGCAAGATCGTGGCCGTGCAGGGCTTGGGCTTCGTGGGTTGCGTGATGGCCACCGTGGTGGCCGACGCCACAGACAAAAACGGCGAGCCCATCTACTTCGTCCACGGCCACCAGCGCGCTTCCAAACGCTCGTTCTGGAAGGTTCCGGTGATCAATTCCGGAGAGCCGCCGGTCAGTTCCTCTGATCCGGAAGTTCCCCAGATCTTCCATCGCACCGTGGTGGAAAAGAAAAATTTCCGCGCCACCAGCGAAGATTCGGTTTACAGCCTGGTGGACATCGTGGTGGTGGACATCCAGCTCGACGCCACCAAACCCTCTTTCGGAGAAGCCGAAAAAGGCTTTTGCGACCTCCTCGCCTTCCGCGAAGGAATCCGCATGCTGGGCCAGCACATCCGCCCCGATTGCCTGGTCTTGGTGGAAACCACAGTCCCGCCCGGAACCTGCGAAAAGGTGGTGAAACCCATTCTGGAAGAGGAATTCACCAAACGCGGCATCGACATCGCCGTCAATCCGCCCCTCGTGGCGCATTCCTACGAACGCGTGATGCCCGGGGCCAAATATGTGGCCTCCATCCGCGATTTCTGGCGTGTCTTTTCCGGCGTCAACCAAAAGAGCATCGACCTCTGCCGCGAATTTCTGAGCAACGTTCTGGATGTGGATAACTATCCCCTCACCCAGTTGGACAACACCAACGCTTCCGAGCTGGCCAAAACCATGGAAAACACCTACCGCGCGGTGAATATCGCCCTCACACTGGAATGGGCGCGCTTCGCTGAGCAGATCGGCGTGGACATCTTCAAGGTGCGCGAAGCGATACGCAAACGCAAAGGCACGCATGACAATCTCTTACGCCCCAGCCTCGGCGTTGGCGGCTACTGCCTTACCAAGGATCCGGTGCTCGCCAACTGGGCGATGCAGACCCTCTTCGGCCTCGAAGGCACTCTGGGCATGGCCATCCGCAGCGTTAATATCAACGACACCATGCCGCTGCACACCATCGACCTGATCAAAACCGTGATCCCCGAACTGACTGACGTGAACGTCGCCGTTTTGGGCGTTTCCTACCTGGAAAACGTTGGTGATACGCGGCATTCGCCCTCCAAGGTGCTGGTGGAGTTCCTGCGCAAGGAATTTGCCAAAGTGCTAACCCACGATCCCTATGTGGAAACCTGGCCCGAACTCGAGGATTCCCAGGTGGAAAGTGACCTCCAGGCAGTGCTGCCCGGAGCCGATGTGGTGATCTTCGCCGTTGGCCACGACCAGTATAAAGGCCTCAAACCGGCTGAAGTACTGGCCATCTGCGGAACCAAGCCCCTGATCGTGGATTGCTCCAACTTCCTCTCCGACGAGACCATAGCCGAATACAAAAAGCTCGGCTGCCAGGTCCGCGGGGTGGGAAAAGGCCATATCGTCTGATCTGCCCAAGACCAACAGATATAAGGCGGGACTCAGTTCCCGCCATTTTTCTTCCAATGCAAAAAGAACGGGTGGATTTTTTCCACTTCGCTCCCAGCATCATTACGGGATAAATACGGGATCAATACGGATTTCATCCGTAATGATTCCGTATTTATCCCGTAATGATAATAGGAGCCAGACAAGTTCGGGGGGTGGTTTTCAGGAGAATTCATATTTGAAGTAAAGTAGGAAAAAACTTGACAGAGATACATCGATCGTGATTATTAGCACTGGAGGCCAGCCGCATGAAGGTTGGATATGCCAGCTTGTCTTGGCCGCCTCACAACAAGCAAGGAGCAGAACAATGAGAGTTTTCATCTTTGCCTTCATAGCCATCCTCGCCGCGCGCGCCTTGTCCGCCGAGATCCTGACCCTGGACAACAACCTCCATCCCACTGGCCAGTACACAACTTGGATTGCGGCCTACAACGCCGCCTCTGATGGCGACATCATCTATGTTTACCCTTCGCCATACGATTACGGCCCTGCCTGGAACCAGCCGGTTAGAAAGAGCCTCACTGTGATCGGAGGCGGTTTCAACCCCGCCAACCCGGATCTGCTGACCTCCAAAATCAGCCCGTGGGTGGATGACGCCACTGGTGCAGGCAGCGTTTTCAGCGGGATACATCTCTGCAGCAACGTCAACAACAGCCATCAGGTGACCTATGAAAACTGCCGCTTCGACACTAATGTCACTTTGCAGGCCTCCGGATCCGAACTGAGAAACTGCTGGTGCAGTGTAAATGTTTTCGCAGGTAACGGTGTCCACATCAGCGGCTGCACCCTGCAGGGGTACATGCAACCCGCTTTAGGGGCTGACGTGACCTGTTCAAACTGCGTGTTCATCGGCAACGTGACCCATATTGACACTGGTGGCAACAACAACCTCTGCTGCTATTTCAATAATTGCCTCTTTGCCAACGTCGATGACGGGACCCACATACTGCACGGGGGATGGTCCAGTCCCATCGATCTGCACTTTGTCAACTGCATCATGGAGACCATTACCATTTATGCCGCCCACGACTTCCAATACTGCATCTATGAGGGCAATTCCACCAACATCACCGATCCCAGCAACATGCAGGATGTGAATCTGGCGCTGGTGATGGAGGACGTGAACGGCGGTGATTACCATCTGGTTCCGGAACCTCCGGCCAATCCCGCCATTGGGGCTGGCATCAACGGCGAGGACATCGGCATCTATGGCGGCGCCACACCTTTCAATGACCTTTGGTACCTAACCAGCCTGCCCAGCATCACCGGGTTCACCTGCCCTGTAGTCATTGACGAAAACGGATTCCTGAACGTTCATATCGAAGCCCAGGCAGGCAACTGAGACAGCCGTACCGGAAGGAAAGCCTTATGAAAAAGTCCTTTCTAATTCCGTTGATCCTGCTGTTGTTCTGTGCCGGGGTGTTGTACCCGGAGGTGATCAGCAGGATCGAGTACTATTTTGACGCTGATCCCGGCCCCGGCAACGGAAACCAGATCTACCCTGGCCGCGACGCGGTGGACATCGATGAACTGATCAGCACGGCTACTTTGGAGCCAGGCATCCACCGCCTCTTTGTGCGCGCCAAAGAGGATCTGGATACCTGGGGACTGCCGCGGAGCGCCAGCTTCTTCGTGCCTTATGCAGCTGCGGCTTTTTCGGAACGGAGCGTGGCTGCCATCGAATATTATTTTGACGCCGATCCCGGACCAGGATCTGGTGTGCCGGTCTATGGCAGAAGTATGGTCGACCTGGACACAGCGATCAGCACTTCGGAGCTGGAGCCAGGCATCCACCGCCTCTACGTGCGTGCCAAAGACAACATGGATATCTGGGGCCTGCCGCAGAGCGCCACGTTCTTTGTGCCTTTCGCAGCTACGGCTTTTTCAGAACGGAGCGTGGCTGCCGTCGAATACTACTTCGATAACGACCCCGGGCCAGGAAGCGGAACCCCGATCTATGGCAGCCGCGACGCTGTGAACCTCGATGAACTAATCAATTCCGCGCCTTTGGAACCTGGCATCCACCGCCTCTACGTGCGCGCCAAAGACGACCTGGATATCTGGGGCCTGCCGCAAAGCCGGAGTTTCCTGATCCCCTGGGAAGCGGAGGCCGGGACAATGATCACGCGGCTGGAGTATTTCGTGGATGCCGATCCCGGCTTTGGCAACGGCACCCAGGTGGAACTAACTCCAGGAGCAAGCGTGAGCGTTGATCTTGCTGCCTTGGTGGTTCCGGTGGAACACGGCAACCACTGCCTCTACATCCGGGCCAGAAACAGCGAGGGCGACTGGGGTTTGCCGGCCTGCCGCCAATTTTCCGACGGAATCCCCGCCAATCTCGTCATCTCAGTCACCGATGGCATCTTAAGCCTCTCCTGGGAAGACCTTTACGGGATCGACACCTATAAGGTTTTCTCCGCGACCCTGCCGTCCGGCGTTTTTAGCGAAGACACCGGAGGTATTTTCGGGACAAGCGATTGGACCGCCCCGGCCCCGGATCCCAAAAGGTTTTACCAGGTCAGATCAGTTTACGGAGAGTGATCCGCTCCTGATGCACAAAAAGAGTCATTGACAGCACGGGCCGTTTTGAAAAACGGTTTTGGGTGAATTGTGTCAACAAGGAGTTTTGATGTTTGAGTTTTTGCAGTCCCTGCCCGGCCTCTATCTTGGCTGGGTGAAGAGCTATCCAATGCTCTCGGCGATGATCCAGTTCGCGATCCTGGGCACCCTGGGTGAGATCATATCCAAATGGTTGATCCAAAAGAGCTTCCGCTATCCCTTTTCCTTTTTGCTCACGCTGTGGAAAATGCTGGTCTGGGCCGCGCTGGGTATAGCCATCAAATACGCGTTCCAAGGTTTTACGGGTTTTGTGGAATATCTGGAGGCGCATGCCTATCTGCCTGAATTGGGAAAAATTGGCAAGGCTTTCGCGATCTCGGCTTTCATGAACCTGCAGTTCGGCCTCTTTCTTGTGCTGGCGCACCGGCTGCTGGACAACATGGGCGAGCGGAAAATGAACTGGAAGGGCATCCACAAAAGCATGCTGTCGCTGCTCTGGTTCTGGATCCCGGCGCACACGGTGACCTTTTTGCAGGCCCCGGACCTGCGCATCGGCCTGGCCGCGCTGTGGTCACTGGTGCTGGGGCTGATCCTGGGGCTCTTCAACCGACGTTGACAAAAGCCTGCAAAACCTGATCCGATGCAGAAGAAACCGCTGCCGGCCCCGCTCCTGATCCCGGTGCTGGCTTGGTGCGCGGGCATCGCCGCAGCGAAATTCATCAGCCTCTCCGGCTGGCCTCTGCTGGGTTTGGGACTTTTATTGCTGGCGCTCGCGCTGTGGCTGAAGCCGGTTCGCCCATTGCTGATCCTTTTGCTGTGCGTGGTTTTGGGCGCGCTGCGCTGGAACGGGGCCAGCCAGCCCACGCCGCTGGATACGGTTTTGCGAGATAAAAGCCACATCCAGCAGAAGGCGGAATTCGTGGTCACCAAACTGCTTTCACGCGAAGCCGGGATCCATGAGATCAGGTTGGAAAACCTGGCCGGGGTGAAGGTCCGTGAGCCGCTGACGCTGATCTCGGAAACCGAACTGATACCGGGACAGGCATATACGGCTCTATTGGAGGTGCTTCCCGGCAAGCGGGACCCGGTTTTGGACACCTTCCCCGCCCGGCACATAGCCTATTTGCGACAGGGACTTGCGCCGGTAACACAGCCTCGGCGCCTGTTTCCCATCGCCATCTGGCGGGCGCGCTTTTTGCGGGACCTGGACGAGAAACTGGGCCCGGACCCAGAACTCGCCAAAGCATTGCTGTTTTCAGACACTTCTGCCAAGAAAATATATCGCGACCAGCTAACACGCAGCGGGATGATCCACCTGATCGTGGTCAGCGGCCTGCATATCTGGTTCATCTACGCCATCTGCATGGTGCTGCTTAACGCCCTGTTCCCCAAGCGCTTGGCGGAGATGCTGTTCATGGTCCTGATCGTGTTTTACGCCGCCCTCAACCACTGGTCGCCGCCAGTAACGCGGGCGGTCCTGATGATCGGCCTGATGATCCTGGCCCGCTGGCGCAGCATCCCTCTGGGCGGCGCCCAGCTGCTGGCGCTGAGCCTGCTTATCATCACGGCCGTCAGTCCGGATCAGCTGTTTAACATCGGGCTCCAGCTTTCCTTTGTTTGCATCGGCATTATCATCCTGGGCCTGCCCCGGATCCATTGGATCAAAGAACAGCAACTGCCCTCCGATTTCTGGCGCAATGGCCTGAACCGCTTGCTGGACTTGCTGATGCTGAACCTTGTGGTGGGGCTGGCGATCATGCCGCTGACCCTGCATTATTTTGGAACGGCTTCGCTGAACGGGATCCTGGGCAACATTCTGGGGATACCCTTGTCCGCGGGTTTGCTCACTCTCAGTTTTCTGGTGTTGTTGGTTCCGGCCGGAAACTGGCTCAGCGCGGCTTACATTGCCTCGTATCGTATAATCCTTGGGGTATTTACGGGTTGGACCAAGTTCGTGTCCGGCCTCCCTTTCTGGCTGGAAAACACCTGGATCGGGGCAACTCAGTTGCTGGGGTCGCTGTTGGTGGTTGGAAGTTTGCTGTATCTGCTGCGCCGGCTTAAGTTCAGCTGGAAACCGTTGCCCTTTGCAGGGCTGGGTCTGGCTTTGGTATTCCTGCCCCAGTTTCGCTCCCTGCCGGAGGGCGGCATTTATCTATTTGCCTGCGGAACAGGCGATTGCATCCTGGCAAATTTCCCCGGCGGCGAAACGCTGCTGGTGGACAGCGGCCCTAAATTCCACAACGCGGAAGAGAGTTGGGCCGCCCGTAAATTGCTGCCCTGGCTGCATAAAAAGGGTATTCGCGGACTGGACTGGATGGTGCTCACCCATTTGGATTCCGACCATTCGGGCGGTTTTACTGACCTGGCCAAAGCACTGCCAATAAAGAACTTGATCGTTACGGATGAAACCAGCCGCGATCCCAAATGGGCAGAGTGGGAGCAGATTGGCCTGCTTGAAGGGATTGTGGTTCACACGGTTACCGACACCATCAGCTTTGGGGTAGGCGGAGCCCGGCTGAAGTTTTTGCATCCAGACCGGGATTATTTCGCGGAGAGCTCGAACGGGGCCTCGCTGGTTTTCCGGCTGGACCACTTGGACAAGCGTTATATCTTTACGGGAGATGCGGATATCGATGCGGAAGCGCATCTTTTGGCCCGCTATCCGGAGGAGCTCAAAGCCGATTTCCTGAAAGCAGGGCATCACGGCAGCCGGACTTCCAGCAGCCGGGAATTTGTGCGTGCCGTAAGGCCTGAAGAGGTGTGGATCACCGTTTCAGGACGTAACCAGTGGGGCTTTCCCCATCCCGAACCGATGAGCGCTTTCCGCCGCTATGCCCGGCGGATCCGCAGCACTGCCGAGGGAACGATCTTCCAGCCTTTCGCACAAAAAGATTGACAGACAGACCGCGCCGCAGCTTGCTGTCTAAAATATCTTCCCAAAGAAGGATGAGATGCAAACGTCAAGCGCCAGAGCTCTGGGCTTGCCCGCGATCTACGAACTGATCGGGATCGCCGGCGAATTCCCGGCCGAGGTGAAAAAACAGGAATTGAAGCGCCCGCCATTGAAGCTGGCAGAGGCCAGGAAACACTACATCCGCCTGGAACGGCTGCTAAACCTGCTGCGGGGAAGGGATGCCGCTTTGCGGGTTCTGAGTGAACTTTTCAGCCAGATCCCCAAGCTCAGCCTGCCAAATGCGAAGAGCAGCCAACCCTATGCCCTGCACGAACTTTTTCTGATCAAGGAATTCCTTTACCACTATCAAAAGCTGCATGCCTGGCTGCGCAAACAGGGTTGGCTGGACCAGTTGATCCTGCCGGATCTGGCCGCCGTTTTCGCGCTACTGGACCCGGAAGGGAGGGGATTGCCCTCCTTTCAGATCTCTCCGGCTTACTCGGCCAAACTGGGAGAACTCATCAGCGCCCAGATCGCGATCGCTAACCGGCTGAAGCACGCCCGGGCAGAATACTTGCTGGAAGCCCGGAAGGAACTGGACCTTCCTCAACTCAAGGAGGCATTCACCCTGTCCCGATCCGAGACCGGGATCGCGGACCGCGTTCTGCATTCCCCCTTTTTCGTCCTCAGCGCCGAAAGCGTTGCCAATTTCAGCTTCGTGCTGGCTGACGACGAGATCTGCCTGGAACTCAGGAAAAACCTGGCCCTGCTGCAGCAGAAACGGGAAAAAGAGGAAAACCGCGTCCTGAAAGAGATCTCGGCTTCCCTGAACGAATTCTTGTCCCTGCTGCGGGACGCCACCGGCCTGCTGAGGTATTCCTGCTGGTTGTTTCTGCTGGCGGATTTCGCGCTCCGCCATGGTTGCGCCATTCCCAAACTCACTCGCAGGAAGACCATCCGGGTGAAGGGGGCCGTGAATCTGCCGCTGAAACTGCATCTGGAAGAACTGGGTCGCCGCTGGCAAAGCGTGGACTATGATTTCAGCCAGGCAGCGAATCTGCTCACTGGACCGAATATGGGGGGCAAGACCACCGTTCTGAAAACCGCCGGGCAGCTCTGCTGGCTGGCGCGCCAGGGTATCCCTCTGCCCTGCGCTGAAGCGGAAGTGCCGCTCTTCGACAACATCTGGTACAATCAGAGCGAAACCGATTCCAGCTCCGACCTCAGCAGCTTCGGCAAGGAGGTCGTGTCTTTCAGCGACACCCTGCGGCTGGAGGGAACAACGCTGTTTTTGCTGGACGAATTTGCCCGGGGCACCAATCCCGCCGAGGGGGAACAGCTGGCCTCCGCGGTGCTGGAACATCTGGCCGCGAGTTCACATATGTGCCTGGCAGCAACGCATTTCACGGCACCCGCGCTCCTGGAATCAGTGGCACATTACAGCATCGCGGAACTGGATCTGGCCACGCTGGACGACAGGAAATTCGCCAGCCCTACCCAGCGCCTGAAAGCGCTCAATGAAGCCATGGACTACAGCCTCCGGCGGCTGCGGAAAAACCAGGCCCCGCCCCTCAGCGCGATCCGCGTGGCCCGGATACTGGGCCTGCCGGAAGAGATACTAAAACTCACGGAGACAGAGGATTAATGGCTAAACTGGACATCAGGGAAGTCACCGAGATAAGCCTTGAGATCGGCAGGATCCTGCTGGAAAGCAGCGCCACCACCAACCGCGTGGAGCGCATGATGCGCAAGGTCTGCTCCGTGTTTGGCTATCCCCACACCCAATCTTACGTAACCCCCACGGGGATATTCCTTTCTGTGTCGGATTCGCACATGCACCTCAACACCAGCATCAAGCGGGTGGAAAACAGACGCATCGATCTGGGCAAAATATCCCGTGTGAGTCGTTTGGTGACCGATCTGGAAAAGCAGTTCAAGCAGGATGGAGAAAGCAACCTGAGCGGTGTGGAGTTCTTGAGGCAGCTGGCCAAAATAGACAACGAGACCATCTATCCGGCCTGGTTCACGGTCTTGTGTGGCGGTCTGACCAGTGGCTGCTTCTGTCTGCTCTTTGGAGGCAGCTGGGCCGAGTTCGCAGTTGCCTATGCAGTTGGCATCCTGGTGAGCCTTTCCCTGCGCTTGTTGGGGCATTTACAGATCAATAACTTTTTGCTCCATCTGGCCGGCGCCGCACTGGTGGTGACTTTCGCCAAACTTATCGACATTTGGGTGCCGGCCATCAAGCTGGACAACATCATCATTGGCGGCATCATGCTGCTGGTGCCGGGCCTCAG
>Ga0172377_10003705_pt1 | contig 15747 bp, 13 predicted proteins | sample Pumphouse3metaG_FD_119749 | JGI IMG/M metagenome (GOLD analysis project Ga0172377, IMG submission 119749) | Leachate microbial communities from a municipal landfill in Southern Ontario, Canada - Pumphouse #3 metaG | ecosystem: Engineered > Solid waste > Landfill > Unclassified | place: Canada...
ATGCAAAGCGGCATCATCCGGTACAAAAAATGGAGGGTAAGGCCATCCCAGGTTTTTCCGTGTCAATTCTGCCTCTTCAACCCCAAGTGGTTCTCCGTGGCAGGAGGCTGTTCCACTTTTATTAGGGCTGCCATATCCAATACGCGTCTTGCATACAATCATACTCGGACGGCTTAACTCTTCTTTTGCCATCTTCAAGGCTGTGTCTATCTCTTCGACGTTATGCCCATCAATAGGCCCAACCACATGCCAATTGTAAGCGTTAAATCTTTCGCCAACATTTTCTGTAAAGGTTAAATCAGTAGAGCCTTCGATGCTAATCTCATTATCATCATAAAGGCATATCAATTTGCCCAACCCCATGGTGCCGGCAAAGGAAGCCGCTTCAGCCGCTACACCTTCCATCATATCTCCATCTGAGACGAGAGCATAGGTATAATGATTAATGATGTCGTATCCGGGTTGGTTGAAATGACCAGAAAGCCACCTTTCAGCCATAGCTATACCCACTGCGTTGGCAAAACCCTGGCCCAGAGGACCCGTAGTCGTCTCTATGCCAATTTCATGGTCGCGCTCGGGATGCCCCGGAGTTTTACTGCCCATCTGTCGGAATCTTTTCAATTCTTCCATCGGCATTTTATAGCCATAAACATGTAAAAGAGAATAGAGAAGAGCTGATGCGTGCCCGGCAGACAATATAAAACGATCCCTATCCAACCAATTTGTATGAGAAGGACTATGTTTTAAGTGGCGTTGCCATAAAGTATATGCAACAGTTGCCATGCCCATTGGCGCACCGGGGTGCCCCGATTTCGCGCTTTCTATCATATCGATTGAAAGAAAGCGCAAGGAATTTATACAAAGTTCCTGGATGTTGTTCATAGACTCTGAGATTTTATCCTACATTGCAGTCACATTTCAAATATAATCAGATTTGATCGACATCATTTCCAAAGCCTGTAATGGCTTTGGTCGGCTTAATCCTGTTTGACTGTCTTGAAAATAATTGACAGCCCTCAATTCACACGGTAAGATAACCGCAGGAAGTGATAAATTTATGACAGAAATATCAAGTAGGAAGCCTATAAAAAAACCTTCGCAAATAGGTCGCAGCCCTCAGGCAGATTATAAGGTTCAAGTAACTCTATGGATTGAGAAAGATGGTGAGTTGTATCTTGGTGGCGGCCGCATAATGTTGTTAGAAAATATTAACGAGTATGGTTCAATCTCTGCTGCCGCCCGTGCGATGGAACTTGGTTACCGAAATGCGTGGTTATGGATTGATTCTATGAACCAACTTGCTCCATCCCCACTCGTAATAAAAGGTAAAGGCGGAGCGGGAGGAGGTTACGCGTACCTCACCGAGGAAGGACATAAGGCTTTAAAAGACTATAAAGAACTCCGCGACAAAATGGAAACCGCTCTTAAACCTTTAGATATTTGCTCCCTGAGCACTTAATTCAAATGCTTGAGATTTTTTCATCCACGTCATAAAATGTATTGAAGCTGATTATTAATAAATCTTTTGTTAAAAAGTGGAGGCGTGGCGATGAACCTGAATTATCTTGACACATTCCGTGAACTCGTAAGGCTGGGTAGTTTTTCTGCTGTCGCCAAGTTTCTTTCAATAAGCCAACCAGCCGTTTCTTTTCAAATACAAAAGCTTGAATCAGATCTGGGAACCACCCTGATCGACCGCAGTCAAAAGAAATTGAAGTTGACAGATGCAGGGCACATGGTCCTCGTTTTTGCCAACACCGTAAGCGAAGAGTATTCTCAACTGCAAAACAAGCTGGACCGGCTTAAGTACGACATTATTGGCGAACTACGATTTGCTGCGAGCACAATTCCGGCAGAATTTCTTTTACCTGTATTACTGGGTGAATTCATATCTATTCATCCTGATATAACAGCTCGAATAGATATAATGGATTCAGCAACTGTTATAGATAGCATAAAATATGGTGATTATAAACTCGGTTTTTGTGGAACAACCCCACCCAAAATAGAAGGGTTGTCCAGTTTTGTTCTGGCTTCCGATAAGATCATACTTGTATCTGCCTCCGATCATCCACTTGTGAGTAAAAAAACGGTTAAACTGTCTGACATAGCCTCGTACTCCTTTATATCCCGTGAAGTAACATCAGGCACACGTCAAAGCATCGAACTAGCTTTGTCAAAAAAGAACTTCAATCCTAGACAACTAAAAATCCGCCTGGTGCTTTCAAATACTGAGGCAGTATTATCAGCGGTTGAATCAGGAAATGGCATTGCTTTTGTTTCCAACATAGGGGCAAAAAGAAGCTTGGCACTTGGCAGTATAAAAAAAATCGACGTTGCTGGCCTTTCCATACACAGGAAATTTTATTGTATTTATTATGGTAAAGACCTTAATTCAAGACTGGTTGAAGAATTCCTATCTTTTGCGAGAGAAAAGAGTTCATTCTCTTGCTAAAATTGCCCCTGACTTAATACATTCAATGATTTGATTCGCACTAAATAGCCGGCTTTTCGTATCTGAGGGCTTTGATAATACAACAAAACTTTCCCACCAGCTCCGGGTCAAATTGAGTGCCAGCGTTGTTTTTCAGTTCAGCCATTGCTTCTTCGCGCAACATTCTCTCCCTGTAAGGTCTTGGGTTAGTCATTGCGTCGTAAGCATCGGCGACAGCCAAGATGCGAGCACCAACAGGAATATCCTTACCAGCAAGGCCAACGGGGTAACCCTTGCCATCGTACCTCTCGTGATGATGCATTATCAGCGGCACGCAGTCTGCCAATTCAGGTATATGTTTTACTATTTCCACTCCAATTTCAGGGTGCATTTTGAGCGGACGCCACTCGGGCAAAGTTAATTCATCTGGTTTGTTCAGAATTGAATCCGAGATTCCAATTTTCCCAATGTCATGCAAAAGCCCGGCTATGCGTATTGTTCTTATCTGCTGCTCAGAAAGATTTAACTCCCGAGCGAGTCGTACAGCATACTCGCTTACTTTTCTCGAATGCCCATACGTATAACTATCCTTCGCATCAACTTTTGCAGCAAGAGCATAAATTACACCTATCGAATTTGGATAACCCAGATTGTCATTGAGCAAAACCTCGTCGTCTGAGATTCCCTTTGCGTTTGATAAAACAGTACAGTTCCTGCCTCTGTATTTCGCCCGATAAAGCGCATTATCGGCTGCACGTATAAGTTCTTCTCGCATGATTCCATCGTCAGGCCAGCCGGCGATACCAAGGCTCATTGTCAGAGGCATTGAACAAATACTGGTTTTAGCTTCAATAGTTTTACGTATCCTTTCAGCTACTATATAAGCTTCTTCCGTTGAAGTATCAGGAAGAATAATCGCAAACTCTTCTCCACCATAACGAAACGCCTGATCAGTAGCCCTTATAGAAAAAACAATATATTGTCCGGCTTTTCTTAATGCCCGATCTCCAGCAAGATGCCCGTAAATATCATTGTATGTCTTGAAAATGTCAATATCGGCCATAATCATTGAAAAACCTTTTCTTGATCTGGAACTCCTGGCTATTTCTTCTTCCAACCTCTCATGAAAATGCCTATGGTTGTACAGCCCTGTCAAACCGTCGATGTTTACTTTTTCCATAGCAAATGCATATAACTGAGCATTTTCTATAATAGTTCCAGCCTCACTGGTTATTCTATCGACAACAGATATATCTTCAGCATAGTATTTTCGACCTTTGTGCTTCGGGCCAAGACAAAGCACCGCGATCAACTTACCTTTGTTTTTCAGCGGAAAAAGAATTTGGACTTCCATTTCAGCAAGTTTTTCCCTCTCATCAGTCCATAGAGCCTTAAATTGAGGAAGTGTGTCAATTTTTTCAATCGTCAAATGCATTTCTTTTTGATCAAGCCAGTTAATTATCGGGCTGTCGGGATTAAACATCACCGACGTTATGCTTTTTATGTCTTTTGTTTTCGGGTATTCAAATTGGACCAAAAAACTCTGGCTTTCAGAATCTCGAAGCAGCAAATAACTTCTGGAAGTGCCAATAGCCTTGTTTAACATTGAAAGCAACTCGTTTGATAAGGTTGCAAGGTTTAAATTACCGCCCATGATACGGCAAAACTCAGCTAGCGAAATACGATGATCGTACGTGCGCCAAAAAACTATCCGGTCAATAAATCTTTCAATGTTCTCACGAACTGGCTTGAGAACAATTGTGATGACCACCAAAATCACAGCAGCAATGGTGTACCCAATTATAGAAGACAGGTCTGGGAATAATAAGGTCAATGCTGATATAATACCAGCAAATGTTGCCGCGATTAAAACTCCCACAATAACCCAGCTGAGCCCCCTCCTGGTAACGAGACGGATGTCAAGCAGGTCATACCATGTTATGGCATAGGCGATAATGGCTATATTAATAAAGCTTCCCATATGGTCTAACGGAAATCCCTTTAAAGCTGGTATAAGATTTGTATATGTCAGAGAAGCCATTATCGTCCAGCCAGCAAGCAGATATGCAGTGCGATTGCGATCGATCGGGTCGATAGATTCTACATATTTTTTCCAAAGCATATATAAAACTGAAAAAGTATACAGCAAACTGATGGCACCGATAACGTAAATAACGGGGCCGTATTCATGATATATTATCCCTTCTTCTACGTATGAAGATTTGATAACCCAATCCGTTGTGGTTGATATTAAAGCAAGAAAACCAACTATTACAAAGCCCCATTTTACGCCCCCATCCGGACGGCGGCTAGTATATAGCCGTGTAAAATAATAATATGCCACAAGCGCGGCGATTAGGGCTACAGCCAATAGCCTGTTCCAAAACAAGACATATTCAGGAACATTCTGAATTCTTACCATAAAGGAAGTAAAACTCCAGAACGCGGCTAAGCCCAGATACAAAACGAAAGCCCGGTTCATCGGCCTCTTGATTTTTTGTACGGCTAGTACAAATATCAGTACGTATACTATACAAGTGCCAAGAGGGATAATAGTCCAAAGATTCAATATACTTCTTCCGGCTCCGGGCACACAATCATGCTGTGGCTCGGTTATTTCAATTAATTATTACCTTGACAGTAATGAATGTCAATAATAAATCGTTCAATAATAACAAGAAAGGCAAAATACCAGTAACAAAATCCGACTGCAGCCACATACCTATTTTGCTGATATAACGTTTGCAGATGGTTGTGAAGCTTCACCAGCATGCATCAAGAATTTGATAATATCATCCGAAGCGTTCAAATGAGGTGGCTCCAGCTGTGAAATACTCTCTTCGTTTTTAAGCTGATATTGTTTGTACGCAGCAAATGCTCCTCGGGGAAGAAGTGTTATACGAAGCGGTTTCAGGCCTGTAAAGGATTCCAGCTCAGAATAAGGTTCATCAAGTTTTTTCAGTTCCTCGTGGACTTTATCTGCAATTGTTTCCATTGCCAGCTTTTGCTCTCCTGTTGTTTCAATGTAAATATTCAGCACCGGCTTTTCGCTGACTTCTTTTCTTGCTGTCCATCCGGCATACGGAATTCCTGTTTTTTCAATAGCTTGCCAGATAATTTTTTCACTAAGCCTGGTAAATCCAGCTATATCAATCTGGTCATCCACCCTGCCAATAAATGACATCTGAGGAATATCTATATCCAGTTTTTCGTTACGGAGAGAGTGTATCTTGACAAGATGACCCAACCTATAACGCACAAGTGGTCCTCCATGAAAACTGGTAATTACCAGTTCATAGTTACCCGGTACTATCTCATCAATCAAATACGTTGGCGGGACAAAATTCTGTTCCTGATAAGATTTACGGCTATCCTCTTCTGTAATAAATTCAAAAAAGTTCAGGTGAGGAATAAATGTCATCCCTTCGTAATCCCATGTTTGCATTGCGATAACAACAGCTTCCGTGCAACCATGAAAATCCAGAGGATAGCGCCCCCACATTTCTTTAATCTTCTCTCGAAAAATGACACCGTCAAGCCCAAAAGTTACCATTCCCTTTAATTTAAAGAGGTCCTGTGGCAAAAGTTCTCTTCCCTGAATACGGCTTATCAGCAGTCCTTTTAATATACGTATAGCACCGCAAGGCTTTTTAATCATGTTCTTCACATTTACCGAAGCTGAACTACCACTTCCGCTAAACCGCTTGCCAATGGCAACTGCCACGCTTGACATGGCAAAACAAAGATCCAGCCCTTCATTAATTGCCATTCTAAATCCAAGCTTGATTCTTTCTTCAAAAGTTATCTGCTCCGATGTCTCAACAGGTGGGATAAATGTGAATATTTCATGTGGCAATACCTTGGTCATCGTACCAGAAGCATATGGAGGAGGAGCCAAACCATAAAAAACGTTATCCCCTTCTGCGAATCTGACCTCTCCTCGATTTCGACAGCTCGAAAAGAAAATGAGGGCAAAGATTAATGGCTCTATCTCTTCAAGCTGCCTTGCAGTTACAGGAACCCACCTGAAAGCTGATTCTCCAGATTTGCCGGAAGTGCACTGCCATAGAATCGGCTTGGCTGGCAGCCCATCTTCCCGTTTTTGCGGTAAATAAGAGTGATAATCATTATATGTTGTAAGAGGAACATTCTGCCGAAATTCCTCCACAGTCTGCGGTCTGGCTCCATTTAAAATATTCTGGCCCAATTCACACTTTTTAAGCAATTCAAGCTGCTCAAGAAGCAACCTTTTCTGAATATAAGAAAACTGGTCTATACTCAAGTCAATAAAACCACAACACCTCTCCCAAAGCTCTGCATGGTTGCCTTTCTTGAATAACTCGACATTTACACTCAATTTAGCACTCCTTGTTGACTCCGTATTTGATAATGATTCCCTCGCACCCATCTGACTTTCAGAAATACTCTTTGGCAGTCTGAACCCTGGAACAATCATCGGTATCTCTTTTTGATAATTTTGGTATCCTTTAAACATGCGTGGAAATATAATCCTGTCTTGAAAAATAATTAAAGCCAAATCAGCCAATGCCCATACAGTCGCTGCCCACACCATTGCGGTGGAAGGAAACACGAGAACAAGGCCTGTCATCACGCCGGCAAAGGGGTACCAGCCTGGGTGGCGTACAACACTATATAAACCAGAAGTTACCAGTTCTTTTCCTATACCCGTTTGAATATATGTCTTCCTCAAAGGAATATTGATAAAAAGAGCGTAGACAAGCACTGCACCAGATAAGATAATTAATACCCATCCAGCACTTGCTAACAATGGATTGAAAGTAAATCGGGGAGCAGTACCAATAATTTTGCAAATAGAATAAATCAAAACCCCCGTGCCAATAATCCAGGCTATGGGCTTTACCACGGGGATTCTTTTCAAGGCGGCAAAATCCGCCAGAAGAAACAAGGCAAAACCTGCCAACCCCAAAAATATTTGCGTCAAGCAGGAACCCTTCTAAAAAGCCAGGCGGTTATATCATTTCTCCTCCTGGATTGTTTATATAAAATAACTGCAATAAACACTGGTTTTTCTCACAGTTGTGCGATATTCTCAAATACAATATTAATACTTACAAGACATGGCAATATTTTATCTGAAAAAAACTCATTAAAAATCTTAAGCAACTTGGGCTAGATTGCTTCCCAATCTGTAAATGGAAAAAATCAATCCAGGCAAAACTATTTTGAACGCACGAGGAAAGTAGGCGTTGTGACCCCCATCAACACTTTTTCGGTGATTGAACCAAACGCCCATCGGCTGAAGCCACTGCGTAAATGAGTCGCCATTACGATCAAACTATAATTATAACTCCCGGCATACCCGATTATTTCTGCAGCCGGGTCTCCAACAAGAACCTTCCATTTTGCTGCTATTCCTGCCTCTTGTAATTCAGAGGCAATATTTTGCAGGTATTTTTCAATGTTTGACTTACTGAGGGCCTTTGCGGCGGTAGCCTGCTTACTCCAACTCATCGGCATATGAGAAGGATAGTCCGAAGAAATATCTGGAGAGATGGCAACGCTTACCAATTCAACCTCAGTCAACTCTTTTCCAAAATTTGTCGCCAGCGATTTAACATGAGAAATAGCACCTTCAGACTTTTTCGAGCCGTCTAACAACACCAAAACTCTTCCTTCGGGTGTCAAATCTTTTACCTTTTTTTCTGGAATGCCAGCGCGGATCAACCACACAGGTATCCGCGATTCTCTGAGCAATACATTGGCAACACTCCCTATAACAATCCGTGAAAAGCCACTGCGCCCATGAGTCGCCATTAAAATGAAGTCAACATCATTCTTTTTGGCATATTTTTTGATAGTCTCAGCAGGATTGCCAATACCAACATCACCCCATGCTTTAACGGCCCTTTCCGGGCTATGACTGACAACTCTCTCAGCCGCCACATCAACATACGCTTGATGCATGGGAAGTATTGATTTGTCTTCAGGTGCCAAAACGTTAAACATTATTGCCTCAACCCCGGTCATCGAAGCGATTTTAGCAGCATAATCAATCAATACCTCAGAGAGAGCCGAGCCATCCAATGGTACCAGCATTTTTTTATACAAATCAAACCTCCAACAGCTATAATATAATATACATTCAAGCAGAGTAAAATCAAGGCTTCCTGATATAATGTTTGGCCAGCCTGTTTGAGTAAGCTATAATAACAACCTGGAGAACTTAATAATGGCATATAAAGAACATAAACAAGTATCACCTATTCATATTACAGTCGGTGTTTTAATTATTTCGGACTCTCGCACTTACACAAGTGACGAGTCTGGAAAGCTTATTTGCCACCTGCTCGAGGATCACGGGCATAAAATTGCCGATTTCCAGATTTTGCAAGACGAGGCATCGGCAATAAAAGACACCCTTTCATCCTTGCTTTCTCTGCCAGAAGTAAAAATCGTTATTACCAGTGGCGGCACTGGCTTGAGCCAACGTGATATTACTGTTGAAACTGTACAGCCTCTTCTTGATAAAAAGCTTGATGGTTTTGGCGAGTTATTCCGCAGCCTGACTTACCAGGAAATTGGCGCCGGCAGTATTATGAGCCGCACTCTTGCAGGCACAATCGATGGCAAGGTTGTAATTTGTCTCCCCGGCTCTCCTAAAGCAGTAAAGCTTGCCATGGAGCAGATAATATTGCCAGAGATTGGGCACCTCGCCCGGGAAGCATCGCGTTAATATAGCAAAAACAAATGAACGCGACACAATAGCTGTTGATGAGTAGCTATATTTTAGAACAAGTTTCGCCTAACGGAGCTTATTTATTACCGTCGCGAATAAAAGTACCACTTTTCCCGCCTGACTTTTTTTGTAAACAGATATCACTTATCATCATACCACGATCAATTGCCTTACACATGTCATAAATGGTCAGAGCGGCAACTGAAACCGCGGTCAGTGCTTCCATTTCAACACCAGTCTTGCCCGTACACCTTACCTTTGCTTCAATATCAATTGTATTGTCACTTGAAAAGTCGAAATCCACACTCACCTGGTCTAACATCAAACTGTGACAAAGGGGGATCAATTCAGGAGTTTTTTTTGCTGCCATAATCCCGGCTACCCTGGCTACAGAAAGTACATCGCCCTTCTTAAGAGACTGGCTTCGGATGAGTTCCAGAGTCTCTGGTTTCATTATTACCTGCCCGGAAGCGATGGCATCTCTTACTGTTTCTGCCTTTGGAGATACGTCAACCATGTGGGCTTCACCTTTTTCGTTCAGATGCGTCAAGCCATTCATTTTTAACCTCCTATCTGCCACATTTGCCGATTGGAAGGTAGAACTTCTTCATCCAAACGGTGTTTTTCATGTTTTAAATTCGCCGCCTGAGTCATAAGTTCTGCAATACCTTCGTCTGTGATTCCCTGTCTAATAGGGGTTTTAATATCAATTTCATCGTCATCCAGCAAGCATGGCCGTAACTTACCATCAGCTGTCAATCTCATACGATTACAAGCATCGCAAAAGCAATCCGTGACCGCACCAATAAATCCGATTGACCCTTTGGAACCCTCTAGCTGGTAATACTTGGCTGGACCACTCCCCTTTGAAGGCATCACGGGAACCAACTCACCCATGTGGCGAGCAATTACTTCTTTTATATACTTGTCCGAAACTGTCTGATTGCCGGATAAATTACTAACTCCGCAGATATCGCTCCCGAAAGGCATGTATTCAATAAACCTTATGTGCCAGCCTTCATCACGAGTTTTGGCGGCAAAATCGAGGATTTCATCATCATTAACTCCAGCCAACATAACAGTGTTTATCTTAACTGGATCCAAACCTGCTTTTTTTGCGGCTTCTATCCCTTTGAAAACGTCAAAAAGCTTTCCCAAACCAGTCATATATTTGAACCGGTCTTCCTTGAGAGTGTCCAGGCTGATATTTACCCTATCCAGCCCGGCGTCTGCAAGCTTTTGAGCGTGCTTGGAGAGGGTTATAGCGTTAGTTGTCATGGAAATATCTTTAATGCCCTCAATACGCCTTAAAAGACGAACCAGTTCGTCCAGATGAGGGCGCATCAAAGGCTCACCCCCGGTAAGACGAACACTGGTAATCCCAAGCGTTGCAGCTACACGAATTATCCTTTCTATTTCTTCATATCGCAGGATATCATCATGCCGCAACCGAGGAACAAGATGCGCCGTACAATAAATACACCGCAAATTGCAATGGTCGGTCACCGATATGCGCATATAATTTATGCGCCTGTGGAAGTTGTCAGTCAAACGAGTCATTACACGTTAATTGTATCTTAATTCAACTTGATGCCGCAAGAAATTACAAAAGCGAGGGAACGTCCCTCCCCGCCTCCTCGGTCAAGTCAGTTTTCCTACGTGCGTCCTCAACTCGCTTTTGCTGCATTTTTGGCAAGGATGTAGCTTTTTCGTATATCTGTATTACTCTGGGAACGCAAGCAATGCGCGAAAGAATTACGGTAACGTCAATTGATGCCTTGTTACGTGGATAATCCCCATTCCGGATGACAGCCTGCGGGGCAAAATTTCTCAGATGATCCCCGAGTTCCTTCACAAGATTCATGTTAAGCTCACGATGAGGGGCTGAAATTAAAAAGAGGCCATTGTAAGCCTCTTCCGGGTCAAAATCGATACTCATTTCGCCAAGTGCTTGGTCCATCGCCTGAATGCCGCGATGAGCTGAAGTACCCCGTTTGCGGTAATCAGGGCTATAATCCCAGGGTAACGGTATAAATGGAATTTTAACTACACCGTAACTAATAGCCGACCACCCTTCCAAAGTCTGCATTATATCGCCCGCATCAAGCAGTTTGGCACCTATGTTGCTCCCTCGTTTTTCCTCCCCTGCCGAAAGAGGATTGAGAAATGGTTCAGTAATCGTCCTGTTTATACCCGAAATGTTTGATTTTAAGGATGAATCTTTACGCACATATCGCTGGTTATCCACCAAGAAAATTGCATCCGCCAGGGAACTGGTAGCTTTCAAGCACAAAGCTGAGTTGTATAACGCCCTCTCTTCCGTTTGCTCCTCATGGTCGAAGGGCAATACCAGCATTCCATATACAGGTTTATCAAACCGGTTTTTCAATTCGTGTATAAGGACCGGAGCTCCTCCTCCCCCAGTGCCTCCTGCCGTACCAGCGATTACCAGAAAAGCATCGGCTTCATATAACCGGGAAGTTGAACGCATAGCATCAATTATTTTATCTGAATCAGCTTTTACAATTTCGGCTCCCAATTCGCTGATTTTGGCGACTCCGTGCCCCCTCGTCTGTGCAGCGCCAACTAATATTTTATGTTGGTAATCGTTTTGTATGCTTCTTATCGACGCCATGTCTGCGGTATCTGTATTTACTGCAAAGGTATCCAGGATAATCTCCAGCCGGCGAAACTCCCACGCTCGAGCCTGCAACCTTGCAAATTCGTCCGCGATGCGCCCGCCGCACTGACCAACTCCAACGACAACCAGCTTCATATCAACCTCCCGGATGTGTTATGTCTGAAGTCTAAAACCTATGCACTTCTTTGTCAATATCAACCTGCTAGGTGATGATTCATACTCTATAGTTTTAACCAATAAAGATTTTTTTATTTAACAAAGTCATGATGAAGGCAGGATATACCCTATCCTTAACCGAGTTTGAATAATTTTCGGCAGATATGGATTACCTTCGATTTTTTTATCACCGTACAAAAGAAAGAATTAAAATTGAGGATTAAAAAAGAGCTTATGTGTATGTTGCTTCCTGTTTAATACAGAAAAAGACGAGGTTTGTGGCTTGTAAAATTTGTTAAAATCCCTTCCTTGGTATATATTCTAAAAAAGGCGGAAGGAAATGGAAACAGAGATAGTTAAACTAAATAAAAAATACAAGACATTGTTTGAAAATGCCCCAATTGTAATATGCGAAGCAGATTTCTCAAAAGCTAAAACACTTTTCGACAAGTTAAAAAAACAAGGAGTGACAAACTTCAAAAAATTCTTCAATAACTATCCGCATATGGTTTGTCAAATTTATTTCAAAAAAACTCTGATGACGTCAAATCCGGCAACCTTATTGCAAAAAGAAGTTCCTGGTTTGATAGATTTACCGATATCTGGTCATTCATATGATATGTCATTCATTGCTTTAATGGAGAAAGAATGTAAAAAATATGGAAAGTATTGGAAGAGTATAAAAGAAAATCTTGTTGGTCTTGCTGAAGGAAAAATTATAATCGATGGGGAAAGGCATTCAGTGACTGCTTCAGGTAAACAAAAAATTGTCTGGCAGCGGCTTTTAGTTGCTCCTGGTTATGAAGATACTCTTTCAAGAGTTTTTTTGTATTATATTGATTTAACTGAAATTAAAGAAAAAGAGAATCAACTCAAGAGATATCAGCGTAATTTGGAAAGAATGGTTATTGACCGCACTACCAAACTCGAAGAATCTCAAAAAAGAGAGCATGAACTTTATGAAAGAGAGCTTGAATTACGAAAAGAATTAGAGAAAAAAATTAAACAACAAGAAATATTTATACACCGCCTTGCACATGAGTTAAAATCGCCGCTTTTTCCAATGCTAAGTGCAAGTGAAATGATGTTGAACCATACTGATAGCCCTGAATTAAAATCGATGGCTTTAAACGTTAACAGAGGAGCTAATACGCTGTCTAATAGCGTTAATGACCTTATCGATGTGTTACGTGGCGAAATCGGTGTTTTACAACTTAATATGAGTGAGTTTGATATAAAAGAAACCATAATTGAAGTGGTTGATTTTATGAAGTATGAGGCTGATCGGCATAAGCAGAAATTGACACTGGATTTACCAGATGGATATTGGATATCATTGGGTGATTGCAATCGAATCAAGCAAGTCTTAATAAATTTACTTGAAAATGCATTTCGTTACACTTCTTCAGAAGGCTCTATAAACCTGCAATTGTTTAATACCAAATCAGATATTATCATTAAGGTAATTGATGACGGACCCAGCATTCCACCGGATAGCATCCATACGATTTTTGAGCCTTATTATTCAACCGAAAATCGCATAAAGCAGACTGGAGGGCTCGGCCTGGGTTTACCTTTAGCGAAAATGATAGTTGAACTTCACGGTGGTTCAATTTGGGCAAAAAATCTAGATACGCGCGGAGTGGAAATCGGGTTTATGATTCCGAATAAACGCAATGGAAAGTAATAAATGAAAGTTCTTGTAATAGAAGATGATCCAAATATTGTTGACTTCATTTCAATTGCAATTAAAATGGGTTTCCCGAATAGTCGGGTGATTACTACTCACTGCGGCAAAGAAGGTATAGAACTGGTCAAAATTGAGGACCCGGATATTGTATTGCTGGATCTTGAGTTGCCTGATATCAACGGTTTCGATGCGCTGGTCAAAATACGTTCTTTTTCTAACGTTCCGGTTATTATTGAAACAATCCGAGATAACGAAACAGATATTGTGAAAGGATTAATGCTTGGAGCAGATGATTATGTTGAAAAGCCATACGGGCAACTTGAACTAATGGCCAGAATCAAGACTGTATTAAGGCGAGCTTCCGGCTTTGATGAAGGAAAGATTTATTACGGAGAACTTAATTTAGACCCAACTCGCCGTACCCTTAAAATGAACAATAATATTGTAAATCTGACTCCAACAGAGACCTTAATGATGCAGACATTTTTAAAAAATCCCAATAGCACCGTTACCCTTGAAGACTTGGCTCAGGTTATTTGGGGGACTGATTATCCTGGTTCTGACAATACCATAAAAGTGTACATTCGCCGACTCCGTGTGAAATTATTGTCAGTTTCAGATGATAAACTTAATATTCATTTGAGGCCTGGGGTCGGGTTCATCTTAGGCTCAGTCTAATTTTCCACTTTACTTCAATCGTTATTTAATCTCCATATTACACTATTGTACGCCCAAACGTACGATATTGTGCGCATAACTGTTCGGCTTACAAGAGTAACTCTGTCCAGCTTTGTTTTTATAACATAGTAAACTTATCTCTAATTACATCTCAGAAAAAGCATCTCGGCCAGTGCAACTGGAAAGTATATTTTAGTGCAAGATAATTTTTCGCGCTAAAATTTTTGTTTGTATTTGGTTACGGTGCTCTTTCTGGTGTGGCACCTAACTAAAACTAATTCTATACAATTTCAAATTGTTTTCATCATAATCGAGAAATTGATGAGGCTTTAAAATTTAAAGCAACCATAATAAAACAGGTGGTGATTAAAATGGCAGAAAAAACTCCCAGAAGTACTATAGGCCTCAAGATGTCTACCAAGAAGAAACTGGATAAAAACCGTGCACCTGGTCAGTGTTATGATGGCTTTCTTTGTCAGTTAGTGGATATGTGGGAAGAAGTAAATGGTAATAATCGCAGGTCAAATATTCACTAATGTCAACTATTGAGCAAATACGGTCTTCAAGCCTTGTCTCCTACAGGTAAATACCCATGGAGAATGGATGGAAAGGAAAGAAGAACAAAGAACTAAGGAGGTGTAACAATCAATTATTAATCAACTTCAAACACGACAATTTTTAGTAAATGAATTCTATAAAAGGAGACACTAATGTCGGAAGAAGAAAAGAAGAACTCAAGAAGGGAATTCTTAAAAAAAGCCGCGCCTCTTGCTGGCGCAGCCCTTGCCGGAGGAGCAGCCCTTGCTGGTTGTGCAGGCCCTGCTGGAGCAATCGGCCCAACGGGAGAAACGGGTCCAATAGGACCGACAGGACCGCAGGGTGAAAAAGGTGACAAGGGAGACAGGGGTCCCGCCGGCGCTGCAGGTGCTAACGCTTTTAAATTACCAATTTCAGTGCCTTTGTCAAAAGGCGTGCTCCTGGTAAACGAAAAAATTTGTGCTGGGTGCAACCTTTGCGGTATCCACTGCACGCTTAATAAGGATGGGGCTTACGCTCCAGATATCGCCAGGATTCTGGTTGATAGCTTCCGTTTTGAAGAATGGGACAATAAAGCCAAGCCGTGTCATCAATGTGTTGACCCTCAGTGTATGAGATATTGCCCTACTGGAGCCATCAAAGTTGATGAGGTTACCGGGGCGAGAGTTATTGATGAAGCACTTTGCATAGGATGCCAAGAGTGCATCAAGCATTGTCCATATTATCCGCCCCGCATCCGTTACGATAATGTGAAGAAAAGGGCAACAAAGTGCGATTTGTGCGGTGGTGATCCGGAATGTGTAAAGATCTGCCCACGCGGTGCATTGACATACTACACAGACCCTGACGGAGTAAATACCGGATATACAGGAGGTAATCTATAATCATGGCAG
>Ga0172377_10003706_pt1 | contig 15747 bp, 15 predicted proteins | sample Pumphouse3metaG_FD_119749 | JGI IMG/M metagenome (GOLD analysis project Ga0172377, IMG submission 119749) | Leachate microbial communities from a municipal landfill in Southern Ontario, Canada - Pumphouse #3 metaG | ecosystem: Engineered > Solid waste > Landfill > Unclassified | place: Canada...
AAACGGTGTTTTTAGTCTCGTTTTTTGCTCCAAAATCACCCTCAAACCACTATATGTTGTGGTCAACTTCTACTTTTTGCCTTCTGAACCACAATACGTCATCAGAATTATACTCTCAACGTGCCTTGAGAGGTCAATAAAGATGTTGTAGGTAGATAGTAATCCCTTGGTGGCAAGCTATATTTCTGAATATCTACCAATTCTTCCACAAATTTTAAAGTATTCTAAATCTAATATTACATTGCTTGCTATATTTTGGCAAGAATTATCTCAATAACTCCACACCTGTTTCTTTCAAATATACTCAATACTTTCTTTCATACTAAAATTGCAAGCAACAAAGCCCTCAAACACAATTTTGCTTGAGGACTTTGTTCATTACAATTTTAAAGTCTATTTAATTACTTCTTTCTTCACTTTACTTATCAAATCCTCTACCTTTTCCTTAATCAAATCTCTTGTCTCTCTGTAACCATCAATTGGACCACCTGATGGATCATCAAGACCCCAGTCCTCACTATGACTATTAGGAACAAAAGGACAAACTACATTACAACCCATGGTAATTAATATATCTACTTCTTCAGGAATATCAGTTAATAATTTAGGACGATGGTCACTCATATCAACTCCAGCTTCCTCCATAACTTGAGTAGCTAAAGGTTTTACTTCATGATAATTTTCTGTTCCTGCTGAATAAACCTCCAAAACATCACTACCTAACTTTTTTGCCCAAGCTTCTGCCATTTGTGAACGACATGAATTATGAACACATATAAAAGCAACTTTCTTTTTCATTTGTATACCTCCTTATAGGAAGGCTGTTCGGTACAAGTAGCCCTCATCTACGATAAATTATTTCAAAGCTATTATTCCGAAATAGGGAACCAATGCTTAGTGTTATTTGCTATCTTCACGAGTAACAGCATTAATGGTACTTCTGTCAAAACTCCTACAGTTGTTGCAAGTGCAGCTGGAGAATCCATACCAAACAATGCTATTGCAACTGCAACTGCAAGTTCGAAGAAATTTGAAGCACCTATCATACCCGCTGGTGCTGCTACATCGAAAGGTAATTTAAGCCATTTAGCTGCTCCGTATGCTATAAAGAATATTATAAATGTCTGAATAGTAAGTGGAATAGCTATAAGCAAAATGTGTAAAGGATTATTCAATATTGTTTCACCTTGGAAAGAGAATAATAATACCAGCATTAATAATAGCCCTATTGTCGTTGCACCATCAAATTTAGGTAAAAACTCATTTTCGAAATAATTCAATCCTTTTTTCTCTATTACTTTCACTCTAGTAAATATACCACCTGCCAATGGAATGACTACAAATAGAACAACAGATAATATTAAAGTATCCCATGGAACTACAACATTACCTACCCCCAGTAAAAATTTAACTATTGGAATAAATGCTACTAATATGATTAAATTATTTGTTGCTACTTGAACCACTGTATAAGCTGGACTCCCTTTTGTTAATGTAGACCATACAAATACCATCGCTGTACATGGTGCTGCTCCCAGTAAGACTGCTCCTGCTAGATATTCTGTTGCAAGTTCAGGTGTTATTAAATTTTTAAAAACTATAAATAAAAAAATGAAGCAATTGCATACATAGTAAAAGGCTTAATAAGCCAGTTTGTTATCCACGTTACATATAAACTTTTAGGATTTTTCCCTACATTTTTTACACTTTGAAAATCCACCTTCATCATCATTGGATAAATCATTACCCAAATAAGTATTGCGGTAGGGATGGATATCTGTGCATATTCAAATCTACCAAAAAATTGAGGTATTACTGGTAAGTATCTACCAATTAGAACCCCAGTTATCATGCTAAGAGCAACCCAGATTGTTAAATATTTTTGAAAAAAATTTATTCCCGAAGGTAATTTTTCCTTCGACATGTTAATCATTCCTTCCATTCGAAATAATGTGGGAGGTCTAAAACCTCCCTCAAAATATTATAATAATGCTTTTAATTGTTCTCCTTTTAACTCTTCCGGAGTCCATTTAATTACTGCAAAGTTTCCTTTTGATTTTTTATCAATTGTATTAATCCATTCTACTTCGTTACTTGCTTTTGCTTTTAATATTTCGTTAGTAGTCTCTGTTGCATAGAAGCTTGAATTAACAATCCACCATTTACTAAATATATCTACTCTATCTAAATCTTCTTGAAGTCTTTTTGCTTCATAATAAGGAGTTGCTTCCGGTAATGCAACTATTAAGACTTCAGTAAATTTCTCATCTTTAAGTTTTGGTAATAGTTTCTTAACAGACTCTGGTGTCTCGCCTTGAGTACGGGCTATTTCCTTATCGTAGCTTTCGGTAGACTCCAATAATAATAATGTATGTCCCGTAGGAGCTGTATCTATTACTACTACTTCATCTTCGGAACGTTCTACTATATCTGCAAAAGCTCTGAACACAGCGATTTCTTGTGTACAAGGACTTCTCAAATCTTCTTCTATATAATCAATATCATCTTGAGAGGCATTTGCTTCTCTTGCTTTGCTTAATACCTCTTCACCATATTTTCTTAATTCTTCCTCTTCATCTATATTGCTAATTGTTATACCAAAGCTTTCATCGATCACATTACCTATATGATTTGCTGGATCTGTTGTAGTTAGATGAACTTTCTTACCCTTTTTAGCTAACTCAACTGCGATGGTTGCTGCAATTGTAGTCTTTCCAACTCCACCTTTACCCATGGTAAATATTACTTTTTTATCATTATTGTATAGATCTTCAATTACATTATTTAATGTTGGTATGTTATCAGTATTTAATGTTGCTTCCACATAATCAACTTTACTATCTTCAAAGAATGTTCTAAGATTATCAACACTTGCAATGTTATATGGTCTTAAAGGAATTTCATATGTATCAAAACCTTTTAGACCCTCAGGCATTTTACTCATAACATTTTGTTGTTTGTTAAAAATCAAATTAGAAAGTTCATCATCATGACTTTGTAATACACCATTAATTTAGAAGTTGATTTCTTATGTCTAAGTCTTGTAGTTCTTTAGATGCTCTCTCAGCTTCATTTAATGCTGAGTTTTCAGGTCTTGAAACTAAAATCAAAGTTGTCTTTTCTCCATCTGCTAAATTCTCTACTGCTTTCTTGTATATATCCTGTTTTTCCTGCAATCCAGAGAGTTGACCTAAACAGGAAGCTCCATGAGTACTTTTACTTATGAAATCAGACCAAGCAGATGGTAATTCAAGCATTCTTAGAGCATGCCCAGTTTGTGCAGTGTCAAATATAATGTGGTCATATTCTTCTGCCGCTTTTTCATCAGTAATAAAGCCTGAGAATTCATTGAAAGATGCAATTTCCACTGTGCAGGAGCCTGATAGCTGCTCTTCCATATTTTGTATTGCAATCTCAGGAAGTTTCCCTCTAAAAGGTCCTACTACGCTTTCTCTATATTCAGCAGCTGAAGCTTCTGGTTCAAAATTTGCTACTATAAGATTTGGCACTTCTTTAATTACCACACCTTTATTATCTAGTTCTGTATTAAAAACATCTTGAAGATTTGAAGCTGGGTCAGTACTCACTAGCATAATCTTTTTTCCGCTATCTGCCAAATTTACTGCTATGGAACAAGCTATTGATGTTTTCCCAACCCCACCTTTACCTGTAAAAAACATGTATTTTGTTAGATTAATATCTTTTAAATCAAAATTTTTATACATATTGCCTCCTTGTATTAACAACCATTTCCACCACAACAACTATTATTTTCTTTCTTTGCTCTTAACTCAGACATAATATATTCTTTAGGTATCTCAAGAAGCGATACAAACTCTTCATTAGTAGGATATTCTTTCATCTTTACAACTTCTCCATCTACCAGTGTAATAGGAAGCACATCTGTACCTTCATCTACTAAAAATTTATTAACTATCTTATTGTCTATAAAAGCTTGAGGATTACTGGAAAGATTATGTCTTTCTACATTAACACCCTTTTTCTTTAATCTATTCAGGACTGTAGATACCCTTAATAGATTTTTATCAACAGATGGTCCACAAACCCCTGTTGAGCAACACATAGCTGGATCAAATATAACCATTTTTTTCATTACAATGTCCTCCTAAATTTATTTATTTTAATCATTACTTTTACATATCTTACAAATACAATCTTCCTTTTCATTAGCTATGGATGTAATAAAACTTAAAGCTTCATCTATTCTTTCTTTATTAAGGGTATATCTCATCCATGCACCGTCACGTTCTGAATTTACAAGTCCACAATCTGTAAGAGTCTTCATATGATAGCTAAGGGTAGATTGTGATATACTTAAGCCTTCTAAAATATCACAGGCACACATTTCCCCACAAGATAGCATGTCAATTATCTTTAAACGAGTCTCATCAGATATAGCTTTAAATACTGGAATATATTCTGCATATGACTGAATCATAAAGTTACCTCCTTGATATATCTATATGTTTCGATGACATCGAATGTTATCGATATTCTGAAATTATTATAACAACCATATCGATAGTTGTCAATATGGTTGTTTTCAAATATTATTAATTTATTAATTGATTAATTGTTTTATTAAAATCTGATTATAAAATCCAGTGGAAATGTTCTCAAAAACACAAAAGCCATTGAATGCAATCTACACACTCAATGGCTCAATCTATTGATATTACTAAGTTTATCGCTGCCTTACCTTACAAACTATCTCACAATGCCTTCATGTGACAATAAAGATGTCATAGGTTGATACTACCCCCTTGGTGGCGGTATATATTTCTTAAAAGATTCTCTATTATACATTTTGAAAAATGAGACTATAGTTCTTTCTTTACAATTTTTATCTTTTCATAGATTTTCAAAAGCCATATTTTCTATTTAAAACTATTTCAAATTACAAACAACAAAACCCTCTAAATTCGAGAAACTCATTTACTGTATAAAGAATTTAGAGGGTTTATTTGTTTATTTTTTATTTTACTCTTGATTTTAATACATCATATCCTAATTTACTAATCGCATTTTCTATTTCTTGGATTGATACTTTATCTTCGTCAAAGTCTAGTTTTACTTTGCTTGAGTTAAATGATACTTTTGCTGTATTCTGATCTACTCCGTCTAAACCTTTTAGTGCACCTTCAATCTTTTGAATACATGATGGACATGTTAAAGTTTCTAATTGGATTGTTGCTGATTTCATAATTTAATCTCCTCCCATAAATTTCATTCATTTATTACCTTCTAGTATAATATTACCATATTTGATTTATTAAAACTTTGACCTAGCTCAATTTTTTATTTTATCTTAGTTTATATTTTAATAATCTCATACCGTTTACGATAACTACTAATATACTTGCTTCGTGTACTAACATTCCTATGGACATATTCATCCATTCGCTAAATAACACACTTGCTAGTAATACCAATACTACTCCTACTGCTATAAGAATATTTTGTATCATGTTTCTTGCTGTTGCTTTTACTAGTCCTAATGCGTGTGGTAATTTACTGAAATCTGAATTCATTAGTACTACATCTGATGTTTCTATGGCTACGTCTGTTCCACTTCCCATTGCTATTCCTATTTGTGCTAGGGCTAGGGATGGACTGTCGTTTACCCCATCTCCTACGAATGCTACTATTTGGCCTTTTTCTTCTATTAACATTTTTACATATTCAGATTTATGCTCTGGCAACATATGCCCATGAGCTTCAGTTAGGCCTAGTTCTTTACTTACTACGTCTACTGTTCCTTGATTATCTCCTGATAGCATTACTAGGTTTTTTACTCCTAATTTCTTTAATCTTTGTAAATCTTCTTTTACTCCTGGACGTATCTGGTCTTTTACTCCCATTAATACTTTTAGTTGACCATCTACTGATGTTATTACTAATGAGTTTCCTTCCTTTTCAAAGCGTCTTATGTCTTCTCTTGCTTTTTCGGTTAATTCTACATTTTCTTGTTCCATTAAGGCCACATTTCCAACTGCCACTCTTTTACCATTTACCCTAGCTACTATTCCTCCACCCTTCACTACTTCTGTATCACTTACTTCAGAAAACTCTGCTTCTCCTATTTCTTCTAATACTGCTTTTGCTAGTGGATGATCTGATTCTCTTTCTATGCTTGCTAAATATCCTAATGTTTCTTCTATGTTTTCTCCATAGTATAGTTTTTCTGCTACTGATGGGTTTCCTACTGTTAAAGTACCTGTCTTATCAAATACCATTGTGTCTAATCTACTAAAATCGCTTATTACTTCACTACCTTTTAGTAGAACTCCATGACGTGCTCCGTTTCCTATTCCTGCCACATTTGATACTGGTACTCCTATTACTAATGCTCCTGGACAACCTAGTACTAGGATTGTGATTGCTAGTTCTACATCCCTTGAGAATATCCATACTATAAATGCTAACACTAAAACAGCTGGTGTGTACCATTTTGAGAATCTATCTATAAATCTTTCTGCTTCTGATTTTGAGTCTTGGGCTTCTTCTACAAGTTCTATAATTTTACCAAAGGTAGTATCTTCTCCTACTCTGTCTGCTACTATTTGTATTGTTCCATTATCTAGGATTGTTCCTGCAAATACATTTGATCCTTTTTCTTTAGCTACTGGTATTGATTCCCCTGTTATACTTGCTTCATTGATACTGCCTTCTCCTGTTAATACTGTTCCGTCTACTGGCACTTTTGCTCCTGTCTTTACCAGTAATACATCTCCTACATCTACTTCGTCTACTTCTACTTCTTCAAATTCCCCATCTTCCATTTGTTTTAATGCACTTTCTGGTGCCATTTCTGTTAATTCTTTTATTGCTGAACGGGTTTGATTTAGTGTTCGTTGCTCTAGATATGCTCCAAATAGGAATAAGAATGTTACTATTGCTGATTCTTCAAAGTTTTGTATCAAAAATGCTCCTATTACTGCTATTGTTACTAATACATCTATACTTACTACTTTTACTCTTAATGCTTGATATGCTTGGATGACTATTGGTGTTGCACCTAATATTGAGGCTATCACTAATGACCAAACAAATATATTTATATTTCCTGTTGTCCATTTGTTTATAAAGGCAATGGCTATTAAGATACCACTTATTAATGTAATTTTATTTTTACTTCTTAAAATATATCTCTGCACCCTTACCCCTCCTTGAACTATATCTTCTCCTATCTTTACTCTTGATATGCTTTGTCTACTTCTTCTAACATATTGTATACTGCTTCATAACTTTCACATACATCACCTGGTACAGTGTAGTTATCTGTGATTTGACGTAGTTCTTTGAATTCATTATCTAAATCTGGTTTGTCTGCTCCTGTATTCTTAATTTTTACATTTACTTCGTCAAATATTTTCTTTACATCATGGAATTCTGGGTGACTTCCACCATGAACTCTTGCTACTACTGGTACATATTGTTCTAATCTTCCTAAGTTTTGTTCTACTGCCTCATTAAATTTTTTCATTATAAATCTCTCCCTTTAATTTTATAATATGATTTCTGTCTTTTAAATCCTTATTGTAACTATATAATATCTCTTCCTAAATAATCAAACCTTGACTTAGGTCAAAATTTTAAATCTTTTTAATTATTTTTAAAAAACTTTCTTGGATTTATTTATTTTTATCTTCTGAATACATATTAGCATGATTATTTTGGAAAGTATTTGACTTAGGTCAATATTAGAAAAGTATTTTAACTTCAAAAGAAAAAGTTCTAAATCTATATTAATAAATTTAAGACTTTGATATTAAATATATTTATGAAGCTTCTTTAATTGTCTAATTTCAACATCATTGCGTTAATAGCTACGATTACTGTTGATAGTGACATAAGAATAGCTCCAACTGCAGGTGTTAATGATATTCCCACTGGTGCTAAAATGCCAGCGGCTAATGGAATAGCAATAAAGTTATAACCTGCTCCCCATATAAGGTTTTCTCTCATCTTTCGAGTAGTTTTCTTAGATAATTCTAAGAATGATTCAATATCTCCAGGATCAGATTGTGTTAAGATTATATCTGCTGAATCTATGGCAACTTGAGTACCTGCTCCAACTGCCACTCCAACATCTGCTAAGGCAAGAGATGGCGCATCATTAACTCCGTCACCTACCATGATTACAGTTTTGTTTTCTTTCTTTAATGATTCAACTAATTCATATTTGTCTTGTGGTGATTGGTTTGACTTATATTTAATACCTAGCTTTTCAGCAACTGCCTTAGCTGCTTTTTCATTATCACCTGTAGCCATAATCGGCTCAATACCATTAGCTTTTAATGCTTTGATAAGACCAGCACTTGTTTCTTTTAACTCATCACCTAATGCTACAGAACCAATTGCTTCTCCTTCTTCTACAAAAATACTCAATGTAGCACCTACAGGTACTTCAATATTCAGTTCTTTGCCATATGCTTTTTGACTGATTAATCTATAATGTTTACCATTAACTTTTCCCTCAACTCCTGCACCTGATATAATATCTATTGAATCAAAATTAATAGGTTTAATCACTTGTTCATTAGCATAGTTCACTATTGATTGTGCTATTGGGTGACTGGAACCACCTTCAATACCAGCGATTAGTGCAGTTACTTCATCTTTTGAATATTTGCTACTGATAACGTCAAGAGCCAATACTTTAAATTCACCAGTGGTTAATGTTCCAGTTTTATCTAAGACCATAACATCAGCTTTATTTGCTAATTCTAAAGCTTCTCTGTCTTTTACTAATAAGCCACGACTTGCTCCTAAACTTGTACTACGTGCTACTACTAGTGGAATAGCTAAACCTAAGGAATGTGGACATGCAATAACTAAAGTTGTCACTGTAAAAATGATTGCCGTCTGTAAATCAGTAATAATTAGCCAAATAACAAAGGCTATCGCAGCAACTATTACTGCTATATAGAATAACAAGCCTGCTACTTTATTAGCAAGACCTTCTGCTCGAGATGGTTGATTTTGTGCTTGACTGATTAATGTTTGAACTTGGGATATAAAAGATTTATCACCTGTTTCTTGAACCTTTATATATAAGATTCCTTCACCATTGGTTGATCCACCAATTACAATATCATCAATATTTTTTTCAACAGGTTTGGATTCACCAGTTAAAAGTGCTTCATTTACACGTGATTCACCTCTTACTATAACTCCATCAGCTGGCACATTTTCTCCAGCTTGAACTCTTACAATATCTCCTACTACTAACTCAGTAACTGACCGTATTTCGATTGAATCATCTTCTAAAACAACATGAGCATCCTTAGGAAGTAATTCTGCTAATGACTTCTGTGCATCACCTGCATCTCCGACTGCTTTCATTTCAATCCAATGACCTAGTAGCATAATTAAAACCAAAGAAGCAAATTCAAAGAAAAAGTCCATAACATGTTCCCCTGATGTATATCTGATAATTACTGCATAAATACTATATAAATAAGATACTGATATACCTAAAGAAACTAAAGCCATCATTCCCGGGGATTTTTGTTTGAATTCATCTATAGCTCCCTGATAGAATGGCTTGCCACCGTAAATCAGCAGTATTGTTGATAAAATTCCTACAAGAATATCTGAGTATTGGAATGTAAACTGAAATGGCAGTGTAAGACCCATCATCGGAGATAATATTAGGATCGGTATAGCCAATGGTAATGATTTTAAGAATAGCTCTTTAAAATTGCCATGATGATGGTGATCATGTCCTCCATGGTGTTCGTGATGTTCATGATGATTACCATGTTCATTATGATTCTCGTGATTATGCTCCGAATGATTATGCATTTCATGGTTGTGACCTTCTACATGATCATGATGACCATGATTATTAGAATCGTGGTGAGTATGACTATTATTGTTTTGAGAATTATCTTTTCTTTTTGACATTTTTAAAGCACCTCCTTTTATATGTAATTATAACATAAATAAGGTGGATGCTTCCACCTTATTTATGTTTAATAATTAAAATTATTATACCCTATAAAAACATCCTATAACCAATAATAGAAAACCTCTCTAAATGTCACTACCCTCACATGACTTCTACCTAAAACTCTAATTCACCACATACCAATAGCTGTACTATAAAGTGGAGATTTAGTATCTCCGGATCCCTGAAGTGCTCCTGCAGAAATAAGACTTATTTATAATTATATCGAATAATTTTATTGTGCGTTAACTTTATCTAATGGAGAATTATAGACTTCTATATCTAGCTCTCTCATGGTTTTACTGGAAACTACCCCGGCTAACATGGAACCACTCACATTTACCATTGTTCTTCCCATATCTATTACTGGCTCTATAGCAATCAATAGACCTACTAAACCAACAGGTAGACCCATTGCTGAAAGAACTGTTAGACCTGCAAAGGTTGCTCCTCCTCCTACACCTGCAATACCGAAGGAAGCAAATGTAGTTACGATTATTAGCTGGATTAGGAAAGCAGGGTCCAATGGATTAATCCCTACTGCTGGTGCAATCATTACTGCAACCATAGCTGGGTATACTCCTGCACAACCATTTTGTCCTATACTTGCCCCTAGTGATGCGGATAAGTTTGCATGGGATTTTGCTACTCCTAACTTTTCCGTTTGTGCTTCTATATTCATTGGTATAGCTGCAGCTGATGATCTGGAACTAAAGGCAAACATTAAGGTTGAACCAGCTTTTCTTAAATAGGTTATAGGGTTTACACCAAAGATCATCATTATAGCCAAATGGACTACAAATACTATTATCAGTGCTACATAGGATGCTAGTACGAAGTTTAATAGTCTTAAGGTTTCGCTGAAATTATTAGATGATACCATCCTTGTCATAAGTGCTAGAGTTCCAAAAGGTGTCAATCTTAGTACTAAGGTTACCAGTCTCATAACCACATCGTGTAGTGAGGAAATCATATTTGTAAATATTTCTGCTGATTCTGGTTTTTTATTTCTAACACCTAATGTTGCTATTGAAATTAATACTGCAAATACTACCACCGAAAGTGTGGAAGTTCTCTCTTGACCAGTCATGGCATAGAAAGGATTGGTTGGTATAATTTCAATAATTTGTTCCTGTATAGTCTTTGCTTGGAAGTCTTCAAGGGTGTTTTCTAGACTTTCACTTCTACTTTGCTCAGCTGCACCAAATTCTAATCCCTCTGCTGATAAATCAAATGTGATTGCTGTACCTGCACCTATTAATGCTGATATAGCTGTTGTAATTAGTAAAATTGCAATAATACGACCAGCTATCTTACCTAAATTCTTTGAATCTTGGTTTATAATTGCGCTTGTTATGGAAACAAAAATCAAGGGTATAACTACCATATTTAATAATCTTACATAGCCTGTTCCAATAATTGCAAACCAACTATTTGACTGTACCACAACCTCTGATGTTGCCCCATAAGTCAGTTGAAGTACTGCACCAAATACTATCCCCATTACCAATGAAAGTAACACTCTCACTGTAAAAGATTGTAGTTATTCTATGATAATGTCATATTATATTTATTCTGATAAAATGTCATGTATGAGAGAGGAGATATATAATATGACCCAAAAAGAAATTACTAGGCTTGGAGTCATTAATCAAACTATTGATAAGGTAATCACTATTAAAGATGCTGCTGAAGTTTTAGATCTAAGTGAACGGCAAGTTGCAAGGTTAAAGAAGGGAGTTATAGAAGAGGGACCTTCGTTCATTATCCATAAAAATAGAGGTCGTAAGCCCAAGCATGCAATTCCAGATGAAACCGAAAGTCAAATCATTGAGTTAAAACAAACTAAATACAAGGAAGCTAATTTTAAACATTTTCAGGAATTGTTAGAAGAGCATGAAGATATTAAAGTGAGCTATCCAACTGTTCATAGGATTTTAACTAAGGCAGGTATTAAAAGTCCTAAGAAAAACCGCAAGCGAAAGACTCATCATAGAAGAAAAAGAAAACCTAAAAAAGGCATGTTAGTTCAAATTGATGCTTCACCTCATGAATGGGTAATTGGTAAATCTTCCTTTGATCTTCATGGTGCTATAGATGATGCTACTGGTGAAATTCTCGCCCTCCATTTTACTCCTAATGAGTGCATGGAAGGATATTTTGAAATAGTTAGACAAATAGTTACTAATCATGGTATACCAACTAGTCTCTATTGTGATCGTCATACTATTTTTGTTTCTCCCAATGATGGTAAGCTATCTATAGAGGAGCAGCTGGAGGGAAAGACCGTTAATCTAACTCAATTTGGTAGAGCTATGGATGAGTTAGGAATTAATATTACTAAAGCTTATTCTCCACAGGCCAAGGGTAGAATTGAAAGGCTCTGGAATACTCTACAAAGCAGGCTTCCTGTTGAATTTAAGATTCGTGATATTAATACTATGGAGGCTGCTAATGCTTTCTTAGCGGAGTTTATAGATAAATTTAATGAAAAGTTTGGTGTTAAGCCAGAAGATCCTAAATCCATTTTTAGGGACCTAGATTCAAATATCAATCTTGACCATATTCTTTGTGTTAAGGAGGAACGTACAATAATCAATGAATCAGGATTTTCCTATGGTGGGCAATATTATCAGCTTACTAAAAATGGACAGAAAGCTTCTTCTATCCCGAAGGCTAAAATCACTGTCTTGACTAGTTCTAAAATCGGTGTAAAAGCTAGCTATGCTGGCGTGGTTTATGATACTAAAATATTGGATGAGCGTCCTAGAAAATCGGTTCCTGTTCAACATGAGAGTAAAAAATCGAAGAATAAAAAAGCTGCTCCATCAAAAGAACATCCTTGGAGACAGCCGACTAACAAAAGACCCATACTCTCATATGAAGAGACTGATACCGAAATACTTGAGATATTAGACGGTTTATTCAACTCCACAAGAGCATGGGCATAAAAATTCAACTCAATACTATAATACATTTTTTCCAACCTTGTTTCAAGGGTTTATTTCTTATACCCATTTTTACAACACTATTTTCTGGCAATTAAATGTTTAAGCGTTTATGCCGCGAAAGCCTATTGATATAGGGAAGTCCCCTCTGGTAAAATCTTGAGGTGGAAACACTACCTAAAAAAGAGTATTTCCACCGAAGTTGGGTGCTCCAGAGGGGACAGGGCCCCTATGTCAATAGGACCGTGGAATAAATGCGATGTATTCAATTAATCTTTATTTCAATGATGACATTTTCACTGAATAAAAATAAGCATTTACACATGACATTTTCACAGACTATTGACATATAATTTTCAAAAGCCTTATAAAATGAATCCCTAGTAAATTTTTGTAGAGTATAACTTTTCGAATCTGGCCTTTTTACAGAAATTCCAGGTTTAGCAACCTTCTTATATTCAAATTTAGATATATCATCTTCAGCCAAAATAAATTGATTTTCTAGGTGTGTGGAGTAAGGAATTTCACTTTCAATTAGAAAGGCATCCGATTTTGTATTAACCTTTCTATTACTTAAGGATGATTTTTGTTTGGTGGATACTTTTACCATGTAGCTTGTCCTAGAAGTTGAGTGCTTTCTTCTTCCAGACTATCAAGTTGACCAATTTTACTGAGTCTCAATTCATTATTTTCAAGAATTTCAACTTGGAAATCCGCTATCTTTTTAACATGAGTAGCCAGTGAAAAAACCCTACTACGATACTCATTATCCTGAAAATCTGAAATCTTAGATATGCCTTCGCTAATTACTCCGAGTTCAGCATTAATCTGTGTCATATAGTACTGACCAACAACCATTGAGGCAACTCCTATAGCAGCAGCTACGATATTGGCTACAACCGCTGTTCCTTTTTGTGCTTCAACAGCTACTAGGTTTCCATGACCTTTAATACCATCTGAGCCACGATAAATACCACGAATAGCATGCTCCATAGCCTTTGAATCTGCCAACTTCGTACCTGCAGGAATTATTGCTTTATATAATACTTCCCCATTGGCTTGTGCCGCTTGGACTGCATTGTGAGCCACATTACCCACCTGTGCTAAACCAGGTACTAGATTATTTACATGAGCTAAGACTTTGCTATTTGTAATCTCAACAAGCTTGTTCTCGTCAATAATTACCTCTGCAGGGAGCATTTCCATTTGGATAACTAATTCGTTCTGTATATTTTCCGTAGTAAATTCTAGCTTGCTTTTTTCCCCATTATAATTATCTGTTGTGGTAAGTACAAGACCTTGGCTTCTTTTAAATTTGAGTACTAATACAATACAAATCATAATTATAAGTATCATGAAAATGATAACCCCTATATATTGAATATTAACAACCCCTACCATTCTATCTTTGACTTATAAACCCTTCATATACAGGCTCATATTTATAATGCAGTGCAGCTTCTATAAGCTCTAACGCAAATATTCCTAAGTCAGAATCAAATAATATATCAATCCTATAACAATTCTCCTTTATCCATACTCCTACATTAGACTCGGAGATGCTTTTATTCGCAGTTGATTCATCTGCTAGAATAGAAGCTGCTAATGTACTTCTAGCTGATTTAGGATTGTAATGTTGACTATAAAACCTAGCATTACTTTTTGGACCAGCTTTGCCAATCTTTAAAAACTTATTATCATATAAAAACATATAGATACCCATTTTCCCTTTTGGGAGAGATGTTGGTTGATGTGGAATACCCAAATCTACTATTTCAAATTTATCCTCACTTATAGGCTTACCTAAAATGGAAGATAACCCTAGAATAATCTCTGCTAAATCTTTATTTAATGCTTTAATATCCATAATTTTATCCTCCATAACTATGATCAGCTATCAAAATCTACATCAGCAGCCTTTCTGACTATCTTCTTTATTTTATTCATAGGAAAAGGAACATCTTCTTCCTTGAAATACCCTATCTTTACAACCTTTACCATAGCTAGATGATCATCTATTCCAGCAGGGACCATGACTGAGTCTCCAACTTCAATACTATCATCATCTGTTAAATAGTAATAAGTTTTATAGCTATCGTCAAAGGTAACGCTGCAATATATGTATTCACCTTTCCGCCTTTTTATCAAACTATAAATAGATGGATCAAGTATTTCCCCTAGCCCATAAAATAACATAAAATCTAAAACAGCCTCCGCAAAGTCTTCCCAATCTTCAGGCAGTCCTTTTTTGTCAAATGTTCCTATAATTATTCGCTGACCATCTTTTTCTAATTCTATAGTAATTTTATAGCCTTTTATTTCCCCTGGATTTTCAACAACATCTGGAGGATTTCCCTCAATATATTCAAACAAACTATCTCCATCTAAATCATCGAGAAGTGCCTCCACTCCTCCTTGAACTTGAAATTTTCTTGAAACAATGCATCCTGACCCGATATTTTGTATATGTTCAATGGTTTCAGTCTTCCTATCAATTGTTAAACTTTCCTTGTAATCCCAAGTTATATATTCTTGTGATTCACTTATTAATTCTTTAGGTTTTATTTTTGCTACTCTATTATATTCAATAGTGATTTTATTCACCTTATCCGGCTTATTGTTCCCATCAAATATATATAAATTTTTTATACCTATTTCATCACGAATTAGATTAGATAAGTCTATCCCATCAATTTCAAAATCTGCACACAGTGAACCTCTGAAGTGGTAGCTCTCTCCATCTGTATTGATTATCTCCATCTTCCAATCGCCAATATCTGTAGCAAAGATTTCAATATATTCATTACTGAAATATTCACCTAC
>Ga0172377_10003707_pt1 | contig 15744 bp, 6 predicted proteins | sample Pumphouse3metaG_FD_119749 | JGI IMG/M metagenome (GOLD analysis project Ga0172377, IMG submission 119749) | Leachate microbial communities from a municipal landfill in Southern Ontario, Canada - Pumphouse #3 metaG | ecosystem: Engineered > Solid waste > Landfill > Unclassified | place: Canada...
ATCGTAGGCGATGCCGCCCACGTCCGCCCATTCCCTTTCGACTTTAAATCCGAATTTGCCAGAAACGGCGTCGAGGACGCGCACGGCTTCTTTCATCACTTCGGGGCCGATTCCGTCGCCCGGGAGAACTGCGATCTTATAATTCTTGCTCATAAAAACCTCTGTGAAAATTGACGCCCGTAAAGGTAACAATTTTGCGCTTGTCTGTCCATTGGAATGCGGTGTGCCGCGGGGAAATTGCGTTAGCGGGCGTGACACGGATGTGCGGAGACTTTTGGCACAGGCAAAAGGCTCCGGCGCGGGCGGCTTGCGTGCGCCTGGATCTCCGCGTATGAATTTGTATGAAATGCGGAGCCGCCCGCGGTAGCACGCGACCGCCGCTTTCCGGGCGGAATGCAATGTGCGGCGGGAACGCCCGTAAGCCTTTGTTCTATTTGAATTCGCGCTCGCGGGGGTGGAACCGGCGGTGCTCTTCGCGGATGAATTCGCGGTCGAGGTGCGTGTAGATCTGTGTCGTGATGACGCTCGCGTGCCCGAGAAGCTCCTGGAGGACGCGGAGGTCCATGCCGGCTTCGAGGCAGTGCGTCGCGAAGGAGTGGCGGAAGGTGTGCGGCGTGACGTGCTTCGTGAGTTGCGCAGTGTGCTTTTGAATGATTTTCCAGGCGCCCATGCGGCTCATTTTTTCGCCGCGCGCGTTGAGGATGACGCAGTCGATTTTCGGGTTCACGAGAGGGCGCCCTTCACGGACCCAGCGCTGCAGGTTTTCCTTGGCGAGGCTTCCGAGCGGGACGAGGCGTTCCTTGTTGCCCTTGCCGACGGGCGTGATCCATTCGTTGTCAAAGTCGAGGTGGGCGAGCCGGAGCCCGAGCGCTTCCGAGATGCGGAGGCCCGCGCTGTAAAGAAGCTCGAGGAGCGCCGTGTCTCGGAGCGGGTTCGGGGAGGTGTCGCGGATGCTCGCGTAGACGCTTTCGACCTCTTCCCGGGTGAGGCACGCCGGAAGGTATCGCCCGATTTTCGGGGGCGCGAGCAGCGCGTCCGTGGAGAAGTTGATGACTTTTTCCTGGAGCAGGTAGCGGAGGAACCCGCGGAGGCTCGAAAAGTGGCGGGCGACGGAGGTCGGGCTGTATTCGAGGTCCGCGGCGACGGAGTTCAGGAAATCGTCGAGCTTTTCGATGGTGAGGTCCGCGAGGGCAAGCTTCTTGTCATCGAGCCAGAAGACGAGGTGGCGGAGGTCTTCGCCGTAGCTGCGGATGGTCGCCCGGGAGAGATTGCGTTCCACTCCGAGGTGACTTAAATAGGCGTCCAGCCATTCTCCGTTCTGCATAGTTCAAAAATAGGTAGAAAAGGCCCGTTCCTTGCAAAAAAATGAGATTTTTTTGCGCTATCCCTTGACGGCGTGGTTTGCGTTTTTTATTTTTGGGCCGTTGGATGATTAGCTCAGTTGGTAGAGCAGCTGACTCTTAATCAGCGGGTCGCAGGTTCGATCCCTACATCATCCACTAAGGCCTCAAATCAAACGATTTGGGGCTTTTTCTTTGCCCCGGAGTGTTCATGAAAAAAGGCTCCTTTGCGGGAGCCTTTTGTCTTTGGTCTTTGCGCCGGGTTCAGTTCAGGATGAACTTCTGTGCGCCGTAGCCATCCGCCTGTACCAGGAAGAGTCCTTTGTAGCCTGCGGGGAGTTCCATTGATACCCGGGAAGCGTCCGCTTTTTGCGAAAGGAGGATGCGTCCGCGAGGGTCGATGATGCGGACTGCGGGGCGCGCCGTGCCGGGGAACGTGATGTTCAGCGTGTGTCCGTGAAGCGCGATGGAGAATGCCTGCGTGCTGCGCACGGGTCTGCAGGGGATGCCTGCGGCGGGCGTCTGCACTTCATCGTTGAGTGCAGCGAGCGCCATCAGGTACCATGTGGAGTGCGGCAGCCATTGTTCGATCCAGCGCCAGTTATCCCAGGTGTTTAAACCGAGAGCAGAAGCCGCGTCCCAGGCGATGCCGGAGCCGTCCGTGCCGCTTCCGGTGATTCCGTTCGCAATGCCGCCGGTGAGCGTCGTCGCATTGCTGGAGGAACCGGAATACCTGCCCGGATTTTTGGTGCCTTTCCCGTACATAAAGCAATAGCCGAACGGGTTCTTGCCCAGGATCCAGTCGAGCTGGTTTTCGGCGTAGCGCACCACGGAATCCGGCACGGTTGAATAGAGGAGTCTTGCCGCATAAACGGAAGCTGTGGAAAGCGAGGCGAGGCGCGCATTTTCGCCCTGCCACCAGTAACCGCTTTCATTGTCGTGAGGGATGAAGAAGCCGTCTTTGACGGAACTTCCTGTTTTGTATGTCTGGCGTGCATAGCCGAACGGATTTACAACTTTATCCGTAATCTGCAGAAGCCAGGAAAGGTGCGCCGCCATTGCCGTTTTGGCAGCGGTTGCCTGAGCCGCTTCCGGTTCAACTTCAAGGTAACGGCCGAGGGCGATGAGCGGAAGCCCGGCATCGCTTGCATGCCAGAAAGGGCGCGCGCCGGCATCGTCGGAATTGAAGTATCCGGCGGCGTTGAGCCTGCCTGCGAGGTGCTGCGCACGTTTGCGTGCCGCGGCGAGGTACGTCGTCTCTTTGGTCGCGTTGTAGAGTTCGGATGCGGCGAGGAGCGCCGTGTAATCGTCGATGATGTTTTCCGCTCCGTCATCGCAGTAGGCGCAGGTTCCGCCGATGGTCTGTTTGCTTTCCAGATGCGTGAATCCGCGCTCCGCGGCGGCGAGATATGCCGCGGAAGAGGAATCTCCGCCGACGCCCCATGTGGAGATGCGGGCGAGGGCCGCTATCGCCATGCCGCCGCCTTCGCGGTATGCCGTCTGGTAATTTGCGCTCTTTGTACCGTCGGAAGTGGAAAATGCGCATATCTGGCGCGTCTGATAACCCCAGCCGTCGAAAACGGTCATGTAGAAATAGCCGTCCGGATCCTGCATGCGGAGGAGAAAATCCGCGCCCCAGAGCGCTTCCGCCTGGGTGAAGGAATCCATATTGAGCGTTTTGAGTTCTGCGGGGATGCGGTCATAAGTGAAAGCGAGAGCCCATGTCGTAAGCGGAATCTGCTGGGGATTCAGGTAGTCGGCGTAGGATAGGTGCGAGAAGTATTTGCTTTCGTCGCCCGAGGCATCGTACCAGCCGCCGCGCACGTCGTGAGTGCCGGAACGTCCGCCGTAGTAAGAGATAGCAGCATCTTCATTCCATACGGACGCATCATCCGCGCGGTCCGCCCGGAAATAGCTGAGCACGGTCACGAGGGTGTTCGCCGCGAGTGCCTTCCCGGCGATGGTGATGCTTTTGGATGTCACGGCGGTGCCGTTTTCGGTCACTTGGAGCGTATAGACGCCCGGGGTTTTGAACGCGGAAAAATCGGCGACGTAGTATTTATCCGTCGTCCAGTTGTCAGGGACGGAACCGGCATCGAGCGTGCCCGAAAATACGGCGGATCCGTTCGAAAGCAGTGAAAAAGCGGAGCCGCCGAGTGCCGCGGAACTTTCGATGATCGCGGTCTTGGTTGCCGCGGAGTCGTAAGCGACCTGATTGTAATAAAAAGTCGCGGCGTTCGCCTGTGAGACGATGGCGAAGAAAAGTGCTGTAGTCCAGAGTTGAGTCTTCATGCTGAAAAAATATATTCTGCGCAGGAAAAACGGAAGCCCGGCGCTGGAAAGTGCTGTAAAATAAGTATATGCGTCCGTTTACGTCTGTGTCCATTTTTGCCGGGACTTTTTATTCTTGGCGCCAGTACGCCGTCCGGTCTGACCGCAAATCAATTTCCGGAATGATTTTCGCTTCCCTTATTAATTTGTATTTAATGCGACGAATATTTGCAAACGGAACCCGTTTTTGCTATCTTTTAAGCGCTTCAGCGGAGGCTTTGCCTGATGTCTAAAGAGCAAGAAGAACGCGATGACCGGATTCCGGTGACGATTCTCACTGGGTTCCTCGGCGCGGGAAAGACGACGTTACTCAACAGAATTCTTACGGGGAAGCACGGCCTGAAGATCGCCGTGATTGAAAATGAGTTCGGCGAAATCAGCGTGGATAACGAACTCATCGTCGGTTCCGGCGAAGAAATCGTCGAAATGAACAACGGCTGCCTCTGCTGCAGCATCCGCGGCGATTTGCTGCGCACATTGAACAAGCTCCTGAAATCCGGGCGCAAGCTGGACGCTCTCCTCGTGGAAACGAGCGGCATGGCGGATCCGGGGCCCGTTGCGCAGACTTTTTACAGTGAAGAATCCATCTATAACGGTTACCGCCTCGACGCCATCGTCACAATGGTGGATGCTCTGCACGTGCGGAAACAGGTCGGGCGGGACCATGAGGCGGAACGCCAGATCGCCTTCGGCGATGTCATCGTCCTGAATAAGGTGGACCTCGTCCCGGCGGAAAATCAGAATGAGCTCCGGAACTGGATCCGTTCTCTGAATCCAACGGCAAAGCTTCTCACGGCGGAGCATGCGGACGTGAAGCTTGAAGATATTTTCGGCATTCATGCGTTTGACCCGGAAACTGCGGTGCGTGTGGATCCGCATTTCCTGGAACAGGAATTTCCGTTCGAGGAAGCGCTGCTTCTGCCGGAAGGCGTTTCGGAATTCCGCTGCAGGCCGGGGGAACATGCGACGTTACATCTCTGCGCGCTTCCCGTCGATGTCACGGGAACGGAACCGGAAATAGCGCCTGCGGCGCGCAAGGCGAACGCGCTTTTCTGTGCCAATCCGCAGAGCGTGGATCCGAATGAATCCATGCCGGCGGGGACGCTTTGCATATTATCTCCGAATGCTCCGTGTAGCCGTTATATCTTGAATACGCAGGCCGGGAAGCGGTATGCCGTGTTCCTTGAACACGATCGCGAAGAGGCAGGCTTCGAGCTTCTGCGCGGTGCGGAAAAAGCCGAACCCGAATGGTCGCGAGAATTCGAGCGGATGCACCACCATTCTTCGGGGATTTCTTCCGTGAGTATCGAAAGCGCGGAGCCGCTTGATATGGACCGTTTCGAGGAATGGATGTCAAAGCTTCTGCAGACTCAGGGCGCGGATATTTACCGCACCAAAGGCGTCCTGTATTTCAAAGGGGAAAAGTCACGTTATGTCTTTCAGGGTGTTCAGGCAATCTTTGACTGCGTAGAGGACCGCCCGTGGGGAAGTGACGCGCCCAGGAGCCGCTTCGTGTTCATCGGCAAGGATTTGAACCGGAAGATGATTCTCGCCGGGTTCGAACGCTGCCAGTGCAAGTCTTATAAAAAATAAAAGCGTAAATGCGCTTTTTAAGATGATCCGAGAATGAGAAAGCCTCCGCTTTGTGCGGAGGCTTCGTCGTCCAGTTGTAGAAATATCAGCGGTGGAACTTTTCGAACGTTTTCTGGTGAGAAACCAGAATCGTCGCCGCGTGAAAATAGGCGCCGTCGAAAGCCAGGGAGTCATTGCCGGCGGAAAGCGTCACCGTCGCCGTTGCGTTCAGGGGGCAGTCGCTGGCCGTGGCATTGAGGTGGATTGTGTTCGTTCCAGAGATGTACCATTTGCCGTACATCGTTCCGCAGGCGGCTTCGGAATTCGTATTTCCGTTGGCGTCGGAATCGGAATTGGAGAACACCATCTCGAAGTCTTCTTCCGCGGTCGGTTCATCGGCGTGTTTTACGCTCAGAGTGAGGACGTCCGGCGAGCCAAAAGTAAACGCAGGTGTCGCGCCGATCAGCGCGTCCGAGCCTTTGACGTAGAGGCCGGGCATATACCAGGTGCCTTTCAGACAATTTTTAGAAAAGCCGTCGCTGCAATTCGCTCCGGAAGAACCGCTGCCGCTGTCGCTGCTGCAGGCCGTGAAAAAAGCCGTCGCTGTGACCGCGATGAATAAAAGTAACTTTTTCATATAAACTCCTCTATAATTATGCAACACAAAATATAACTCAAAAAAACAGCTGCTTCTGTAAATTTGCATAAAAAAAGGCTCCGCGAGTGCGGAACCTTTCTTAAAATTGGAGATCGCCTTATCTCTTTTTCTTGGCGTTCTTGACATCGGCCTTAGAATCCGCGGCCTTATTATCCTTCGCTTCTGCCTTGGGAGCCGGAGCGTTGCCGCGCACGTCGTTCATCTTGAAATTCACGTTCACTTCGGCTGTCTCCACCTTGGAGAAGAGACCGCCGTGATCGCGGAGCTTGAACGAGAATTCATCAAGGCCGTAGAAGCCCTTGTTCGGCGTGTAGAGGAAGGAACCGTCGCTGCCGCTCAGAGAAATTGTTCCGTTCTGGGGCTTGCTCACGAGGATCGCTTCGGCCGGGGTTTCGCCATCGGGGTCGGTGGCGCCGGACATAAGACCTTCGTTCTTGCCCACGCGGAGCTGTTCGCCTTCGCGGGTCTGATATGCCTGGGACATTGCGACCGGCGCATCGTTCACCGGAATGACGGTGAACTTCGCGCTTTCGGACTTGGAGGCGCCTTCAGGATCCGTCACCTTGAAGGTGATTGTTTCCGCAGGGCCGTTCCAGTTTTCGCGGGGTTGCTTTACCGTGATTTCATTGCGGATCTGATCATAGCTTACGAGCAGGTTTTTGTTGCCGCTGTAGGACCACTTCAGTTCATCGAAGCTGTTGTCCTTGTCGCGGGCATACTGATCAAGCTTGATCACGCCGATGATGCCGTGGTTGTCGTCTTCCTTGATGGTGAAGTCAGGGATGCTGCGCATTTCCGGAACGGCATTCACGTGCTTGACTTCGAAATTGACGTCGGCCTTGTCCTTTGCTCCGGCGGGGTCGCTTGCGATGAATGTGATTGTTTCCTTGCCGGACCAGTCCGGACGGTTCGTCTTCACGAGGGCTTCGCGGCCCGCGGTGATCGTCACGTCGAGGTGCTTATTGCCTGAAACAATCCACTTGATGTCACTCACCTTATTGTCTGGATCCTTGACGTAGTTGTCGAGGCGGATGGGCTTGAAGTTCGTGCCTTCGTTCGTCACCTGTCCTTCGATGGGGGAGACGACTGGTGCGTCGTTTACAGCCTTGACGATGTAGCGGACTTCAGTAGAGGCCTTGGCTCCGCTCGGGTCGAATACATTCACGGTAACGACATCGTTGCCGTTCCAGTATTTATCCGGAATGTCGGCGGTGAGCATGCCCTTGTCGCTGATGCTGAAGATGAGGCTGTGCTTTGCGGAAGACGGACGCCCTTTCACGAGCTTGCCCTTCTTGTCCTTCGTAGCCGGAGTCGCGTCATCAAGAGTCCAGCGGAGTTCTGCAAGCGAGTTATCCGGGTCGGAAACTTTCTGCGAGAAATCAACCGGAGCGAACGTCTGCTTTTCGGCGATGGCCTGCGGCACGACGCCCTTGATAGTCGGAGGATCGTTCACGGGCGTAACTTCGAAGTCAGCCTTGGTGCTGGCGGAGGCGCCGGACGGATCCGTGACCGTGAATGTCAGGGTTTCCTTGCCGTTCCAGCCCGGGGTCGGAGTCGAAATCATGGCGCGTGAGCCTCTGATGTCCACCTTGAGATCCTTGTTGCCGGAGACGGACCATGTGAGCTCATTCGGCTTGTTGTCCGGATCGGATGCTGCTTCGTTGAGCGCGACCGGCTCGAACTTGTTTCTTTCGGCGATCTTCTGACCGCTGATCTTGGAAATCACCGGAGGATCATTCACCGGAACGACGTTGAAGTCAATCGTCTGCACAGCCTTGCCGCCTTCAGGATCGGTGACCGTGAGTGTGAGCTTTTCGGAACCGTTCCAGTACTTGTCCGGAGTTTCGACGATGAGCTTGTTCTTGGCGTTGATAGACGCCTTGAGCTGGCGCATGCCGTTCACGGAGAACTTGAGCGAGGATATCGCATTGTCCGGGTCGCTCGCGATACCGGCGAGGTCGATCGGAGCGAAACGTTCCTTTTCCTTGATCGTCTGCGCCGGGATGGTCTTCATCACCGGTGCGTCATTCACGGATTCCACTTCAAAACGGGACGTGTAGGATGCCTTTGCTCCTTCAGGGTCGGTGGCCGTGAAGACGATGGATCGGGTGCCGTTCCAGTAGGCGGAGGGGAGTGCAATATGCGCTACGTGCTTCTCGTCAATGGTGACGGTCATGTCGTTCGCCGATGCCTTGGGCGCTTCAGCGACGGTGCCTTTCTTGCCCTTCTTGGCGGGCGCAGCGGCGGCACCGCCCTTGACTTCGGCGGTCCAGGTAAGCTGATCCTTGGAATTATCCGGATCGTTCACATAGTTATCGAGCGGAATGTCCTTGATCTTCTGCTTTTCCTTGATCTTCTGATCGGGAATGTCCTTGATGACAGGCGCATCGTTCACGGATGTGATTTCGTAGGTCACGTTCGTGGATGCCATTGCGCCCTTAGGATCCTTGACGGTCAGCGTGATCGTTTCCGGAGCGCACCAGAAGTAAATGTCCGGAGCGGATACGACGAGCTGATGGCTGCCGTTCACTTCCGCCTTGAGCTTCTGAGCGCCGGAGACGGACCACTTGAGCGTGCTCGCCTTGTCATCCGGGTCGGAAACATATTCGTCGAGATTGATTGGCTTGAACTTTTCCTTTTCCTTGATCTTTTGGTTCGGGAGAGCCTTGATCGCCGGCGGATCGTTCACTTCGGTCACTTCGAACGTCATCTTCTGGGAAGCCTTGCCGCCTTCAGGATCGGAAACCGTGAACGTCAGGTTTTCCTTGCCGAACCATTGCGGATCCGGAACGGCGACCGTGACTGTGTTGTCCTTGTTGGTGATGACCTTGAGGCCTTTGTTGCCGGTGATCGTCCATTTGAGCGAGGATTCGCTGTTATCCGCATCGGTCGCGAGAGTGGAGAGATCGATTGTCTTGAACTTGCCGCCTTCGCGGATGGTTTCGCCGGTCGGAGCCTTGTCGGAAATTTCCGGCAGGTCGTTCACGGAACGCACGGTGAAGTTAGCGGTCGATTTCGCGGATGCTCCTTCGGGGTCTGTTGCCGTGAAGGTGATGTTAGCGGAACCGTTCCAGTACTTGTTCGGAATCTGAACCGTAGCGACATGATTATTGTCGATGTTCACGGTCAGGTCCGAAGCGCCGCCTTTCTTCGAGGCGTTTTCGACTTTCGCTGTCCACTTAATGTCGCTGTTCTTGTTGTCGGCGTCCTTGATGAAATCGTCGAGCTTGATCGCGGCGAACTGCTTCTTTTCATCAATCGTCTGGCCTTGAATCTGACGTGTGAATTCCGGGACGTCATTCACGGATTCCACCGTGAACGTGACGGAACGGGAATCCTTCGCTCCTTCCGGGTCGGTCACTTCGAACTTAATCGTTTCCGCGCCGTTCCAGTAGATGTTCGGCGTGGTGATCGTCGCCCTGTGAGCGCCGTCCACCATGACCTTGAGGTCCTTATTGCCGGAGACCGTCCACTTGAGCTTCTCGTTCGGGTGGTCGAGATCCTGGACATAAGCGTTCAGATCGATCTGCTTGAATGTCTGTTTTTCCTTGATCGTCTGGTTCGGAATGTCTTTCATCACAGGGGGATCGTTCACGGATTTGATCGTGAAGGCGACGGTTTGTTTAGCTGATGCGCCTTCCGGATCGCTTACGGTGAACGTGATCTTTTCCGCACCGTTCCATAGTTTGTTCGGCTGCGTCACGGTCGTTTCGCCGTTCTTCGCGATGTTGACCTTGAGGTCTCTGTTGCCGGTGATCGTCCACTTGAGTTCGCTGAAAGCGTTGTCCGGATCGTTCACGAGTTCCGCAAGGTTGAATGCGGCGAACGATTCCTTTTCATTGATCGTCTGATCGTTAAGCTTCTTGAAGGACGGAGGATCGTTCACGGACTTGACCGTGAAGAGCGCCGATTCCGTGGCTTTTGCGCCTTCCGGATCGGACACCGTGAACGTGATAAGATCTGCACCGTGCCAGTATTTGTCGGGGATGGCTATTGTCGCGACCCGTTTGTCGTTCATTTGAACGGACAGGCCGGTTTTGTAACCTTTCGGTGCGCCGGGGGCTGGTTTCACGTCAAAGCCCCAGGTCAGCGTCTCTTTAGTGTTGTCCGGGTCGTTCACGAAATCGTCCAGATTTAGGGTCGTGAATGTTCCTTTTTCGTTGATGGTCTGATCGTTGATTTTTTTCGTGAATACAGGAACGTCATTCACGGATTCAACGGTGAAGGTCGCCGTGCGGGAGTCTTTCGCACCGGCGGGGTCGGAAACTTCGAACTTGACTGTTTCGCTGCCGTGCCAGTACTTGTCCGGAATCTGGATGTTCGCGACGTGCTTACCGTCGATCGTGATCTTGAGATCATTGTTGCCGGAGACCGTCCACTTGAGCTTTCCGTTGTCGTCATCAAGGTCCTTGACGAAATCGTCGAGGGCGATGGCCTTGAATACCTGCTTTTCCTTGATCGTCTGGTTCGGAATGTCCTTCATGACCGGAGGATCGTTGATGGATTTGACATTGAATGTCGCCGTCTGGCGGGCGGAAGCGCCTTCCGGGTCGGTCACCGTGAACGTGATTTTTTCAGTACCGTTCCAGAGTACGTCCGGGGTAAGAATCGTCGCTACGCCGTCCTTGATGGAGACTTTGAGGTCTTTATTGCCGGTGATGTCCCATTTGAGCTTGTCGAAGGCGTGATCCGGGTCGCTTGCGAGTTCCGCGAGATTGATCGTCTGGAATGCCTGCTTCTCATCGATGGTCTGGGATGCGATTTCCTTGAGTGTCGGAGGATCATTGATGGACTTGACGGTGAATGTCGCCTTAGAGGTCGCCTTCGCGCCTTCCGGGTCGGTGACGGTGAACGTGATGTCATCGGAGCCGTTCCAATACTTGTCCGGGATGACGATCGTCGCGTTCTGCTTCGCGTCCATGTTCACTGTGAGACCGGCCTTCGTGCCCTTGGGGGAACCGGCGGCGGGTTTCACGTCAAAAGTCCAGGTGAGTTCTTCGGGCTTGTTGTCCGCGTCCTTCACGAGTTCGCCGAGCTTGACCACGGCGAACTGTTTCTTTTCATCGATGGTCTGATCAGTCACTTCCTTGAGGAATACCGGAGGGTCATTCACGGATTCCACCGTGAAGTTTGCCGTCTTTTCATCGGAAGCGCCTTCCGGGTCCGTCACCTTGAACGTGATCGTTTCCGAGCCGTTCCAGTATTCATTCGGAAGCTGGAAAGAGGCAACGTGGTTCCCGTCGATGTTGACCTTGATGTCCTTGTTACCGGAAATGGTCCATTTGAGCTTTTCAATCGAATGATCCGGATCATTTACGATGGCACCCAGGTTGACGGGCTTGAACTGCTGCTTTTCCTTGATCGTCTGATCCTTGATTTCACCGAGGACCGGAGGATCGTTGATGGACTTGATGGTGAACGTCGCCTTGGTCGTCGCCTTGCCGCCTTCGGGGTCCGTAGCGGTGAAGGTGAGGACTTCGGAGCCGTTCCAGTAGAGGCTCGGAGCCTTGACCGTGACTTCGCGGGTCTTGGTGTTGACGTTTACCTTGAGTTCCTTGTTGCCGGTGACTTCCACTTTGAGCGTGGAGATGTCATTATCCGCGTCGGAAAGGAATTCGTCGAGAGTGAAGGAACTGAATTCCGCCTTCTCGTCCACGGTCTGGTCCGGAATCTTCTTGAATACGGGGAGATCGTTGATGGACTTGACGGTGAAGTTCACGTCCTGCTTCGCGGACGCGCCTTCGGGGTCGGAGACCTTGAACGTCGCGATGACGGAGCCGTTCCAGAGGGAATCCGGAATTTCGATCGTCGCGATGTGCTTTTCATCGATGTTCACATTGAGGGTGCCGGTTTCCGGCATCTTGCCCTGATGCTTGACGTTGACTTCCCAGGAAAGTTCTTCTTTCTTGTTGTCCGCATCGTTGACGAAATCATCGAGATTAATTTGTGCGAACTTCTTTTTCTCATCGATCGTCTGCGAAGGAATTTGCTTCACGAGCACCGGCACGTCATTTATGGAATTGACGGTGAATGTGGCCTGCGTTTCCGCGGAGGCGCCATCGGGATCCGTGACTTTGATGTTGAACGTTTCGGAGCCGTTCCAATACTGGTTCGGAATGAGTACGCGTGCTTCCTTGCCGGCGATCTGGAACTTGAGGTCCTTGCCGCCGGTGATGTCCCACTTCAGCTGTTCGATCTTGTGATCCGGGTCCTTTACGTATTTTTCGAGGTCGATGGGCTTGAATTGCTGCTTCTCATCCACCGTCTGATCGGGGATCTGGCCGATGAATTCAGGAGGATCGTTCACGGACTTGACCGTGAAGCTTGTATTGAAACTTGCGCTTGCGCCGTGCGGATCGGTCGCCGTGAAAGTGAATGTCTCCGCAGGGCCGTTCCAGAATTCGTTCGGAATCTTGACCGTGGCTACGTTGTACTTGTCTATCGAGACCTTGAGGTCCTTGCCGCCGGAGACGCTCCATTTGATCTTGCTTACGTCGTCATCGACGTCGCTTACGAGGTCGCCGAGGCTGATCGTCTCAAACTGCTGCTTTTCGTCGATCGTCTGATCGGGAGCTTTTTGGACGATAGGAGCGTCATTTACGGACTTGACCGTGAATGTCGCCGTCGTCTTGTCCGTGGCAAATTCGCCGTCGGTCGCCGTGAACGTGATCTTCGCCGCGCCGTACCAGTTGGTATCGGGGGTGGTGATCGTTGCGATGCGGTCCTTGCTGATTTCAACGGTGATGTCGCCGTCGGCCTGTTCCTTGCCGAACGGAGTCACTTGTGCGTCCCAGGTGATCTGTTCCTTGGGATGATCCACGTCGGAAACGAAGTCATCGAGCTTGATCACGGTGAACTTCTGACCTTCATCGATGGTCTGATCCGGAATCTTAGTGACGACCGGAGGATTATTCACCGAATTGACCGTAAACGTAACCGTTTCTGAACCGGACGCGCCCTTGGGGTCCGTCGCCGTGAATGTGAGGTCTTCCGTGCCGTTCCAGTACTGATTCGGCGCCTTGATCGTCACGACGTGATTCGTCGCGATGGAAACCTGCAGATTTTTGTTCCCGCTGATCTGCCAGCGGATCGTCGCCGGCTTGTCTTCCGGATCGGAGACGTAATCGTCGAGCTTGATCGCCGCGAACGACTTGCCTTCGTCGATATCCTGTCCCGGAATGCCGTTGACGGACGGCGCGTTGTTTTCCTGCTGAGCGGCGGCCTGCTGTTGTGCAGCAGGAGCAGCCTGTTGTGCCTGAACTGCAGCCACGGTGATGAGGCTTACGCCTGTCGTAATGGCGAGTGCGGTAACGGTAGTTTTGAGTCTATTCATTTACGATCTCCCATGGATCCCTTTCTGTTTTTGCACCGGACCGGATAGTGAGGTTCAAAAGCAAGTATCACACATCACACGCCAAACTGTAAAAAATTTTACAATATGACGCAATAATGGCTCAAATATAGAGTTTTTAATTTGATTTGCGCCGATTTTTCACAAAGAAAAGCGGATAGATCTTTTGCCATTTTTTTATCATTTTCAGGGAAATATTCGTTAAGTCGTTGATTTTTAAACAGATACAGAATTTAATCCATGAACTCGTCCGATTCGGAAAGATCCGCTTTTTTGGAGCAGTAATTGAATGGACATTTATTTCTTTTTGCTTGCCGATATCTGTATTTGAACTGCTTTTTGCCGTGCGGGAATCTTTCCTTTTTGCTTTTTTTTAGAATAATTTATCAGCAAAAGTGAGAATTTGTTTACAGAGATGAAACTTTTCAAGAACCATTATGACTCACCGTTCGGCGGCATTACGCTCGGAAGCGACGGAAAATCCCTGACCGGCCTGTGGTTCGACGGGCAGAAGTATTTCGCGGATGTTCTTACAAATGAAAGCGAAAACAGGGAACTACCCGTTTTTGCGGAAACGGCGCGCTGGCTCGATATCTATTTCGGCGGTGTCGTCCCTGATTTCACGCCCCCGCTTGCGGTGACCGGCTCGGATTTCCGCAAGTCCGTCTGGAAAATTCTGATGAAGGTTCCTTACGGCGAAACGGTGACTTATGGACAAATTGCGAGGGAGGTTGAGCGAATGTCGGGATTGAAGAAGATGTCCGCGCAGGCGGTGGGCTCTGCTGTCGGGCACAACCCCATCTCGCTTATCATCCCTTGCCACCGCGTCATCGGGGCTTCCGGAAGCCTTACGGGATATGCCGGGGGGTTGAAAATCAAGGCGAAACTGCTTGCGTTCGAGAGTGCGGGTAAGTACAAATAAAAGAAGGAGCTCCATCACGGAGTTCCTTTTCTAAATCAGGCGGGAACATTTATTCCCATTCTATCGTTCCGGGCGGCTTGTGCGTCACATCGTAATAGAGCGAGCCCGCACCGGCGTCCTTCACGGATTTCCAGAGCTCCTGCAGCAGGTTCTTGTCGATTTCCGCGAAGTTCGCGGTCATCGCCTCGGTACTGTTGACCGGGCGCATCACGATGCAGGGCCTGCCCGCGATGCGGAGGGGGAGGAGAACGACGGGCATCTGCCAGATCCGCTCGTAAAGACCGTGCGCCTTTAAGAACTTCATGCAGATATCGTCAAACTTGCGGAGTGCATCGAAATTCGCGCGTTCCGCGTACTGCGGCACGAGTTCCGGGGCTTCATCGCTCACGGAACCTACCTGCCACACCGTTCTGTTAATTTGCTTGAAACGGTTCGCGATTTCCGTGGCGAATTTTTCGCAGTCCTTCCACGGAAGTTCCGGAGTCGTAAGGAGGAACGGCTGCGCATAAGTGCGCCCGTCGCCCTGAACGCCCACGCTGCGGATGGGAAGGACCCTGCCCGCGATTTTGTTCTCTGCGAGGTAAGCGTCAAAGCCCGGCACGGAAGAATTTCCGCCGAGTGCTTTTTTGCCGTCGCTGCACAGAAGACGTACGCCGAGGCCCGGCCCTGGAAAGGGGTGGCGCCACACGAGGTCGTGGGGGATGCCGAGCTCTTCGCCGAGCAGCCGGACTTCGTCCTTGTACAAATCTGCGAGCGGCTCGAGGAGCCGCCCCTGTTCCATCAGTTCAAGCACTTCCGGCACGCGGTTGTGGTGCGTCTTTATTTTATCCGCATTCTTCGTCCCGCCACTTTCGATCGTATCCGGGTAGATCGTCCCCTGGGCGATCATCCATTCCGCGGGGTCGAGCGACAGGCGCTTCATTTCCTCGTCCTTTACGACGAGGAACGTGCGGCCGATGATCTTGCGCTTCTCTTCGGGAAGGGTCACGCCCTTGAGCGCGGAAAGAAAGCTTTCAGAAGCGTCCACCACGCGGAGGTTCTTCATGCCTTCTTTTTCAAGGAACGCGGTCACGTTCGCGGATTCGCCAAGGCGCATCATGCCGTTGTCGATGTGAAGTCCGAGCACATTTTCGCTCCCGAGCACTTTGTTCAGAAGGACGAAAGCGACCGTGCTGTCCACGCCGCCGGAAACGAGGAGAAAGACCTTGCGCCTGTGCGCCTGTTCACGGATTCGCTCCGAGATGAGGGGCAGGTAGCTCTTCATGTTCCACGATTTTTCGCAACCGCAGATGTCAATGAAGTTTTCAAGGATCTTGTTCCCGAACTTACTGTGCGTGACTTCAGGGTGGAACTGAATGCCGTAGACGTTTTTTGACTCGCAGGCGACCGCCGCGGTCGCGCAGTCCTTCGTCATCGCTATCACGCGGTAGCCTTCCGGGAGCTTCGAAACCATGTCGCCGTGGCTCATCCACATCGGGCTTTCCGCGGGGAGTCCCTTCAGCAGCGCGCAGGCGGAATCCTTCACCTGAAGGTCCGCGATGCCGTATTCCTTCACCTTGCCCGGTTCCAC
>Ga0172377_10003709_pt1 | contig 15730 bp, 18 predicted proteins | sample Pumphouse3metaG_FD_119749 | JGI IMG/M metagenome (GOLD analysis project Ga0172377, IMG submission 119749) | Leachate microbial communities from a municipal landfill in Southern Ontario, Canada - Pumphouse #3 metaG | ecosystem: Engineered > Solid waste > Landfill > Unclassified | place: Canada...
CCCCATCCGTTTTTAGGTCGCATTGCCACATATGTGTATTTTTTTGTAATTGCGCGAACGCCGGCGCTGTTATTGCCAATAACTACTTGTAAATCTTCTCCGGTAATACTGGAATTATATGGATATGGGTGATTGTGGGTTACAATTAAATCTTTATTTAATTTTTTAATTGTTTTAACTTGTGTATCATTTGGCGTAACTTGATTTTTTTGACCGCCTACACAAAATAAACATTTTCCTTTTAATGTGACATAACAAGCCTGTTCTTTTGGTTTACTAGCTGATGTTTTTTCAATTTTGTCAAGTGTTTCTACAAGAGGTTGATTCTTATGTTTCTTCATAATACATAAAATGTTTAATGTATATAAAAAGGTATTTTTTAAAAAGGCGATATTAGCTTTTTATCGGGTGTTTTTGTGTCAGGTTTAGTAAAATTAACTAATGCGCGCGCGATTAATTCGCAACACGATTTGCCGTCTGCGTTTGGGTTATTTACGCATGCCGAGCATACTGTTTTTTTGAGTGGTTTTACAATACGTTCAATTGTTTTATCTCCATCTTCTAAATCATTACTGATATAACGACCAATTGTATTCATCGTTGCGGGACAACCATTGATTGATTGCACAAAACAATGAATTGGTTTACCAAATTCATTTGCGTCAATTGTTACATATAATCTACCACAGCCAGAATTATATTTTACAGTTTTTGATTCCCAAGTTTTCATACTATATTATTTGTCATAACAATACATTAATGTTTGTTTAAAACAATTATTACTCGATGTATAAAACTATGTTGATTGTGTGTTGTGATTTACCATGAGGTTAATTTTCATATTAGCTTTTATTTTGATTAGTGTTGTTGTTTTTGCAATATTCGGTATATCGTCTATGTTTCACACAGCAGATGTTACTGGTGATTGGCTATATGGAAATGCAAAATTAACGTTAAATAATGATGGAACTGGTGTAATGGTGTATATGGCTGGTGATAAAAAATATACAGTAGATGCGTCTTGGGAAAAAACATCAATGGCTGATGTGTATAAGATTGTTATAATGAATTCGAAAATACCAAGTGATAATTATAAATATCAAGATGGTTATTTGATTGGTAGCAGTGCTACATTAGTGAGAGGTTAAAAAAAAAGAGTTAGTATGCTTTTACACGTTCATGATTTTTATAATCATCTAAATCAAGTGGACTTAAAATTTTCACTTTATCTCCTTTTCTAACGTTTTTTAATGGTTTTCTATCTAACGTAGTTCCGCCATTTTCCCACAACCTATTGAGAAAATAATCACCAACTTCTTCTTTTTCTTGAGTTGTCATGCGCGATATCTCATCACAATCACATTGTTTTTTATATCGTTTAACAATTCTTGGAACAAAGTATTTTGAAACTAATACGAGTGCTTTTGTTTTATCATAAGTACCGTTCATTCTTTTACGAACAAGTGTGTTGTAGAAATCAAAATCTAAATGTAATACAAGTGGATAATCGTTTTCTGCAAACAAAATTGCCTCATCTATTTTATGATGGTTTAGTTCTGCCATATAATATAATTGTAACTGTGTATATTTAAATCTATTTATTTTAATTAAATACGTGTTTAATAAAATAGATTACCCCGTAAGGGGGTATGTACGGACGCAGAGTTGGCACCGTTACCCATCAGACCGCCACAGTTGTTGCTTCCAGTGGTGATAAAGTAGTAGACTACTTAAACTAAAGTAACAAATGTATTGGTTAGAAATTCTTCTGCATGAGAATGCTGAAGGATAGATTTTACCTAGTATGCACAGTAGTACGATTTACGAAATAAATTCAATGTCTTATGACAGCGAGATGTTATTTATAATAAATAGTAATTTTGTAAACTGTTTTGTGGTTTTGACAAATCATTGTAATTACAAACATTACTCTTTGTTAAATTGGTATAGAACGATGTTAGTATTAAAACTATTGTTATTGAAAAATGTATCAAAGTTTTTATATGTCTAAAGAACATATTTTTTACAGTATAATAGTGTTTACACAGTGTTATGCAAGATGTGATTAAATTTGACATCCAACGAATATAGAATTTATTTAGACAAACAAAGTGTTTTGTTTAAAGATAAGTATAGTATTTCTGAAATTACAAATGGTTCTCTTAAACAAAATTTATGGGCTATGGATATTCGTACTAAATTATTAATTGAGTTTGAAAAAAATCAAAAAGATTTAAGTTCAGTTTTTGTTAAAAGATTGACTACGTACATTATTTTTATTGATAATGCAAAATGGTGGATTCATTATAATTTAAAAGAAATTGATTTTTTAAAATTATTGCAAGACCATTCTGAAATTGATGATACTGTATTATATCAATTTAGTGATGTTTTAAAAAAATCTACTGATAAAATAAACACATCTAGTGTTAAAACTGGTGTGTGCGAAATAGTTGAAAATAATTTAAACGTTATTATAAATGATGATGACTTTGAAAAAATAATTATTTTGTGTGACAAATCTATAAAATTATTACATTGTTTGAATTCAGCTATTGTTGAACCATATTGTTTTATTATAAATAAAACTGGGTATGAGTGTATCATAAATAAACAAAATGTAGACCGTCAAGGAATACTTGAAAATATTACATCTAAATTAATGCGAGCTATGTTTTTTGTATCGTTGATTCAATCGAGTAATAATGTGATTAATCATGATGGTTATTTATACGTTAAAGATGGTGAATTATATTGTTCTGTGAAATCACCAGCTCTATATAAAACACTATCTCGTTATTGTTATCGTGAAATGAAAATTATTAACTCTAATTTACAAGAAATACGTAATGTATGGAAAAAATATGATTTGTGTGTAACGGATGAAGCTTATGGGTATGTTGAATTAAATTTAAAACCAGATTGTGTTAAAAATGACTGATAAAAATTGGAACAATGATTTAGATTGGAAAAACGTTCATTATCGTGTTTATAAAATACAAACACGAATCGCTAAAGCAACTCGCGATGGTGATTGGGAACGTGTAATAAAACTTACGAAATTAGTTCTTAATTCATATTATTGTAAACTTGTAGCAGTTAGACGTGTTACAAGTAAAAAAGTTAGACGAAAAGCTGGTGTAGATGGTGTGTTTTGGGAAACTGATAAAGAAAAATTTAAACAAGTTAGTTTGTTAAATTATCGTGATTATGCACCAATGCCGTTTAAACGATTATATGTTCCGAAAGACCATGATAGAAGTAAATTAAGACCTTTATCAATTCCTGTAATTTTTGATAGAGCAATGCAGGGTTTATTGTTAATCGCAATTGACCCAATTGTTGAAACTTTATCAGAACCTCATTCGTATGGTTTTAGATTATACCGAAATTCACAAGACACTATTCGTGATGTTTGTAATAGTTTTAAATTTTGTTCTGGAAATAGTTGGGTTTTAAAAGCAGATGTTCGCGAATGTTTTGACAGAGTGTCTCATTCTTGGTTATTAGAGAATTTGCCTGTTGATAAAAAGTTGTTGAAATCTATATTGAAATGCGGATATATACAAAATAATCGTTTTTATGCAACAAAAGAAGGTGTGCCGCAAGGTGGTGTGTTATCACCAGTATTAATTAATTTTGTGTTAACTGGTATGGAAACAATATTAAAATATGAATATCCTAATGTTCATATGGTTAGATTTGTTGATGATTTTTTATTTTCTGGAGAAAGTGAGCAGGAATTGCAAGCTGTTTTAAATGAATTGAAAAGTTTTTTAAAAGTTAGAAATCTTACGTTATCTGCTGAAAAAACAGAAATTAAACGCATTTCGGAAGGCGTTGATTTTATTGGTTGGCATTTGCAAAAACAAAATAATGTGTTAGAGATATCGCCCACTGCGTTATCTTTAAATGAAGTGTTTATACGAATTGTAAATACTGAATTACAAGCCAATCATTGGTCGCCAGACGCATTTATTACAAAATTAAATTATATTGTTGCTGGTTGGGGGTATTATCATGCGTATGATTGTTTAGAACATAATTTTATAGATTTAGATATGGCGGTTGCCGATTTAGTTTGGAAGTGGTTATGCAAAAAATATCCAACGATGAGTGAACTAGATATCGCGCATACTTTTTGGAATGTGTGGAATGGGAATGATAGATGTTATTTTTACAATAATATAAAATTATTACGGTTTCAAGATATTGAAGTGAGAAGCCCTGAAGAATTAATTTTAACAAAAAATGCCTATTTAGACCGCGCGTATTTTAGAAATAGAAAGCGCGTGTATAAAGAACGATTGTTAGTATAATTTAAAATAATAATTTTTCTTAATTTATTTTTATTTAACAAATACCTTTAAATATAACGTATGTATTTGAATATACCTGATGGTTAATGTTAAGGTCAGTAAAAAAAGATTATTGTTTATTTGTGCGGTTGTGTTTTGCTTATGCACGATGTGTGTATGCGCGGTATCTGCTGAGGAAATTGTTAAAGAACCTGTTCTCAAAGAACCTGTTACGAAATTACAAATCGAAGACAATATTCGCTTAGCCGTATGTTTTGATGCAAAAATCGATATTGTTGTTAAATCTGAAGTTTTCACACCAATAGAACAATTACAAAAACAAACTGAAATTTTAGGTTACACGCAGTCCCTTGATAAGTGGATGGCTTATAAAATGAAGGTTACAGAAGATTATTCACCAGTTAAACCAGTTGATTTGTTAGATGATTCTGATGGTGAATCTCAATGGAACACGTATCTTATTAATTATTATGCTCATTATAAACCAACTGGTGACTTTGGCGGTAAGATAGTATGAATAATTCTTGGAAAAAAATTACATTTGTTGTATTGTTGATATGCGCGTTTTTTATTGCACCAGCGTGCGCGACAGGGACAGGCGCAATCGATGATCCATACCTGATTACAAATTCTACTGAATTACAATCAATTCAAAACGATTTAAGCGCGTATTATCAGTTAGTTAACGATATTGATTTAACGGGTGTTACTTGGACACCTATTGGTAATACTTCAACACCATTTTTCGGGCACGTAGATGGTGACGGTCATACTATTTCAAATTTAGTATATTCTAATATTGGTGTAGATAATGTTGGTTTATTTTCAATTGCGGGTAGCGGAGCATCGTTTGTTGATGTTACATTAGATTCTTGTTCCATAACTGGTAATAGTTATGTTGCGGGTTTAATTGGACAAGTTATTATGAGTGTTGGAGCACACGACGATTGCGTTATCACAAATGTCGATGTAACAAATTGTGATATTTATGCAAACACTTCGTATGCAGGTACGCTTGTTGCCAGAACGTATACAAACGCGTATACTAAAATAAGCTACTGTGATGTTTCATGTGGAAATGTCACCACTGGAAGCATCGACTGTGGCGGTCTGATAGGTTTCGGTGCCCACTCTGCGTCCGTGCTTGAAATGAATGACTGCACTGTTGATGCAATGGTAATCACCACTGGAAGCCACAACTGTGGCGGTCTGATGGGTTACGGTGCCTACTCTGCGTCCGTGCTTGAAATGAATGACTGCACTGTAATGAATTCTGTGATAACCACTGGAAGCTACGGCTGTGGCGGTCTGATGGGTGACGGTGCCAACTCTGCGTCCGACTGCACTGTCACTGCATGCACTGTGACGAACTGTGTTATCACCACTGGAAGCAACATCTGTGGCGGTCTGATGGGTCACGGTGCCCGCTCTGCGTCCGTTGCAAATGTCACTGACTGCACTGTCACTGAATGCACTGTATATGGAACAACCGGAACAGCGAGCGGGTTGGTAGCATTTGGTGATGCTACGTCGAATTTAACAATAAATAATTGCGAGGTCGATTATACTACAATTTTAGCAGGCAGTGGTAGCACAGCAGGTTTATTGGTTACTGCGGCAGGAAATACTACAATTACAAATTGTGATATATCAAATTCGAACATAAAAGCAACAGTGAATTTTGCACCAGCAGGAGCATATGACCCAGCAACATGTACGGCGAGTGGAATAACTAATAATGCTACAAATTATTTAGAAGCTAAAACGTTTACTGTGACAAGAACAACCGAAACGATGAGTTGTGCGTTTACTGTAGAAAAATTAGGTGGGGCTGTTACGGTAGGTGGTGATGGTCATGTTACAAGCGGACATTTATGGGTGTTTGGTGATGGAGACTTTAGCGCTGATCTAGCTACAACAACATCGCATACCTATGCTATTGGCGGTACTGAAACATCAAGCATAACGCTTACAAATAAATTTGTGCCAGCAGGTTCGGTTCTTACTAAAATATTTACATTAGATACAACAAAATTATTGTCAAATATTAGTATTTTACCAACAACCCTGATTGGTGATGAAACATTAACTTTTAACGCATCGAGCGATACCGCCGCGACGTTAGATTGGCAAATTAGTATTGATGGAGTATGGACAACAATTGCAACGGCAACGAGTCTGGGGAATAACGCTGTAGTTACAGCAACATATGTTGTACCAAACACATTACCAGATAATACGTATTTATTTAGACTTGATGCTAACAATATTGCAGGTCACACATATAGCCCATCTACGTTGGTGACAATCAATCACTATCCATTAGCAACTATTACATCACCAACCACTGGTGATAAAACTATCGAACATACTGAATATACCTTTACAGCAGATTATTTATTTACACCTACCGCGTATCTTTGGTCATTTGGGGATGGAGCTACTGCCACCACAGCATCAGCCACGCACACATACACTGCGTCGGGTGATTATAATATTACATTGACTGTCACAAACGTCTATGGCAGTTCAACAACGTCGTTACAGCAAACCACAGAAGCAACATACTATAGTTATACTCTTAATGAAGCTAGTGAGACCATGACTGGCGCGATGGGGCTTGTAGCACTTATCCCGCTTGTGTTAGCTGGAATTTTAGTATTTACTATAATTAAAGGCGGCGCCAACCTCACACCGCAAATCGTGGCATTGTTGGTTACTATTGGTGCCGTGGTTGTAGTTATCTATATTATTATCATATTAGGAGGGTTTGTAGATAAATCGTCACTTGAAATAATGGAAATTGTTGCTAATTTCAATAAATAAATACTATTTTTTAAAAAAAGTTAATTGTGAATTTTAGAAATAAAATTCGAGGTTTTAATTAAAATCTGTGTTTTATCCAATAAAGCAATCATAATTTCATCAAATAATAAATCTCTAGCTAAAATACAATCTTCAAATGTTTTAAATCCGTCACAAATATGAATTTGCAATTCGTTTTTAGGATAATTTTTGATATCTATTTTAGATGCAATAGCGTATAAGCAGAAACCTATGGTGTCATTACCCTTAATGCTAAATTCAACAATGTCATCATATCGATAAGCGCTACCACGTTTTGTTTCAATAAAAATATTACTCATTTTTATTCCGCATCTTCATCGTCACAATCAGGATATTTGACACCTTCTTTTTTTTCACGGATATTTGTCTCTTCTGGTGTTTCTAAATCATCGAATGGGTCATCTTCTTCAATGACTTCTTCGATTTTGTTTTTTGATTTCACTCTAAGTGGGTTTTTGATAACGTATGTCGAATCAATTTCACCTGTCAAATTATCGACAATAACACAGGCGTCGTTAAAAGATTTTAAACCCTGCATTACAAAAATAGATGTTCCATTTTTCATAATAGCAATGATGTTAAAAAATTGTGCTTTTTCGTCAATTTGCGGTACGATTACAGATACTTCTTCTTTGTTTAAAGAGGCTCCGTTTGGGGTAATAAAAAATTTACTCATGTTACTCACTTTTTTTGTTCTCTAACGCTTCTGCCGCATCAAGTTCTGCGACAGCTTCGTGTTTTAATCTAATAATTTCTTCAGCAAGATTATAAATTACATCTTCGATAATAAATCGTTGTTCAGAATCAATAGTGTGATTAGCCAGTTTACGAGCTAGTTTTAAAAACTCTTTTTTGCTAATTCTAGGACTACCGTTATCAACGGCATCATACTTTTTATCACAACGTAATGTGTAAATTACGTATAACCGTAAAAGACCCTCTTTGTTGTTTAAAAATTCTTCTGGCGAACTAACACCGTCTCGATAAGCAATCAAGCATGCCTGATTAGTAAGTTCTTGAATCTGCTCAGGAACGGTTAATTTTTTACGACGACTAGTTGTTACAATATTTTTAAATTTTTCTAACATACTGTCTATATTTATATAGTTGTCAGTGTAAATAAAGGTATTTATATTGAAACTTTAATGTAAAATATTATACATACCTTTTTATGTTTATAAAACAAACATAAAAATACTAAATGGTAAAATTAATAAAAGGTATCAACGATTTGGCTACATTACGACCGGATTTAGCATTACAATGGCATCCGACAAAAAATGGAATATTTACGCCTGAAATGTTTACGATTGGGTCTGAAAAGAAAATGTGGTGGCTTTGCCCAAAAGGTCATGAATGGGAAGCAATCATTGCAAACAGGTCAAATTGCGGTAGTGGTTGCCCGGTGTGTGTAGGAAAACAAGTTTTAATAGGATACAACGACTTGCCAACAACAAATCCAGAATTAGCATTACAATGGCATCCTACGAAGAATGGTGATAAAACACCTGAGATGTTCAGCAAAGGTTCTGGTGAAAAAGCTTGGTGGATTTGCCCCTTAGGACACGAATGGGAAGCCCAAATATCTAGTAGGTCACAAGGTAATGGTTGCCCTATATGTTATGGACGTCAAACTTTAGCGGGATACAATGACTTAACAACAACACACCCACAACTTGCAAAGCAGTGGCATCCTACCAAAAATGGAACACTTACACCCGAAATGTTTACCAAAGGCTCTCATCAAAAAGCATGGTGGGTTTGTCCAAAAGGTCACGCGTGGCAAACAACGATTCACGAGCGATTAGAAAGTGGAGGTTGTCCGATTTGTTCAGGACATCAAGTTTTAGCAGGATTTAACGATTTAGCAACAGTAAATCCACAATTAGCAAGTGAATGGCATCCGACAAAAAATGGCAATAAAACACCAGATATGTTTACAAAATATTCAAACGAAAAGATGTGGTGGATATGCCCAAAAGGACACGAATGGCAAGCAACAATCACCAATCGTTCGAGTGGTAGTGGATGTCCAGTATGTTATTCAGAATCACAAACATCGTTTCCAGAACAGGCAATCTACTATTATCTTAAACAAATTGATGATACTGTAGAAAACAGAAAGAAAATTAACAACAAGTGGGAAGTAGATATTTGGATTCCGTCTAAAAATACAGCAATCGAGTATGACGGTATATATTACCATGTCGGTAAACAAAACGAAAAAAGAGAAGCTAAAAAGAATATCTATTTACAAAAGCAAGGAATTAAATTAATTAGAGTGAAGGAGTCATCGGATAAAAATATTAACGTGTGCGTTAAAAACAATCTCATCACATTCTCTATAAAAAACAATTATTTTCAATTGAGTGATGTAATCAAAGAATTAATTGTGTTGGTGTTCGATGATGTTCAACACGATATTGCTATCAATCGAGATAGAAATAGTATATTAGAGTTATTTAAACAGGAGTGTTTAAAAAATTCGTTAGCGACGTTGCGACCAGATTTAGCGTTAGAGTGGCATCCCACAAAAAATGGAACGTTAACACCAGACATGTTTACACAATGGTCGAATGAAAAAGCTTGGTGGATATGTCCTTTAGGGCATGAATGGGAAGCTAGAATTGCTAATAGGTCAAAGTGCGGTAGTGGTTGCCCCATTTGTTCAGGGCATAGTGTGTTGAAAGGGGTTACTGATTTATTAACAACTAACCCAGAATTAGCTAAAGAATGGCATCCAAGTAAAAACGGAACGTTAACTCCTCAAAACGTAACTCAATATTCAGGAAAAAAAGTCTGGTGGATTTGTCCAAAAGGACATGTGTGGCAAGCAACAATTGCAAATCGTTCAAAAGGTAGTGGTTGCCCTATATGTTATGGGCGCCAAGTGTTATCTGGATATAATGATTTAGCAACAATAAACACCAAACTCGCAAAGCAATGGCACCCTACAAAGAATGGAACGTTAAAACCAACAGATGTAACACAACATTCAGGTATCAAAGTATGGTGGATATGCCCTTTGGGGCATGAGTGGGAAGCAAAAATATGTAGTCGGTCAATCGGTAGGGGTTGCCCAATTTGTGCTGGAAAACAAGTGTTGATAGGTTACAACGACTTATTAACAACAACCCCCCAACTCGCAAGTGAGTGGCATCCGACTAAAAATGGTAATTTAAAACCAACTGATGTGACACAGCATTCGGGAAAAACAGCATGGTGGATATGCCCTAAAGGGCATGTGTGGCAAGCTACGGTAAACACGCGGTCAAAAGGCATGGGTTGCCCGGTGTGTGCAGGCAATCGAGTGGTGAGTGGGTATAATGATTTGTTAACAACTAATCCAGAATTAGCGTCACAGTGGCATCCTACAAAGAACGGTGACAGAACACCTCGAATGTTTACTAATCGCTCTAAAAAGAAGGCGTCGTGGATATGCCCAAAAGGGCATGAGTGGGAAGCAACAATATCAAACAGGTCAAAGGATGCGAGTTGCCCAATTTGCAAACAATTAAATTAAAACATGGTATTTCGGTTTTTCAATAATTACATTTAAATATTAAGAAAATGTATAAGTAACATATATGTTTGGTAATTTAAAATGAAGTGTGTAAATATCATTGTGTTGCTTTTATTAATAATGAGCGTTTTCGTGATACCCGTATCTGCATATGAGCCGCCAGTGTCCCCTACAAACGTGCCAGTTTTCGACCCGTATACGTATAACGTTACTGCTAGCTGGATTAATGACGCGGGCGACATCGACGCATGGTTATTTATAAACTCTTTAATAACTCCGTATTCGGCAATTTTTGGGCAATGGATATATATTATCATATATTCCCTTTATTTGTTTACTGTCTGGTCTAGAAGTAACAATTTAATATTAATTTCCTTAAGTATAGCTGTAACATTACCTCTTTGGTATACGTTGTTTCCTATCACCACTTGGTATTTACCTGTTACGATTTTAGCATTAGGAATAGCTAGTATGTTGTATAAATTATTTAAAAGGAGATAAAATGAAACGTAAAAATTGTAAAGAAAAAATTGCGCGCGGTCTATATTACACAATATCATTAGAAGAATTTGTGAAAATATTTGAAGACGGTCAATTGTTATTTAAAGGTAGTATTGAGAATAGTAAACATTTTTTAAATGAAAAAGGTTTATTTTTAAACATCGAATCGGTAAAATTAAATTCTGACGAAACAATAGATTTAAATATACCAAATGAGCATAATATATTATGAAATTTAAAATATTGATGAGTGTGGTAGTGTGTGGTTTAGTTTTAAGTTTATGCGCGGCACCGGTTTCAGCAACAATCATAGATGATTTTTTTAATTTGATTACAGGAACTCCCGTAATAATGACCGACCCAACGCAAATTGACGCAACTATTGATAGTGTTATTGATTCTTCAACAAGTGTAGACGATGCTGTAAATAAAATTGTAACAAACAATGCTTTAAATTCAACAGCTAAAATATATGGTCAAACAGTCGTATTTGGTTATAATGAGTCTGTAATGAATCCCGTATTAAATGAAACGTTTGATGACCTTATGATGAATGAAACAATGGAGGTGTCACCAGAGTCTATCCTGCTTGCTGAAGAGGCGAGGCTGGCGGCTGAAGAGGCTAGTAGAGCTTATGATGAATACATTACCACGTTTGTGGAGCATTACAAGCCAACGGGCAAATTTGGAGACCCCATCAATTAACTTTTTTAAATACATTTATATACTAAGAGGGTGTATTATATAATATAATGCTTGAAACTAGAAACGAAATAGAAACTTTTTATTATAATCTTAAAAATAAACCAGTTAAACGTTTAACTTTTAAATTAAAACTTTTGCGATATTTTACAAATATTCGGCGTAAACATTCTAACAATTCATCTGAAAGAATAACTGCAATATTATACACTATTCGTAAAAAAGTAGTTGGGGAAGGGTGCTATGGAGAATGTGTGTTTAGACAACAACTAAATCATGTTTTATCGTGTGAAAAACAATATTTAAACTTATATTCACTGTTATCTGATACAAAATCAAAAGAAACATTGATGCGTATTTTAAAATATAGAGTTACTGGTGATTATAAAATTTTGCATGAAGATAGTGATTTTACATTTAATCAATATCTCGATAAAACAATAATTGATATGCCTAAATCAGATGTATTTGTTGATTGTGGTGCGTTTATTGGTGATACAGTAGAACGATATATTACTCGTTTTCCAATTTTTTCAAAAATCTATTTATATGAACCAGAATCCGATAATTATGCACAAGCTCATAATTATCTTTCAAAATGGGAAGCTACATTATATCATAAGATAGTATTTAGAAATGTTGGAGTTGGAAAAAAGAAAGATACTCTTAAGTTTAAAGCTAATGGCGCTGGCTCATCAATATCATTAGATGGAAGTACAGATGTAGTTGTGGTTTCTTTGGATGAAGACATCAAAGAACCAGTATCTTTTATTAAAATGGACATAGAGGGGTTTGAATTAGATGCCATTGAAGGTGCAAAAAATCACATTATTAATGAAAAACCAATATTGGCAATATGTGTTTATCATAAAATAGATGATTTATGGGAAATCCCAGAATATATATTAAAATTAAACCCCTCGTATAAATTATATTTAAGGCAATATACCGAAGGAGATGGAAATAATGATTGGGAAACTGTGATATATGCTAAATAATATATAGATACGTTTATATATTATTAAAACATATTATTATTTATGATAAAAGAGATAGCGTCTCAGCACGTGCCTGAGTTTGAAAAAAGTTTTAAGAAATTAGTTAGTAAAGCTATTAAACTTGGACTTGAAGCGCCATCATATATCGTGATTGGTACAAAAATGGTCGAAACAGATGTTGTAATTTGTGGGATTAAATTGCAGAAAGAAATGACTATTCTTGACATTAAAGATGTTAATGTGGTTATTAGTGGGTGGAAAGTTGTATCAATCGTAACAAACGCAAATCCGTCTGAAACTGTAAAAAACACAAATATGTTAATGAATGGTGCAATTTACAGTTCTAATGAAGAATTGCCAAAGTTTTGTTATGAAAAATCACCCAAACTCTGTGAACACTGTAAAAGACTTGTTTCTCGTAAAATGTCATTTATTTTACGAAATGTTGAGACAAACGAATACATTCAGGTCGGTTCAACGTGTGTAAAAGATTTCACACTCGATAGAAACGCAGTCGGAATCGTTAATTATATTGAAAAATGGTTTGATGTTTGTAAATGGGCGTTTATAAACGGTAGTGGATGTTCAGCTCAGTATTTTAAAGTAATTGATTTGTTGCCAATTGCTATTTATGTGATTGATAAATTTGGATGGGTTTCATCTGCAAAATCGATGGAAAATAACAGCGACTCGTCATCGACTACCATGCGATGTTTATTTGATGTTGGATTGCCGGTTGAGATAGAAAAATCAATGTTTGATAAAGCAGGAAAAATTCTGGAATTTTATCACGAAAAGATGAGTGAACTTGAAAGCAAAACTACAATAAATGAGTTTGAGTTAAATCTTATAAAAAGTGTTAATTTTGACTATCTTGAAGATACTCGTAAAAATTTTGGATTACTTTGTTATGCCGTAAAACAATACAATGATGTTGCAAATGCTGTAGAAGGACTTGAATATATAGGCGAAATTGATGAACGCAGAGAATTTACAGGTGTCATTCTTAGTAAAAAAGAAATTTTCAGTATGTATGGTAGTGCAATTTTGATGATTGTAAATTGTGATGGAAAACTTGTAAAAATTTTTACATCAAGCGGTACCAAAACTGGTGTGAAAATTTGGAAAATGATGGTCGATGACGCCATAACATTTGTTGGAACTATTAAGAAACATGAAGAGTTTAATAAGAACAAATATACTGAGGTTAAAAGAGTTGACCTTAAATAATTAAATCTTTTTTTTAAGAATAAATACTTTTAAATATGGTGAAGTTGTATAAAATAATATGGCAACTACTAAATATATGTCAGGGTCAGTTATTCGTAAACATATGGATAAACAGGTGGGTAAAATAACTGTTGAAATGCTACAGCTTAAAGGGAAAGATGTAGACAACGAAATAGAGTTTAGAGCGTTTAGTCCAGAACAAATTGAGCATCACGTTGTATATTATCGTGCAACGAAAACATGCGAATTTGTGCATGAGAAGACATTTCTAGATGATTATTCGTTATCGGAATTAGTAAAGTTAATCAATCGATTTTGGCAAGATAAAAATTGGATTTGCACATTAACACTTGGTTATTATTACGGACACACCAGCACACCTTCGATTGGGGGCACCGTTGCAAAATATAGTATTACCGTAACGTATCGTAATACCAAATACAAAATCGCAAACCCGTATGCGTTTGGTTCAACAAATAAATTTAGGATAACTAAAACCAAACCAAGCATTCGGGCTAGTAGAAACACTGCGCAGTCAAAAGATAAAATAGTTAATTCGCTGAATGGAAAAAAAGTATCTCCCAAAAAACGTAATATTTCTAAATTGGTAGGCATTCACCCTACTAGAAAATAAATCTTTTTTAGCGTAAATACTTTTAAATATAGTGCGTGATAAACTATAGCAGATGACAGAAGAATTTTTATTTAAACCTATTACGTTAGATGAATTTAAAAAAGCTAGCAAAGTAATTAGAATTTCAAAATTACATCAACAAGGTAAGTGGCGTAAAATTGAAGAATTTTCATACAGAGCAAATGCAGTAACTATTACCACTATTGACCAAATGGTAGACCATGATGGGCAGTGGTGCATGGTTGCATCACATAAAAATAAAACACCCATGAAACCATCAAATGTTGTGAAAATGATTAATGATTATATCACATCTCGCTTATCTTTTGATGGAGAGGTAACGCTATCGATGCAGTTAGTTCCAAAAAAGACACCTACTAAACTTAAGGGTGCTAAAACAACGGTAGCATATACTGTTTCAGACATTGAAGATGCTAAAACTATAACGTTAACCGTTAATCTTAATTCAGACGCTAACACTCTTGATAAATTTACACGTATGAGTTCAAATTCATGGAAATTAACCGTATTTGGAACAGAAAAATATATAATGCGTGGAATTACAAATAAAGATGTAGTTGCTGAAATGAATTGGGTACAGGATATGATTAATAAAGATGTAAAAGCAAAGTCGTTGAAAATTCAAATTCAATAACTTTAAATATATAAACATCAATGTATTATTATGACTGACCACGATTTAGTTAAAAATGCGTACAGTGTTTTAGAAAAATCTAATAATTCGTATGCTCTATCGATTGCAAATAAAGCACTTCTTATACGATTGCCTGAGTATTACTCAAGTGATATAGTTCACGACGCTAAGTTATTAGAAAAGTATAACTCTGTTATTTCTTTCAGATACTGGTTTACTCGTAATATTGGGACAACTCTTATTTTATTTACTACTAAATCAAATGGAGATAAATTATCGGACAAAGAGACATTAAAACAATTAGAAATAGCTTGGCATACA
>Ga0172377_10003714_pt1 | contig 15721 bp, 8 predicted proteins | sample Pumphouse3metaG_FD_119749 | JGI IMG/M metagenome (GOLD analysis project Ga0172377, IMG submission 119749) | Leachate microbial communities from a municipal landfill in Southern Ontario, Canada - Pumphouse #3 metaG | ecosystem: Engineered > Solid waste > Landfill > Unclassified | place: Canada...
GGTGTTGACCTTGATGGTCACGGTAGGCTCGGCGGTCAGGGTCGCATTGTAGTCATTCTGATACTCGATGCGGTCATCGCCCAGACCGGCGTTGAAGCTGTTATTCTTGGCCGCTTCGGTTTCATCGATCAGAAGCAGATCGTCACCGTTACCGGCAGTGACGTTTTCGACGCCGTCTACGCGCATGACCAGAGTTTCAAAGTCGGCTTCGTCGGGGCGTGTTACATCCGCGTGGGCATTGACACTGTAACGGACATCCCCGGCATTGTCGTCATTGGTCAGATCGTAGCTGATGCCGCCGGTTGCGGTGGAGAGAGCCGAAACATTAAGAGTGTCGTTACCCTGACCGTCACCGGCCACGGCGCGGCCGACACCGGAAACGGTGCGGACGTTCTCGAAGTTGGTGAAAGTGGTGATGGCTTCGAAATCACCATCGCCATCCACATCGACCTGCACCGTGCCGGCGCCGTCGTTGCGCAGTTCCACAACGGAACCGTTCATGTCGAAGTCGTTGAGGGTGATGGTGAATTCGGTTTCGCCGGCGACAAAATCGGCCTGCTGGAACTGCAGGGTGTCGTCGAATACGCCGTTGGCCAGGGTCACACCGGTTTCCGACTGGCTAACCAGATTGATGCTGGAGATGGTTAGACCCTGCAGAGCGGCAACCTGGGCGGGATTGGCGGCTTCCCAGCGGTTGAGTTCGTAGACGCGAACCTTAGATTCTCCCAGCACCTGAACGGCATAGAAGTTCTTGCCGCCGTCAACGGTATCATCGCCAAGGGAGCCGACGATACGGTCGTCGCCGGTACCGCCGAAAATATCGTCGTCACCATTACCGCCGAGGAGGAAATCGTCGCCGTGGACCGAGTAAATCGCGGCCTGGCCATCAAGCCATGCATTGGTGGCCTGGCTGTCAGCGATTACCTCTCCGGTATTGGCCACGGTAGCGGCATGGGTATCGGCGCCGTTATCAATAAGAACAGCACTCTTACCAGTGATCGTAGTCCCTTCGTTTTCAGCCGTTTGCAGCATGGCACGATTTTCACCGGTGTTGCCGATGAAGAGCACATTGTCTTCATTAAGGTTGCCGTTGCGGCCGTCGAAATCAAGCAGGTGCACTTCGTGCTGCGACACGTTGGTCACTGCAGCACTGGCAACTTCACCACCGGAGAGCTGCTCAATGGCAACGGTCGGGGTGGCCATGAAGACGGTTTCCTCACCGTTGTAGGCATTCTGGGTGAGGGTGATGGTGCTTCCGGCAAGTGCGGCATTCACACTGCCGGCGGCGGTGTCGTCATCCATGAAGCTGTTGATGAAGGCCGTCAGCCGGGTCAGAAATGCGGTCTGAATATCGGCCTGCGCATCGAACGGACCATCTTCAGCGGCAATGATGTTGCCATCGAGATCGACCCCTACCTGAAGCTGGTACTGAACGCCGTTGACGGTCAGGGTAACGATATCTTCGGTGGTCAGGTTGGTAAAGGTGACGTCGTAGGCCTGACCTTCGGCAATACGGGTACCGTCATCAGCAAAACTGATCACCAGATCTTCGGCATAGCCTTCGATACCCAGGCTGACGTTGGAGCCAAGGACGGAATTATCGTCACGGAGTTCGCCATCGGCCCGGTCTTCATAAGCCACGTAGATGAGGCGATCCTGCGAAACGCTGATGCCGGCCGGCTCGAACTGGGCGTAGGAGGCAAAGGCGCTGTTGGAAACCGCGCCACCTACAAAGTAGCCTTCGGATACGGTGTCGGACATTTCACGGCCGAGGGCATCCTGCACCACAACACCATTGCCATTGGCCACTACGGTGACGTTGGCGTCCTGAGCAGAGAACGCGGCATTGACCACATCCGCCACTTCGGCAGCGCTGGTGAGGCTGGCGAGCAGATCCTGATCGGTGACAGCGAAGGTAACGCCATCGATCTTGATGGAGAAGGAGGTCAGCGCAACGTTGTCTGACGACAGGTCGGTAGCGCCGAAGTCGATAACCAGGGCCGAAGAACCGGCAGTGGAGGTGCTGTCGAGGCCGAAATCCTGACCGAAGGTGCCGTCCCAGATGTTGTCGCCGTCGGCGTCTACCTGGCGGTGGATCACATCGACGCCATCCTGGGAAATACGCAGCGAGCCTGCGTTGCTGATGGAACCGAGAGCAAAGATGAAGTCGTCGTTGCCTTCGCCGCCGCTGAGCATGTCGTTGCCTTCACGGCCTTCGATCACGTCGTCGCCGGTGCTGGCATACAGGGTATTGGCGCCATCGGTGCCGCGCAGATTGAGATCGCCTTCATAGGCGAAAAGATTCTGCTGATTGTTGAAATTCAGGTCGGGATCGTTGGTGCCTGCGGCTACATAGTCCACCGCACCGAGACCGGTGGCGATGACGTTTTCCACATCCTGTACGGTGGTACGGGCCACACCCGCTTTATAGAGGGTCTGATCGGCAGTCCAGGTTCCGGCACCGGCAGCCGTGGTGGAAGCATCGGCGCCGCCGTAGCCTGCCGAAACATCAACACCGCCGGCAACATTACTACCGCCGCCGGTCATCAGGTCGAAACGCAGGGCGCCGTCGGTGGTCAGGTCAGCCGCGGTACGGGTGCCAAGGGACAGGCTGGTCAACCACAGGGTATCGTTGCTGCCGCTCTCGACATTGAGTTCGGCTTCCCCTTCGTAAACGCCGCCATCGGCTTCCCACACCAGGTGGTCATTGCCGGCACCGCCGTAAAGGGCATCCATGCCGTCGTTGACAATGTTCAACATATTGGGGTTGTTGAGATAGTCGAGACGACCACCGAACAGCAGATCGTTTCCGGCATTACCGTCGATATAATCGTTATCGAAACCACCGATAATGATATTGGCGACGCTGTTGCCATAGATCTGCAGCTGGGCGCTGGAGCCGATGCCGACATTTTCGCCGTCACCGGTCACCAGACCAGCTTCACCCAGGGCGACATCAATGCCGTCAAGGAAACCATAAAGGTTACCGGAGGCGTCTACGTTCTCCAAGTTGGTGATGTCGATGGCATCGTTGGCGTCACCGGTATCGATATTGCCACCCTGATCTTCCAGGAATGCCGTGGTGACGGTGCCGGTAACATCCTTTTCAGCAAGACGCACGACTACCGGCTCATCATCGTCGGAGGCTTCGATCAGCAGCCAGTCGCTGTCCTGAGCGCTGTCGCCCATGCCAGCAAAGCTGTCGTCGGCGGTTTCACCGCCGTCGATGTCAAGGCGGTCACCTTCGGTCAGATCCAGGGCGGAGAGATTGACAAAGAAGAAATCGGCATTACGGCCGCCGAACAGGTAGTCCTCACCGACCTTGTACTCAGCCACGCCGCCACCGGCCATGAAATCGTTGCCGATGCCGCCGGTTGCACGGTCGGCGCCCAAGCCACCGAGGAAAATATTGCCGTCGGTGGATACGCCGTCGCCATCAAAACCGGTACCATCGAAGGAGATGTTGCCGAGGAAGTTGTTGACGTTGTCGTAATGATTGTCCGGATTGCGGCTGTAGGCATCGACAATGGTGAAATTAGCAGCAACACCACTGATGGTGTTTTCGATACCGTCAGCCTTGATCACGCCATCGCCGTTGATGTCAAGACCCTTGACCTGATTGGCGGGGTTGGTGAAGTCGATGCGAACGGCTTGATCTCCGGTGATGCGCATGATCGAAGGAACGGTGTCATCGATATTGAAAGTGACCCCACTCTGCTCGACAATGGACTGCAGGAAGGTGATGTCGCTGGAGAGCATTTCCTGGCTGTACATCGGGTTTTCGGTGTAGGCCGCCGCGCGCTCGATGCGGGCATCGAACTGCTGACGGGCGGCACCAAAGGTGGCGTCGTCCGCAGGCACCCCGGCGAGAAGATCGATCACCGCGACAACCGCTTGCGCCCGGGAGTAACCCTGGTTCGCGATCAAATCAACGGTGCCGTCGATGGCCAGCTGCTTGGTAGCGGCATCCAGGGTGGTACCAACCAGGTTGTTGATGAAGGTGGTGGCGAAGATGCTGTTGCTGACCGCAGGGGAGTAGCCGGAGGTCAGGCCGGTGAAGATGTCCGAGCCGGCCAAGGCCAGCGCCATGTCCTGGGTGCTGTTGCCGGCATCGACAAAAGCTACCAGATTCTCAAGGTAAGCGCCAGGCGCCGCCTTGAAAAGGCCTACGGTGTACCGGTAAATTTCATTTACCTGTGCGTCAGTAGCCATGTTGTACTTCTCCTTTTTCTTGGTTCACTACCACTTGTGGGGCGCCCCTATGGCAACCACCACCTGTTGTACGCGGACAATCCGCGAAAGCTTACAACACAATTTTTGGATACTAATCGAACGGCTGTTTTCTGTACAGCCCTAACAACCGTTTTTTAGGTTATTTTTGCGTGAAACCGGCCAGGTTATCGGGCAATCTCTGGTTTTGGCCGTTACGGGGATAGACATAACCGCTGGCGAGGGCCTGGCCTTGCTCGTCCAGCAGGTACAGGGTGCCGCCGGCAGCGGGTAACAGCTGCTGCACCAGGCCGTTGCCGGACTGCGGCACCAACTCCCAGAAACCGGTATAACGGCTGCAGAAAGCCAGCTGCTGGCCGGCCGCAAGCTGACCGACCAGCCACGGGCGGTTTTCGGCGGGCTGAACGAAATCAGCCACCAGCAGGTAGACGTATTGCTGACCCATCACCAGTTGCAGGCTTTCGGCGAACAGGCTGATTCCGATTTCGCTGAGGTCGGGCGACAGCAGGGTGCGCTTGCTGCCGGCGGGGGCGAGCAGCTCGTCGCGCAGCAGATTGTCAAGCATGAAGCGGGTGGCTTCTTCCAGCCCGACATAGGACGAGAAGGCCAGAATGGCCAAAGCTTCGTCGGCCTGCCGCGCCGCGACACCAACATCGGCCACGCGGTCGGCCACGGTGCGACCATCGAGCGAAACATAGCTGTAATACAGATGGTCGGCCATGTCCTGACCGTGCTGTTCGGCGGAAAACACCAGCGCGGCATTCCAGGCCAGCGGCGGCAGACCTTCATCGAGAATCCACGACTGCTCACCCAAGGCGCTGCCGGCCTGCTCGGCGGTGATTCCCAGCCGGGCCAGAGCGGCACGGGGATTCTGCCGCACCTGGTTGATCTGCTGCCACAGCAGCAGGGATTGCGCTTGCAGCAGGGCCTGTTTTTCGGGGGAAGGCAGGGCGGCGGCCTGGGCCACCGTTAGCAGGGGCGCCTGCGCCAGCACCAGCGCCGCCAAGAGGGGCAGCAACATCACAGCGCGCCACGGCTTGCGGGCAACGACAACTTGCGGGTGTTTTTTGTTTTGCGGCGGATTTTTTTTAACTGTCTGCATGTGACCTGCCCTTTCGCGATGACCTGCCCTGCCCTTCTATTTCCTCGGCAGAGGTTTGGTGACTCGGTCTTATGCATTTGTCATGCCAATGATCGAATGGCCATTTTAAGGCGTTTTGCGCCGGGCAGGCGATCACGGGGCTGGTTGATTTCAACCAACGATGGCTCAATGCCGCCAGCTTGTGGTGAATCAGACCCGCAGCGCGGATTGCTTCGTCGCTGACGCTCCTCGCAATGACGGAATAAGGGGCGCTCCTCGCAATGACGGGAATAAGGGGCGGCAGGCTATGCCCTTTCGTCAGCGCGACGGCCGCTTTTTACTTCGTCATTGCGAGGCCCGTCAGGCCCGTGGCAATCCAGGGGTTGCGCGCTATCGGCGGAAAGGTGCAGCGGCGCAGGGGCGGTGAAATGAGCTGAGTCGCTACCATTGGTAGTCCCATTGCAGTTCGATGCTGCGGGCGGGGCTTTGGGTCGGACCGTAGAGATCGGGCTGAGCGCGACGGCTGTCAAACAGGTTGCGAACATGCAGCCGCAGGGTGCTGTCTCCGGGTAGTTGGGCCAGGCGCAGGGTGAAGTCGCAGGTAATGGGCTGGTAATAATGGCCACGGCGACTGTCCTTGGCGTAACTGTAGGCGATTTTGTCGGCGGCATGGCCGACGAGATCGATGCTGAGCCTGGGCCAGGGCCGCCACTGCAGGCCGGCATGGCTTTGCCAGCGGGGGCCCTGGTCGGCGGGTTCACTCCAGTCGTCGTAGACTTCCTGGCGGCTGCCATCGGGCCGGACGTAGACGAAGCGCAGGGCGTGAAAGTCGATATGGGAAGCGCTGGTATGGTGCAAACCGGCGCCGGCGTAGAGGCTCAGGGTGGGTCTGAGAGCGAACTGGCCAGCCAGTTCGACGCCATACATGGTGAAGTTCTGGCTGAGAGAGAGTCCGCCGTAGGGGTCTTCGCTGCGGTGGTCGGTCACACGGCTGTGAAACAGGCTGGCCTGCAGGCGGGTACCGGCGCTGTTGCTCCATTCAAGTTGCAGGCTGGCGGTGGAAATGCCTTCGGGCTCGATGGCTTCGTTGTCGAACAGCTGGCGTGAATAGGGGCTGCGCCAGGCGGTACCGTAGCTGGCCTTGAGGTTGAGCTGAGCGTTTAAGGGGCGCGTGAAGCCGAGGCTGTAGCTGCAGGTGCTGCGGTATTGGCTGTGATCGTCGTAGCGGGCGCCCAGCCAGAAATGGGTGTCGTGCCATTGAAAACGCAGCTGGCCAAAGCCGGACAGCAGGTTGTTGCTGTAGTTGGCCTGATCGATGGTCGGCTTGAACAGGGGCTCCTGGGGCTGGAGAAAGTCGGGCAGGAAGCCGTCGCGCAGCACCGCATCGCGTACGCGGTTTTCGCGCCATGAAGCGCCGAGGGTAAGCAGGGCTTTACCAAGCAGGCGGCGATCCCACAGCAGCTCAATGTGGCTGACATGGTTGCGCTGACGGCGTTCGATATCGGCGTCCTGTACACGGTAGTCCACCTGCTGATAGTAACCGCTGAGTGCATAATGGCTGGCGCCAATCACCTTGTTGTAGGCCAGCTTGACGAGGTTGACGGGGGTTGCCTTTTCACCGCGCCAGCGCAGGCTGTCTTCGCTGTCGGTCTGGGTGTAGCGCCGGGTGAAGTCGCTGCCGCGCAGGGTGAGTTGCAGGCTGTCGCCGTAGTCGAGGGTGGCACCGAGCTGGTAGTCGGTGGAATCGGCGACGGTGGCACTGCCGCTGGCGGTCGTGTAGCGGTCCTGGTCCGTGGCGTGGCGACTGTGACTGAGATCGACGGCGGCACGGAGGGTTTCGCTGGCACTGGTCAAGCCAATGCTGGCGCCCTTGAGGTCGTGATTGCCGCCGAGCAGGCGCAGTTCTCCTCCCTGGCCGGCGCTGGCGCGCCGCGGCACGATGTTGACAACGCCGGCGAAGGCATCGGGCCCCCACAGAACGGAACCGGGACCATAGATGATTTCGACCCGCTCGATGCCATGGAGGGACATTTCTTCATCGAGGGGCGCAAAGGTTTTGCTGACATCGGTGGTGAGGGGAACGCCATCGTAAAGAAACAGAACGGCATCCCGCAGGCCGCGCAGGTAGGGCAGTGTGCCGCGACCGGCATTGATCATGAAGAAACCAGGTTGGGCCGCGAGCAATTCAGCCAGGGTGCGGTAGCCGCGCCGGTCCATTTCCTCGCGGGTGATCAGGGTGACCAGGGCCGGCGCGGTGAGGGGCGACTCGGGGCTGCGTGACGCGACGGTGACCTGGGGCGCGGTTTCTCCGACAAACATCAGCAGGGTGTCGTCGTCGCTGCTGTCGGCGGCCCGGCCGGGTGCTACCCACAAGAGGATCAGCAACAGAGCGACCAGCGTCCGGTAATGGCGAATGGGGCGAAACTCAGTCCTCACGGGGCCTCCCGTAGCGCAGGCGGACATGCAGGGTTCTGGGCTGGGGTTGCGGGCTGCCATCGAGCAGGCCTAGCAGGGTGCGGAAGCGGGCGCGGCTGACCCGCAGCAGACGGGCGGCGGCGCTCTGGTTGTTGCCGGTCATTTCGAGGGACTGACGCACGATGGCGCGTTGCAGTTCTTCGTAGTCGATACCGGCGGGCGGCAGCTGGAACAGGTCGGTCACAGCGACAGGCGCGTGCTGTTGCGGCGTCAACTGCAGAAAATCATCGGAGTTGAAGGGACCGGCACCCTTGAGGATGTAGGCGCGTTCGACCGCGTTGAACAGTTCACGCACGTTGCCGGGCCAGGGGTATTCCTGCAGCAGGCGCAGGGCCGCCGGGGTCAGCAGGTCGGCCGGCGGCGGGCTGCCGGCGAGCTTTTCGACGCAGTGACGCACCAGCGGCTCTATGTCTTCGCGGCGCTGACGCAACGGGGGCAACTGGATGGGAAAGACCGCCAGGCGATAGTAGAGGTCTTCGCGGAAGCGGCCCTGCTGCACCAGGGCGGCGAGATCGCGGTTGGTGGCGCAGACCAGGCGGCAGGTGATGGCGATTTCTTCGTTGCCACCGACACGCTGGACGGTTTTTTCCTGCAGGGTGCGCAACAGCTTGGCCTGGGCTTCGAGGGGCAACTCGCCGATTTCGTCGAGAAACAGGGTACCGGCGGCGGCGAATTCGAATTTGCCGGGGCGGGTTTTGTCGGCGCCGGTGAAGGCGCCTTTTTCGTGACCGAACAGTTCGGCTTCGAGCAGATTGGGCGCGATGGCGGCGCAGTTGACGGCGACAAAGCGTTCCCTGGCGCGGGGGCTGGCGTGGTGAACCAGGCGGGCGACGACCTCCTTGCCGGTGCCAGATTCGCCCTGCAGCAGAACGGTGGCGTCGCTGTTGGCGACGCGCTGGGCCAGAGACTGGATCTTGCGCATGGCTTCGGAGGCAAACACGCCGGGGCTCTGGGTTTTGGTGAGTTGCTGTTTAAGGCGCAGATTTTCCGTCAACAGCCGTTTGACACCCAGGGCGCGTTCGATGGCGAGGGCGACGGACTGTTCTTCAAAGGGCTTGACCAGATAGTCGGCGGCGCCGAGACGCAGGGCTTCAACGGCGGATTCGAGGGTGGCGTAGGCGGTGATGAACACCACGGGACAGCCAAGCTCGCGTTCGCGAATGGCGGCGAGCAGTTCGAGACCGTCCATGCCATCCATGCGCATGTCGGAAATGACGAGGTCAAAGCCGTCGGCATCGAGTTGTTCGAGGGCCTGCAGGCCGTTGGCGGCCTCGGCGACCTGATGACCGACCTCTTCGAGGATGTAGGCCAGAATGGCGCGGATTTTTTCTTCGTCGTCGACGATCAGAATGCGGGCCATGGCGGTTAGTTCTCCTTGGATGCTTCATCCTGCAACTGCAGGGGAAGTTGAATATCGAAACTGGCGCCGCCGCCGAGGCGGCTGTGGGCACTGATGGTGCCCTGATGGGCGCGGATGATTTCGTGGCTGATGGCCAGCCCCAGGCCGGTGCCCTTGGCCTTGGTGGTGAAAAAGGGTTCGAACAGGCGTTGCGGGTCGGTGTCGCCAAAGCCGGGCCCGTTGTCGAGAATGCGCAGGTGCAGGGCATCGTCGAACAGGGCGATCTGAACCTGCACGACGCTGGCGACATCGAGGGCGTTGCGCACGACATTGAGGATGGCGCGCTCGACCAGAGCCGGATCGCAGGTCAGGGTGGTGACGGCATCGGCGGGCAACTGGCTGTCGAGCTGGATACGGTTGTCCATCAGCTGGATGCGCTGACTGAGGCTGGTGGCAAGGTCGACCGCCCGCATCTGTTTGAAGGCCGGCGGCCTGGGCCGGGCAAAGAGCAGGAAGTCTTCCACCAGTTTGTTGATGCGTTCGATCTCCTCGTCGAGAAAGCCGATCATGCGGGCCTTGACCTCGGGCGCGACAGGGCCGTCCTTGCGCAGGATGCCGATGCTGCCCTTGATGATGGCCAGGGGGTTTTTGATTTCGTGGGCCACGGTAAGAGAGAACTTGCCCACCTCGGCCAGAACCTGCTGGCGGGCCATGGCGGCATGGGCGGCGGCGATTTCGCGCCGCTGGGCTTCGAGAGCGCCAAGCATTTCGTTGAAGGCGTGGGCCAGGGTACGGGTTTCGTGCAGACGGCCCCCATCGGCACGGCCCTGCATCTGGCCACGGGACACCTGACGGGCGACGGCGAGCAAATTCTGCAGGGGGGCATTGATGGAGCGCGACAGGGTCCAGTACATGCCGATGGGCGCGAAGGCCAGCAGCAGGGAGATAATGAGATAGCGTAAGGCCAGGTGGGAGCGCAACTGGTCAAGGCTGGTGAGGGCGTAATCGAGATGTACCTGGCCGAGCACCTCTTCGGTCGGGCGACTGTCGCCAAAGAGGATGGCATCGTCAGCGCTGATGCTGCGGCTGTAGACCGGCGCGCTGACCCGTGCACGGTTGTCGGGAAGCTGAGGCAGGCGGCGCAGGATGATGTTCTGGCCGGTCTGATCGGCAATTTCGACCTGGCAGACATCGCTGACAGCGAGCATGGAATCGGTGAGATTGGCCAGTATTTCTTCGTTGCCGAGCAGCACACCCAGTTCGGCGTTGCTGGCGAGATAGCCGGCCAGCAGGCTGAAGTGGTCGTGAAAGCGCTGGTGTTCGAAGGCAACGGTGAAGCGGTAGCCAACAACGCCCATGCTGGCGGCAGTGGCAATGATGAAGAACAGGGCGATGGCGGTCAGACGGCCCTGAATGGAGTGCAGCCCAAGATTGCGGTAGGTTCGCTTCATGGCTGGGCCTCCATCTTCGGCAGGCCAATGCTGCGCCAGACGGGCAGATTGACAGCAAGGGTAAACACTGGCGCCTCGACGACGGGAGGCTGCTGCTCAAGCAGGGTCTGACGCAGGCGCCGGGCCACCTGGCGACCAACCTCCGGGTAATCGATCAAAAACGCCAGGGCGGCACCGCTGTCGAGAAAGAAGCGGTTATACCCCACCACCGGAACCTGCTGCAAGGCGGCCTGCTTGATAACGTGCTGAATGACAGCGCGGGAGATGATGGTGCGGTCGGGAATGAACAGAATGGCATCGGGCCGGGTCTGGCCGCTGGGAATATCGAGAACCCCGGACTGGCGCGTGACCTGTAGTGGCAGCAGCTCGAACCCGAGAGCGGCGGCGATGGGCCGGGCCTGTTCGAACCAGCTCTGGTTATTGGCGGGATCGAACAGTACGCCAAGGCGCCGCAGGTGCGGCAGGCGCTGGCGCAGGGCGGCGAACTGGTGTTCGACGGGAAGGTGCAGATCGACGCCGTTGAGGGGTGTCTGGGGCTGTTTGAGCAGGGCCGCCGGATGCAGGACCATGCCGAACAGGACAGGACTGTGGCTGGGCTGGGCGTCAAGATAGCGCAGGGCTTCGGGACCAACGGCGATACGGGCGGCGAACTGGCGTGGATCGAGGCGGGAGCTGGCGCCGGCCAGACTGTAGGGCCGGCCCTGGGCATCGAGAAAAAAACGCTGAACCTCAAAGTCGCCCAAGGTGCTTTCGAGTCCTTCAACCATGGCGATATAGGGCGCGATTTCGCGCGATAGAAGGATGGCGACAGCTGGCGGCGCGGCTTGCAGCGACATCGGCTGCAACAGCCAGATCAGCAGCGCGGTCAGCAGGGCCGACGGCAGCCGGTTCAGGCGGAACAACCGGAGGCTGTGAGGCGAAGTGCTGCGCATGGAGATCCCTGCCCTTGCCAGCCGTTAGGGGCCGGATACGGTGTCAGTCGCCTGCAGCCAGCACAGGGTGCGGCGCAGGCCTTCGGCCAGATCAATTTGGGGCATCCAGCCAAGTTCATGGCGCGCCCGGCGGATATCGAGAACGTTGACGGGAACGTCGCAGGGACGGCCCGGCAAATAGGTGGGCCGCAGCTCGCGCTGCAACAGCTGGCCGATTTGTTCGACCAGACGGTTGAGACTGCAGGCGCTGCCACTGCCGATATTGAAGATACGGTGCGGACCGGAATAATGCAAGGCGGCGACAATCGCCCGACTGAGATCGTCGATATAGAAATAATCCCGCACCACGCTGCCATCACCCCAGATTTCAAGAGCCTCTGCCGCCAGGGCGCGGCGCAGAAAAACGGGGATGACGCCTTGGCCGCGGCCCGCCGGCTGACCGGGGCCATAGGGGTTGGCCAGCCGCAGGACCAGGTAATCGAGACCATGCAGATGGCGATACAGGGCCAGATACTGTTCAATGGCGCGCTTGCCGATGCCATAGGCGCAAAGCGGCTCTGTCGGATGGTCTTCGCTGATCGGCAGGGTACGGGGAACCCCATAGACCGTGCCGCCGGAAGAAAGAAACAGCAGCCGGGGCGGCCGAGGCAGGCGCCAGAGACCGTCGAGCAGACCAAGGGTGCTGGCGACATTGGCCTGCAGATCGAACAGGGGGTTGTCGTTGGAGGTTTGTGGCAGGGTGGCACTGATCAGATGCAGGACCGCATCGACATCCGCCACCAGAGGCACCAGGGATTGGCTGTCACGGAAATCGCCCTGCTGCCAGCGCAGATTGGCCACGGGCGGCAACGGACAGGCCTGGCGATCGAAACCGATGACCTGATAGCCGGCTGCCAGCAGATCATGACACAGCTGACGACCCACAAAGCCTCCGGCACCGAGAACCAGGCATCTCATGGCCCGACCTGCTTTTCGTTGCACAGGTGTTGCTCGATCTGATCGATCATGGCGCTTACGCCATAAGCCTGGGCCTCGTGCCGCCCTGCCCTGCCAAGCTGGCGACGCAATGCCGTGTCCTGGACCAGACGGCGCACCTGACGGGCCAGGTCACGGGCATCGCCGGGCTGAAACAGCAGGCCGTTTTCGCCGTGACGGACGATTTCCGCATTGCCGCCGGCGCGTGAAGCGACCACGGCGATGCCGCTGCGCAACGCATGAATCAACGTGAGGGAAAAGGGTTCATAAAGCGACGGGAACAGGTAGATATGGTGCTGGGCAAACAAGCGCGGCAATTGCTGTTCGGCAACGCTGGGGGCAAAGTGCACCTGTGAGGCAAGCCCGAGCTGTTCGACCTGCTGCTGCAAGCGCTGGCGATACGGCCGATCGCGGTCATCACCGACCAGGGTCAGTTCAACAGGTTGCTCCGGCAGCAGCGATTTGAGAAGAGAAAGAGCTTCTATGGCGGTGTGACAGCCCTTGATCTCGACCAGCCGACCGGCAAACAGCAGGCGCAGTGGTCCATCGGCCGGGGCAGCTGGGGCGGCCGGAGCGGCCTCGGGTGCGATTCCGTGATAAACAACTGCGCTGCGGGCAAAACCGAGTCCCGCCTGGTGATAGAGCTGCTGCATGAACCGACTGGGGAATATCGCCAATCCGGGCCAGGCAAAGCCGTGGCTGGGCCGACGCCACTGGGTCCAGCGGGCACACAGGCGATGCAACCGCTGACGCCAACCGGGGCGGCCATAGACCTGGCGGGCAAAATAGTCGGCCAGAAAGTGCGGCTGACGTTGCGCGATCAGCCAGTTGTCGGTAAGCAAAAGGACAGCGGGCCGGGCCAATTGCTCGACAGCCTGCAACAGGCTGCCATCAAAAAAATACAGATTCCAGATGAACAGCAAATCAGGATCTTCCTGGCTGACGACCTGCTGCAACTGCTCACGATTGTGCTGGTTGATCCGATCGCGTTCCTCCGCCGTGGCGTCAAAGGGTGCATAGATATTGTCCGCCGGAGCCAACAACTGCAACCGCCGCAGCACCTGGTGGTTGGCCTCCTCCTGGCATTGACCGCCATAGGTACTGGTCAGAACGCTGATCTGATGATCGCGGTCGGCCAGTTCGGTCATGACTTCGTGACAGAGGCGTTCATACCCACCGACAGCATGGGGCGGATAAAGATTGCTCAAGGCAAGAATCTTCATTGCACCACCTTTTCCAGCAGTGTTCTGCAACCAGGCAGCCGGAGCAAGGCAGCCGGATCGGCACAAGGCTGGCGCTGCAACTGCAACTGAAGGAGGTACAGCAGGCGGGTAAGGTTGTGACGATCGGTCACCCGCAGCAAGGCTTCGAGCCAGGTGGAATCCGCGGCAGCCTGCGCCTGGGCAAGGTGCCAGGCCACCACCGCCGCCCACTCGATTTTCACCTTGTCGACGCCTTCGCTGATGGTGTTGCTGGCATGGCTGCGATACTGCAGCAGTTCCTCGGGTAGCCAATGCAGGCGCTGGCCAGCGCCGATCAGGCGCAAAAAGAAATCGAGATCGTGGGCATAGCGCAGACCGCAGAAGAAGCCAATGTCCTCGAACATCTGCCGCCGAATGAACAGGTTCGAGGTGGTCATGATGAAGTTACCATTGATCAGCGCCAGCAGCAGATCTCCCGTGCGGTGGTAGAAGTCAAGGGCCTGTTGATACCAGGGGTTGGTAATCGAGCGGCCCTGATCGTTGATGAAACCCAGCCCCGTGCACACTGCGGCGCTCTGCGGGTTTTGCCGCAAGGTATCCAGACAGCGGGCAACACGATGGGGATGGTAAACATCGTCGGAATTGAGAATGGCGACATAGTCGCCTGTGGCCCGGTGAATGGCGGCGTTGAGGGCACGGTGAGCACCCTGGTTGGGCTGGCGCCAGAACAGGATGCGGCTGTCCTGCCGCGCCTGCTGTTGAACGAGATCGCCGCCCTGATCACTGGAGCCATCGTCAACGATGATGATTTCATCGACGGGATGGCTTTGGGCAGCGACACTGGCGAGCGCGGCCTGGATATAGCGCTGATGATTGTACAGCGGTATGACCACGGAAACGCGTTCGGCGGTGATCATCGTTCGGCTCCTGCCTTGATGGCACGAAAAAGAATCTGATCCCCACCGAGATAGCCATAACGGGCGGACCAGTACAGATAGGCGGCGGCATCGGCGAAACCCGTGGCACGCAAATCATCGAGCAGCTGCCAGCCGAAATGGTAGTAACACAGACAGCCTTCGGCGCTGAGAGGATTGCCGTGGTATTCCGCCGGCTGAAGATGTTCGATCTGCCCATCGGCAGCAAGGCGGGCACGCACCAGATGCCCGCTGGCATCGAGACAGAACGGCACGCTTAACAGCAGCGACCCGCCCGGCTTGAGACAGCGGCAGCATTCGGCCAGCGCCTGACGGTAATCGGGTATATGCTCGAGCACATCAAAAGAAAGAATGGCATCAAACTGGTTATCGGCAAAGCTCAATGCGGTCAGATCCTCATGGCGCAAACCGGAACAGTCAATGGCTCCGGATTGCCACCCTTCCCCGAGATATTCACTGCCGATGGCCTGCGGATACTGCTGCGCGAACCAACGAAACAGCGGGGTGGTCTGTTCCGTGAGATAAAGCGACCTCTGTTCGTCGCCGGCGCAGAGCAGATGAAACAAATGAATGGCTGCCCGCATCCGGTTGTTGAGCTGGCAGCCGGGACAGAGCAACTGCTCACGCCAGTTGGGGGTCAGGCGGCCCTCGCTATCACGGAAGCCATAGGCCAGATCGGTCTGAAAGGCTCTGGGCTGGCGACAGACAAAGCAGTCACCCTGACTGACAAGCGGGACAGGTTGCAGTGCCAAAGCGGCTTCATAGCGCTGCCGGCGGCGTAGGCGTTCATCGCGGGAGCGACTTTGCAGATCGGCCAGGCTGACAATCCGTTCGAGAGCGAGCCCGGCCGGCTCGCGCGCCTGTTGTACCGGGGCAAACAGCTGACGAAAGGCTTTTTCAGCCACGGCCAGCGAAAAGAAGCGGGAAACACATTCGAGCCCGGAGCGGGCAAGTTGCTGCCAGAGCGCTTCATCGCTATAGAGGCGGATCACGGCAGCAGCGAAATCAGCGGGTTCATTGGCGATCAGCACCGGATTTTCGGCCTTGACCGGCATACCTTCAAATGCGATGGCCGTGCCAACGCAGGGCAGTCCATGGGTA
>Ga0172377_10003715_pt1 | contig 15719 bp, 8 predicted proteins | sample Pumphouse3metaG_FD_119749 | JGI IMG/M metagenome (GOLD analysis project Ga0172377, IMG submission 119749) | Leachate microbial communities from a municipal landfill in Southern Ontario, Canada - Pumphouse #3 metaG | ecosystem: Engineered > Solid waste > Landfill > Unclassified | place: Canada...
ACCGCCGCCAACAGATCATTCGTCACATCCGCCATAATTTCCTCTCCCTTCCCCGTGCCAGAAGTCGGATGTCCCGGCAAGCCCGCCCCGCCGACACACGTCCCTTCACCTATCGCGCGGAAACCGACATTTTGCGCCGTCTGAAAACACCCGCCATCGCAACACCGGCCCTCAACTAACGCACAAATATCAACATTTTGTCTCGACTTCTCACAGCAGACCCCAAGCGTAAACCACTGGAAGACTAACCGACATCGCTCCGCCCGAGGCCCATTCACGGCCTATTCCTTTGGCGTGAGCCGTGGTCTGCTTGAGAGGATGAGCGCGAGGGCGTTCGCAGGGTTTCGGGGCGAAGAGCGCGGCGGCGGACTTGTCACACGGGAATCCCTGAGCCCTTACATCGAGCCGCGCATTCTGAGGGAGGTGGAGCGTGTCACCATCCCCGCGTGAATATCTACGCCACATGCTGAACGGCCAGGATGTTTCGGTGTCCAGCTTCGGATCGTCTGGGATGCGGCCACCGGAAAATCGCCATCACTTTGAGGGCAACTGATAGATTTGCTCAAGGAAGACGATTTTCTTCCTCTCCTGCCCGCATTCTGTTTGGGGCGTTGTTTGGGGAAATTTCCCCAAACAGCACAGCTTATTACATGTTATCCCAACCCCACAGAACCAACCGCCTGAAAAGCAAAAAACCTCAAAAACATTGGCGTTTTTGAGGTTTTTTCTATTCAAAAGACTGGTGGGAGATAGTGGACTCGAACCACCGACCCCTTGCATGTCAAGCAAGTGCTCTAACCAACTGAGCTAATCCCCCGGAAGGCGTAAAACGGGGCGTACTTTAGTATATGCCGTGCGGTTTGTCAATCGGGAGTTTTCGGGCAGCGGACGGGAATCACGATTGACGCTGGCAAACGGTTTTATCTACACTGGAGCGAGCAGGGCCGGACATGACGAGCCGGTCCAACGGACAAAGGAAACGGCAATGAAAACGATGGCGACGGCAATGGTTTTGGCGGCGGGCTGCGCGGTGTGCGGCTGTGTGGCGCTCGGGGCTGCAGCGGAACGAAAAACGGTCGTGGTGTGGTCTGAGGGCACCGCGCCGAAAAACCTTTATCCCGCTGATATCAACGGCGCGATCGCGGAGGGGTTGCGCGCCTCTGACGCGCTGAAGGGCTGGGAGGTGGTCACAGCCAATCTCAGCGATCCGGAGCAGGGGTTGCCGGATGACGTGTTGGCGCGGGCCGACGTGCTGGTTTGGTGGGGCCACAAAAAACATGGTGAGGTGAAGGACGCGCTGGTCGACAAGATTGAAAAACGCGTCAAGGAAGAGGGTATGGGATTCATCGCGCTGCACTCCGCGCATTTCGCCAAACCGAACAAGCGCCTGATGGGAACGCCCTGCACGTTCGCGGCGTATGTCAGCGACACGACCGTAACAGAGGTCAAGGTGGCGATGCCGGACCATCCGATCGCCAAGGGCGTGAAGGCCGAGTTTACGGTGGCGAACGATGAACGCTACAGCGATCCGTATGCGGTGCCGCCGACCGACGAGGTGCCGTTCACCGGCGTGCAGGTCCACAAGAATGGGACGCGCGAGCCGGCGAAAATGGGATTCTGCTGGAAGGTCGGCAAGGCCCGTTTCTTCTATTTCCAGCTTGGACACGAAACCAATCCGATCTACTTTGATCCGGAAATCCGGAAGATCATGGCGAATGCCGTGTTGTGGGCAGCCGGCACGCCTTGAGGGTTTCGCCTGCCGGCCGACAGCGCCGATTCATGCACAGGGGAAAGGGGCTCAGATGAATAAGAGAGTGACACGACGCGGATTTATCGGAACGGCAGGCATGGCGGCGCTGGCGGGATGCCGGCTCGTGCCGCCGCAGAAGCATGTGGCGGATGTGGTGGTATACGGCGGGACCTCCGCCGGTGTGGTGGCGGCCGTTCAGGCAGCGAAAATGGGGAAATCCGTGATTCTGGTCGGACCGGACCGCCACTTGGGAGGCCTCTCCGCAGGCGGGCTCGGCTATACCGATTCTGGCAACACGCGGGCCGTCGGCGGTCTGGCGCGTGAGTTTTACGGTCGCATCTACCGGCAGTACGGCGATGCGCGCGCCTGGCCCTGGCAGCGGATCGGCGACTTCAAGAACGAGGGTCAGGGCAGCCGTTCGCGCGTGGACAGTGACCGCACCATGTGGACGTTCGAACCGCACGTGGCGGAAGCGGTCTTCGATGCTTGGGCCGATGAGCATCGCGTGCCGGTCTGCCGCAACGAATGGCTGGACCGCGAACACGGTGTGGAGAAGCGCGGCGGACGCATCGTCGCGATCACGATGCTCAGCGGCCGGCGTTTCGAAGGCCGGATGTTTATTGACGCGACCTACGAGGGGGACCTGATGGCGGCGGCCGGTGTCTCGTACCACGTGGGCCGCGAGGCCAATCGCGTGTACGGCGAGGCCTGGAACGGCATTCAGCTTGAGGCGTATAAACATCACAAGCACTATTTCATGACGCCGGTTTCGCCTTACAAGATTCCGGGCGATCCGTCCAGCGGCGTGCTGCCTTATGTTTCGACGGAGCCGCCGGGCAAGACCGGGGACGGGGACCACCGCGTGCAGGCCTACTGTTTCCGCACCTGTCTGACGCGCCACGCGCCCAACCGCGTGCCTTTTCCCAAACCGGACGGGTATGACGCGGCCGATTATGAGTTGCTGCTGCGCGATCTGCTGACCGGGCGCAAGGATTTCTTCGAGAAGTTCGACCTGATTCCCAACCTCAAGACCGACACCAACAACCACGGCGCGTTCAGCTCGGACTTTATCGGCATGAATTACGATTACCCCGATGCGTCATACGCACGGCGGCGGGAGATCATCCGGGCGCATGAGCGCTATCAGAAGGGGTACTACTATTTCGTGGCGAATGATCCGCGCGTCCCGGCCGATATCCGCGAAGAGATGGCGCAGTGGGGACTGGCGGGCGATGAATTCACGGACAACGGACACTGGCCGCATCAGATCTATGTGCGCGAAGCGCGGCGCATGATCGGCGAATACGTGATGACGGAGCACGACACCTTGAACAAGACGCAGGTGAATGATCCGGTCGGCATGGGCTCCTATACGCTCGATTCGCACAACTGCCAGCGTTACATCACGGCGGACGGCCATGTGCAGAACGAAGGGGATATCGGGGTCGGGACCAAGGGGCCTTACAAGATTTCATACGGGTCGATCATCCCCAAGACGGCCGAGTGCACGAACCTGCTGGTGCCGGTCTGCATGTCGAGTTCGCACATCGCCTTCGGATCGATCCGTATGGAGCCGGTCTTCATGATCTTGGGACAGAGCGCGGCGACGGCGGCGGCGCAAGCGATCGACGAGGGCCGGGGCGTGCAGGCGATTGACCGCGCACGGTTGCGCGCGCGTCTGCTGGCGGACGGCCAGCGCTTCTGAGTCGAAGGGTGGCGACGCGATGAAACGAGCAGCGGTTTGCGGGGCGTTGTGCGCGGTGTCGGTAACGGCCTGCGCGCGCGCGGCGGAGAGGGTGAGTGTGGAGATACCGTACCAATCGACCGTTCTGGAAAACGGCCTGACTGTCATTGTACACGAAGATCGCAAGGCGCCCATTGTGGCCGTGAACATCTGGTATCACGTGGGCTCCAAGAACGAACGTCCCGGACGGACCGGTTTTGCCCACCTCTTTGAGCACCTGATGTTCAACGGGAGCGAGCACTTCAACGACGATTGGTTCAAGGCGATGGAGCGGGTCGGTGCCACCGGCATGAACGGCACCACGGGCGAGGACCGGACCAACTATTTTCAGGAGGTGCCGCGCGATGCGCTGGCTTTCGCGCTGTGGATGGAATCGGACCGCATGGGCCATCTGCTTGGTGCGCTGACGCAGGAACGGCTGGACGAACAGCGCGGCGTGGTGCTGAATGAGAAGCGACAGGGCGACAACCAGCCTTACCGCATCGCGTGGCGCCTGATCACGCAGAACGCATGGCCCGCCGGCCATCCCTACTCGTGGGAAGTGATCGGTTCCGAAGAGGATCTGAAAGCCGCCACACTCGACGACACGCGCGCATGGTTCAAGGAGTTCTATGGACCCGCGAACGCGGTACTGGTGATCGCGGGCGATGTTGACACGCGCGAGGCGGTGGCGCTGGCGCGTCGCGCGTTCGGCGACATTCCGCCTGGGCCGCCGCTGCAGCGCCACACGGCGTATATCGCGAAGCGGAGCGGCACGCGCCGCATGACCGTGCAGGATCGCGTACCGCAGGCGCGCCTCTACAAAGTCTGGAACATTCCTCCGTATGGCACGACCGACGGCAATCTGCTCAGTGTCGCAGCGGACGTGTTGGCGAATGGGAAGTCATCGCGGCTCTACCGGCGTTTGGTCCATGACGGACAATTGGCCACGGATGTGAACGCCTGGGCCGGCTTGCGGGAAATTGCGGGCCAGTTCATGATCGTTGCCACCGCCCGGCCGGGCGTGCCGATGCGCGAGGTGGAGCAGGCGATCGACGAGGAGTTGGCGCGCCTGCTTGACGAGGGGCCGGATGCTGACGATCTGCAGCGGGTCAAGGCCGGGATCGAGGCGGACTTTGTGCGCGGGTGTGAGCGGATCGGCGGGTTCGGCGGCAAGTCGGATGTGCTGGCGCGCAACGCCGTGCTGACCGGCGATCCGGCATACTACAAGACGCTGCTGCGCGAGACGCTCGGCGCGACGCGCACGGCGGTGCGCGACACTGCGCGCGCCTGGCTGGCTGACGGCGCGTTCGTGCTTGAGGTCGAGCCGTTTCCCGCGTTTCGCGCGACGACCGACGGCATGGACCGGTCCGCCGTTCCGTTTCCGGCGCTGAATCCGCAGCCGCGGCTGCCGGCGATCCAGCGGGCGATGCTCGCCAATGGCATGCGGGTGCTGCTGGCGGAACGGCACGATATGCCGCTGGTGCAGATGACACTGCTGATGCCGCCGGGTTTTGCGGCAGACCGAGGCGGTGCGGCCGGCACGGCGAGCCTGGCGGCCGAGATGCTGGACGAGGGCACGCGCCGCCGTGACGCGTTGGCGATCAGTGCGGAACTGGAAGCCCTGGGTGCCCGTCTCGGCACGGGGTGCGGGCCTGATGCGGTCGCGGTGACGCTCAACACGCTGACGCGCCACATGGACAAGGCGGTCGAGCTTTTTGCCGATGTGGTGGTGAATCCGACCTTTCCCGAGAACGAATTCAAGCGGTTGCAGCAACAGCGGCTGGCGGCGATCCAACGTGAAAAGAGCGAGCCGAACGGCGTGGCGTTGCGCGTGCTGCCGCGCTTGATGTTCGGCGAGGGGCATCCGTATGCAGCGCCGCTCAGCGGGTACGGTGATGAGTCGGTCGTGGCCGCGCTCACGCGCGAAGACTTGGAGCGCTTCTATGCGCGCTGGTTCCGTCCTGAACAGGCCACGCTGGCGGTGGCGGGTGCGGTCACACTTGAGCGGCTGCTGCCGGTGCTGGAACGCCGCTTCGGCGAGTGGCGGGCCATGTCTGAGGGCGGGGGCGGCCTGCCGGTTGAGGGGCTGGACGCGACATCGGCTACTGCTGCGCGCACGTCGGTTCTCTATATGATCGATCGTCCTGGTGCCGCACAATCGGTGATCGTTGCGGGGTGCCCGGTCCGGGCGAAAAATGAGGCCGATGAGGCGTCCGTTCAAGTGATGAACGCGATTTTGGGAGGGACCTTCACCAGCCGCATCAACATGAATCTGCGCGAGGACAAAAACTGGAGTTACGGCGCGCGAACGTCGCTGCTCGATATGGCCGGTGAGCGGGCTTTCCTGTGCTCGACGTCCGTGCAGGCTGACAAGACGGCGGTGGCGCTGCGAGAGCTGAAGCAGGAGGTGCTCGGGCTGCATGCGGAGCGGCCGCCGACCGCCGCGGAGGTGGGGAAGGTGGTCGCCGACCTTACGCTGCGATTGGGCGGACAATGGGAAACACTGGGAGCCGTCGGGGAGGTGATGCAGCAGATGGTCCGGCTGGGGCTTTCAGAAAACTACTTCCGGGAGTATGCGGCGGCGCTGCGCAGCGTGACCGTGTCGGACGTTCAGGCGGCTGCGGCACGCGTGGTGCGTCCTGAACGCCTGGTGTGGCTGGTCGTGGGCGACCGCACCCGGCTGCGGCCTGAGCTTGAAGCGCTGGGCTGGGGCCCGGTCGCGGAGCTGGACGTCGACGGCCTGCCGGCGCCACCGCAAACGAAGGGGCTGTAAGCCGGGTCACGGCTTGCCGGGCGGCGGGAAGGTGAAGTCAAAACGCTTGATGTTTTGGGTTTCCGGATCGACAAGCAGCAGGGCGCGTGACACATAGGGCGGCACGCCTTGCACCTCCCAGTAGGTTTCGCCGTCCTGCGTGATCTCTTTGACGATCACGGGGTCGGGCAGGGGAAGCGTGAACTTGTCCCGCGTCATCTGAACCGCCTCGCGCAGCGGGATCGGCTCCTGAGGCAAGAACTGCATCTCTTTGATCATGCCCTTTTTCCCGGATTTCGTGAGATAGCAGTCCGCACCGACAAATTGCCAGCCGTACATCGAGAGCGCATCGCGCTGAAGAAACGCCAGCATCTTGTCATCGCGATCATTGTTCGTCAGTCTCGCGTAGGTGTGGAGGATGAGGCGACGGATTTTCTTGTACCCTTCCATCTTGGTGGTTTCGAGCTGCGTGGCCTTGCCGAACGATTCAGTCTTGGCGACCTTTTCAGGATTCAGCCGGGCGTCGATCCAGAGCAGGTCATTGGGCGACAGCTTGGCGCGCGTGGTGGCGATCACCGAGCCGTCCGGACGCTTGAGATAGACCTTGCCGTTTTCTTCCTTCTCGAACGATCCCTCCACGGTGTTGCCGTTCACCGACGTCCAGGTCCGCGTCGGCATGGGGGCATTTTGCTGCGCGTGGACAGCAGAAACGGTCACGCACAGGCTGGCAGCCAGAACGCAAACGCAATGGCCAAGGGCTTTAGGACGAACAGTCAACATGGCAATCTCCTTATACGCACAGCATAACCATTCAGGGCCTTGCACGTCAATGCGCGTAACCTTGACGCTGCGAAAGCGCAGTGGTACGCTCTCGCGTCATCACGCTGGTGGTGTCAGTCGCTGCGGCATGCGGCGCTACGGTCAAGCAGCGGTCAACGCGGGGGGGATATAGAATGATGCGGCGTATAAAAACGTGGATCGGAGTGGCGGGATGTGGCGTGCTGGCCGGGTGCATGATCGGCCGTGCGCCGTCGACAGTGGCGCTGTCGCGGGCGATCCGCGCCCATGTCGATGCGGGAGAAGTTGCCGGCGCGGTGGCCTGCGTGGTGGATGGCGAGCGCGTGCTTCAGGCTGTAACCGCCGGCCTCGCGGACCGTGAAGCCGCGCGCCCGATGCGTACGGACACGCTTTTCTGGATCGCCTCGATGACCAAACCCGTCACGGCCTGCGCGGTGATGATGCTGTTGGATGAGGGTAAGCTCGAACTGGACGCGCCGGTTTCCGCGTACCTCCCAGAATTTTCAGGATTGAAAACCGCGGACGGCCGGCCGGCAGTTCCGACGCTGCGCCAGATGCTCACGCATACCTCGGGCATGGCGGAGCCGACCCAGGCCGAGCAGCTCGCGGCGCGGACGTTGTCGGATCTGATGCCGCACATCGCCGACAAACCGGCGCTGTTTACGCCCGGCGCCCGTTGGCAGTACAGCCAGTCCGGCATGAATGCCTTGGGTCGCGTGGTGGAGGTTCTTTCCGGTATGCCGTTCGACCGTTTCCTGGCGGAACGGCTGTTCAAGCCGCTCGATATGCGGGACACGACGTTTTATCCGGATGCTGAACGGCTCGCGCGCCTGGCTGTTTCGTACCGACGGACCGGCGACCGTCTGGAACGCGCCGCGCTGCCGCCGGTCTACGACTGCGCGCGGGGCGACGCGCGGTTTCCGGCCCCGAACGGCGGCCTCTACTCGACCGCGCCGGATTACGCGCGTTTCTGCCAGATGCTCATTAATCGCGGCTCGTTGCGCGGCCGGCGCATCCTGTCAGCCGCCTCCGTTGCGGCGATGTCCACCGTTCAGAGCGGCGAGCTGAAGACCGGTTTCACGCCTGGCTGCGCCTGGGGCTTAGGGTGCTGCATGGTGCGTGAACCGCAAGGCGTGACGGCCATGCTGGCACCGGGCTCGTTCGGACATGGCGGCGCCTACGGCACGCAGGCGTGGATCGATCCGGTCAGAGGGGTGGCGTACGTGCTGATGGTGCAGCGTGCGAATTTTCCGAACGCGGACAACTCGGATCTGCGCGGCGATTTTCAGAGGGCAGCGTTTTAGCAGGTCAGAAGGGGGGCGGACATGAAGACATGTGATCGGGCAATGAGCATCGCCGTGCGGCGTGCGGTCTGGGTGTTGGCGGTTGTGGCGGCCGGCGCGGCGGCACGCGAGTCCGAGCTGCTTTTTGACGGCGGGCAGACGAATGTCTGGTCAACCGCGCGTGACGCGGCGCGTCTGAGCAAGGAGTTTGCTGTCAGCGAGCTGGTACAGACGGCAGACCCTGCGGCCCTGCGCTGGCGGTTCGTGCCGAACCCGGGGACGGCATTCAACGATATTTTTCTGTCGTGCAGAATGGCCCGGCGTTTCGATACCGTGCGCGTGCGCGTCAAAAATGAAGGGGCTGCCTTCGAACTGGCGGTGAAGACGCGCGACGCCCGCAACGCCGAATGGACCGCGCGGCGCGTGCCTCTTGCGGCGGCGGGCGACTGGCAATGGATTGAATTCCCGTGGCCGGAATGGCGGGTTGCGCCGTGGTCGAAGGATGCCGACGGGACGCTCGATTTCCCGCTCGCCTCATTGGCGCTGATCGCGTTCGACCTTAAAGCGGGGCAGACCTATGCGCTGCGCGTCGCGGCGGTCGAGACGGTCAGTCCTGACCGGCCGCTCGCCCGCGTCTTTGGTTTTCAAATCCCGCCTAAAGTCAAAGCCGGCGAACCGTTCGATGTGGCGTTCGCCTTTACGCTCGACCGGCCGGTTTCCGAAGCGGAGGCGTGTCTCGTCTTCCGTCGCGGCGCGCAGGAGCTGGGCCGTGTGCCGCTCACGTTGCCGCGCGCGCTGGAACAGGTCGCGGCCGGTGAGACGGTGCGGGTGGCGGCGTCCGCCCGCGCGCCGCTGTATGCGGCCGGCGGCGAGCAGGCCGTGGCCCTGCGCCTGGGCGATGCCCGGATTTGCCTGGAAGACGGATGCGCGGCCGATGATGCGGTCGCGGCCGTGACAGTGGTGCCGCGCCGTCCGTCGCGCAGCACGGCGCAGGTCAAGCCGCACAACGGCGTGCCCGCGCTCTTCATCAACGGCAAGCCGCACAACGGCATGGCGTGGGCGACCTATCGTCCGACCTCCGCCGTGTTCCGCGATTTCACCCGCGCGGGCATCACGCTCTACACGTTCGCAGCCACGCCGACCGAGTCCGGCTACGGGTTGGCGCGCACCGCGTGGACCGCGCCTGACACCTATGACTTCTCGCAGCTTGACGAGCGTGCCATGCTGCTGCTGGCCGAAAATCCGGACGCCTATTTCTTTCCGCGCCTCTACCTGCATGCGCCGCCGTGGTGGAGCGAGCGGCATCCCGACGACATCGTGCTGATGGATCCCGGCGATGGACGTTACGTGCCGTTCATCCATGCCGGGGGCAAGCCCGCGCCGAGCTGGGCTTCGGAGGCATGGCGGCGCGACACCATCGAGGGCCTGCGCCGTCTGATTGAGCATGTCGAGGCCTCGCCATATGCCGACCGCGTCATCGGTTACCATCTCGCGTCGGGCACAACCGAAGAGTGGATGATGTGGGGCGGCAACGAGCAGCAGTGGGTGGATTTCTCGCCGGCCAACACTCGGCGTTTCCGTGACTGGCTGCGCGCGAAATACCGGAAGGACGCCGCTTTGCGCGCTGCTTGGCAAGATCCGTCGGTTTCGTTCGACACGGCGGTCATCCCGTCCCGCGCGCAGCGGCAGCACACCGAAATCGGTTCGTTCAGAGATCCGGCCAAAGAGCAGGCGGTGATCGATTTCTACCTGTATAACTCTGATCTGGTGGCGGACACGGTCTGCACCTTCGCCCGTGCGGTGAAGGGCTTTACCCGCCGCAAAAAGATCGTCGGGGCGTTCTACGGCTATCTCTTGCAGCTCTGCGGCGAGCAGCGGCAGCAGAATGCCGGGCATCTGGCGCTGGCGAAGGTGCTGGCTTCGCGCGACATCGATTTCCTGACCAGTCCGACCAGTTACGCCTTCCGGCAACTCGGCGGCGAGGGGACCAGCCATTTCATGTCGCTGCTCGGCAGCGTCGTGCTGAACGGCAAGCTCTGGTTCGATGAGAATGACATCCGCACGTCGATGGCGCCCGGCGCGCTGGGAACGTGGGGCAAGCCGGCTGATGTGGCGGGCGATGTCGTGCAGCAAGAGAAAGAGCTGGCGAACGTGATGGTCAACGGCACGGCGCAATGGTGGTTTGATGTCGGCAGCAACGTATACGGCGATCCGGCGCTGATGGACCGCATCGCGCGGCTGGCGCGCAACGCTTCGGAGGTCCAGGCGCTCGACCGCACGCCGGCGGACGAGGTGGCCATGATCGTGGATGAGCGCAGCCTCTGCTGGATGCGGGTCGGCGATAAAGCGCTGGGCGCGCCGCTGCTGGTCGGCCAGCTTCCCGCGCTGTCGCGGATCGGCGCGCCGGTCGGGCATTATCTCGCGTCCGACCTGCCGCGGCTGCGTGACCGCAAGGTATTCTTCATCATGACCAGCTTCGCGCCGACCGAGCAGGACCGCCGCGCGATCGATGCGTTGAAAAGGGACGGGCACGTGCTGGTATTCGTGGCGGCGCCGGGAGTCTACCGCGAGGGACAGCTTGATGAATCCGGCATGGAGGCGCTGACCGGTATCCGCTTGCGGCTGGACCGCGCGGCGGTGCCGTCTGCCGTGAATGTGACGGGCGGCCATCCGTGGACGAAGGACTTGGCCGGGACCACGTACGGGCCGGGCCGGCCGAATGCGCCGGTCTGTTACGCGGACGATGCCGGCGCGCAGGTGCTGGGCACGTTGCCGGACGGGCGCCCCGGGCTGGTCGTCAAAGCCGGCGAAGGGTGGACGTCGGTCTTCTCCGCCGCGCCGCTGCTGCCCGCGCGTCTGATGCGCGCCATCGTCGAGTCGGCCGGTGTCCATACCTATGTCGAGACCGAGGATGTGGTGTGGGCCAACCGGCAGATGGTGGCGGTGAGCGTCAAGGCGGGCGGCCGTCGGAAGGTGCGCCTCCCGCATGCCGGGCGCGTGCGCGATCTTTACACCGGCGAATGTGTGGCGCGGGGCGCGTCCGAATTTGAGGCGGCGTTCGCCGAACGTGCGACGCGCGTGTTTGTCGTTGAGCCGTGACACGCGTTCTCCTGTTGACGCGGGTAAGGGTTTCGGCGTAAAGTTTTATCGAGTTGATCGTGTTTTAAAAAATGAGGGGGAGACTCATGCGATATGATGCCGGGGTGAGGGGGGGAGGTCGGTTCTCGCGCAGGGCGTTCCTGCGTGACGCGGCGTGGGGAGCTGCCGCCCTGGCGTGGCCGCTCGGTGGCCTTACAGCCGAGCCGGACGAGCAGGCCGCGATCGAGGCGGCCTTGCCGGCGGCTGCGCCGGTCAAGCCGATGCGGCCGCGCAAGCTGTTGATCTTTAGCCTGAATGTGGAGTACGGCGGGCACCGTTCGATCCCGACCGCCGAACGGGCCTTCACGCGAATGGGGCAAAAGACCGGCGCGTTCGAGACGGTTGTTTCTCGCGATCCGGCGGTGTTTCAGCGAGAGTCGTTGGCGCGGTTCGATGCCGTCTTTCTGAACAACACGGTCGGCAATCTCTTCACGGATCCGCAACTGCGAAAAAACCTGCTGGAGTTCGTGGTCGGGGGCGGCGGTCTGATGGGGGTGCACGGCGCTTCCGTGGCCTTCCTGCGCTGGAAAGAGGGCGGCAAAGAGGATTGGCCGGAGTACGGCATCATGCTGGGGACGCGCGGCGCGGCCCACCGTGCGGCGGACGAGAAGGTCTTCATGAAGCTTGACGATCCCGGACATCCGCTGCTCGCAGGCTTCGGCGGTCAGGGGTTCGCGATGCAGGATGAATTCTTCCGCCCGCAACGCACCTATTCACGCCGGCGCAACCGCGTGCTGCTCGGGATCGATGTCGAGCGGACCGACCTCGCGAACGAGCCGCGTGACGGTGCGTATCGCGCGGACAAAGATTATGCGATGGCGTGGGTGCGGCAGTACGGGCGCGGGCGCATTTTTTACGCGGGGTTCGGTCATCACCCGGCGATCTTCAAGCAGCCGCACCTGCTGGCGTTCTTTCTGGCCGGGGCGCAGTTCGCGCTGGGTGACCTGCCCGCGCCGACTCTGCCGAGCGGCCTGCTCACGCCGGCGCTTCGGGCGCAGGAGAAGCTGGGATGGCGGCTGGGCATCGAGGCTTACACGTTTCACAAGTTCACCTTTTTCGAAACCATCGAGAAGACAGCCAAGCTGGGGCTGCCTTATGTCGGCGGCCTGAGTTTTCAAAAAGTCAGCAAAGAGATTCCCAAGAATTTCACGCCGGGCCTCTCGGACGATGAGCTGCAAGCCGTCCGGCTGAAACTGGATGAGGCGGGTGTGCGCATGCTGACCTATTACATCCAAAGCATTCCGGGCGATGAAGCGGGATGCCGCGCGGTCTTTGAATTCGGCCGCAAAATGGGCATCGAGGCCTTCATGACGGAGCCGGCGGTGGAGGCGTTGCCGCTGATCGACCGCTTCTGTCAGGAATACGGCATCAAGGTGGCGCTGCACAACCATGACCGCAAGGCGTCTCCGCACTACTGGAGTCCGGAAGCGATACTGCGCGTGTGCGAAGGCCACAGCCGTTACATGGGGGCGTGCGCGGACGTGGGCTACTGGATGCGCGACGGGATCGATCCGGTCAAAGGCGTCGAGCTGTTAAAGGATCGCCTGATCACGCTGCAGCTTCACGATCTGGACGTGGCGGGGCCGAAGGGGGCCGACGTGCCGTGGGGGAGCGGCGCGGGCCAGACCGAGGCCGTGTTGCGTAAGCTGCACGAACTGCGCGTCGAGCCGGTGATGGTGGGGCTCGAGTACTCGCGCGACTGGCTCGAGAACGAGCCGGCCATACAGCGTTGCATCGCGTTTTTCAATCAACTCAGTGTGTCATTGAGCAAATAGAATAGGGGGCGGGGATGTCAGTCAAGAGTTCGTTATCACGTCGGGCATTTGTAAGCAGGACGGCAGGCGCGCTGGCGGCGCCGTGGCTCGTGCCCGCGTCGGCGCGCGGTGCCGACGGGACGACGGCGCCGGCCAACCGGATCACCGTGGGGCTGATCGGACGCGGCTGCATGGGGCGGGGCCATTTGCAACGGCTGGTCGGCGATAAAGACGTGCAGGTGCTGGCGGTGTGCGATGTTGACCGGTCGCGCTGCCAGGAGGGCAAAGAGGTGGTCGAGGCGAACTATGCGGTGTCGCGTCCCAAGGGTAGCTACAGCGGGTGCGCAACCTATTCGGATTACCGCGAGGTGCTGGCGCGTGCCGACATCGACGCCGTGGTGGTGGTGACACCTGACCATTGGCACACGCCGATCTCGGTGCATGCGGTGAAGGCCGGCAAAGATATCTATTGTGAGAAACCGGTCTCGCTGACGCTGCGGCAGGGCCGTGCGCTGGTCGAGGCCGTGCGTGCCAACAAGCGCGTGTTTCAGACCGGTTCGCAGTACCGTTCGATGCAGACTTTCAACGAGGCGATCGCCTTTGTGCGCGCGGGTGGGCTGGGCAAAGTGAAGCAGGTCTTTACCATCTGGGGATGGCAGCATGTTCCGGTGCTCGGCAAATCACGCGTGCCGCTGAATCCGGTGTTGCCGGAAGAGCCGGTGCCCGACGGCCTGGATTGGAATCAGTGGGTCGGTCCGGCGCCGTGGCATCCGTTCAACCACCACTATCACCGCAATCCGATTCCGGGTGTGGTGCCGTGGAATTTCTGCGAAGATTTCGGACTGGGGCCTTCGACCAGCTACCACTCGCATGCGGCCGACGTGATTCAGTACGCGCTGGGCGTCGAGGAGAGCGGCCCGGTCGAACTGATCCATCCGACGGGCGGCGGCTATCCGACCTTGACTTGCCGCTACGCCAACGGGACGCTGCTGCACCATGTCGATGGCTGGGGCCAAGTCAAAGAGCTGTACAAGGCGGTGCCGCAGGAGGCGCGTCTGGAGGGGAACTTCGGCGGGGTGTTCGTGGGCGAACGGGGCTGGCTGTCGATCCTGTACGGCGGCGGCAAGTTAGAGGCGGGGCCTGAGAGCCTGTTCGACGAGATGAAGCTGAAACGGCGCGAGGTGAGCGGCGCGAACAACCACCACGCCAACTGGTTCGGCTGCATCAAGAGCCGCGAGCGGCCGAGTTCGCACGAGGAGATCGGACACCGCGCCGCATCGCTCGGCCAACTGGTTTCGATCGCCTACAAGCTGGAGCGTTCGCTCAAGTGGGACCCCGCGAAAGAAGTGTTCGAGGGCGACGAGGAGGCGAACCGTCTGATGGCGCGCCCGATGCGCGCGCCGTGGACGCTCTGACCTCTGGCCTCTGACCTCCGGTCACCCGCCTGTCCGCGCCGGCGCGTGCAGGGCGAGCCGTCCGCGGTGTGCGAAATCGATCGCCTCGGCCAGGATGCGGGCGGACTCCTGGGCGGCGTGGAAGCCCATTGAATTTTCCGCGGCGATGAAGTCCAGCCGCCATTGTGCGCGGCGGTGCAGGGCGCGGGCCGCTTCGAGTGCGGTCGCCGGCGCGCCGGCGCGCTGTGCGGCCTCGATCTCTTGGATCAACGCCACGGTGACCTGTTCGGCGCGGAGCATGAGCGCCTGCGTGCGGTCTTGGATGGCTTCCACGCGCGCGACGAGCTCATGCTCGGGATGGCGGTGGCAGGTCTGGCAGGAGCGCGCGGGGTCGAGCAGCGGGCTGCGGACATGGTGGCTGCTGACCTTGACCGCGCCTTCGCGCATGTAGGGCATGTGGCAGTCGGCGCAGGCGACGCCGCTGCGCGCGTGGATGCCCTGGCTCCACAGCTCGAATTCGGGGTGTTGCGCTTTCAGCATCGGGCTGCCGCTGTCGGCGTGCTTCCAATCGACATGGCCGACGTCGTCATAGTAGGCCTCGATCTGTTCAACGCGCAGGCCGTTGTGCCAGGGATAGGTGAGACGCTGGTCGGGCTTCTTGAAGTAGTATTCCACATGGCATTGGGCGCAGACCAGCGTGCGCAACTCTTGGCGCGAGGCATCGAGGTTGACATCATAGTCGCGCGCCCGGTTGCCGGCGCGCCAGCGCATGATGCTCGGCAGGTGCGGCAGCGGCGTGCTGTCCGCCTTGGCCAGTTCGCGCAGGCCGTTGAGCAGGCCGGGCCGGGTGACACGCAGGCCCAGGGTCTCCGGGTCGTGGCAGTCGATGCAGGCGACCGGGTGCTGGATGAGTTTTTGGCTTTGGTCGTCGGCAAGGGCCCTGGCCTCGGCGTAGGGCATGGCGCAAACGGCCGCGAAGCCGTTCATGACCTGCTCCTGCGGGTTGTCGTCCGGCACGCCCGCCTTGCGCCCCATGGCGCGGTAGGCGGGAATGATCGAGCAGTGGCAGTGCAGGCAGGCGCCGGGCTGGGGGAAGTCTTTGACGCGTACGGTTTCTTCCTGAT
>Ga0172377_10003718_pt1 | contig 15717 bp, 11 predicted proteins | sample Pumphouse3metaG_FD_119749 | JGI IMG/M metagenome (GOLD analysis project Ga0172377, IMG submission 119749) | Leachate microbial communities from a municipal landfill in Southern Ontario, Canada - Pumphouse #3 metaG | ecosystem: Engineered > Solid waste > Landfill > Unclassified | place: Canada...
CCTAGCTTCCCATTATAATTTCTCGGTGGTGGAGCTGCTCTCTTGTTTTGTCCGCTTGTTGCCAGAAACAAAAGATTCTGATGTGGAGCTTGTCTCTCTCATCCGGGAGCTGTATGCCGAGCATCTCCTCCCTTCTTCCCCTCTCTCCTCCTCGGTCTCTCGAATGTCAGAGTTGGAAATGGAGCGATGGTTGCGGATTTTGTTTGGAGAGACGCCAGTGAACGAGGAATATCGGAACCGATGGCTCTTGTTTGCCATACGGCAGAATCCCACCTTACTGGCGCGTATGTGGCGGAGTGGCGAGCTGTTGCCTTTGCCTGTTTTCCTCTCGTTGAGGCGGGATGCTCGGCTTCTGTTGTCGTTCCTTCGGGCAATTGCTGACAGTCGAATAGAAAAACTATATTCGCAGGCTCTGCTCTTTTTTAGGGAGTTGAAGAGTGCGGGCGTATCTGGCTCTGTGCTGAACGAGTTGTCTGAGGAGGCTCTCCTCTTGATGGTCCAGTTTTCTGACAGGGGGCATCTCTCCTGGTCGTTGGACGAGATGAAAACTACCTTGATGCGTCAGCTTTCTGTCGTCTCCGTCAAAAGGGAGCTCCTTGCTTCTCTTCAGAAGGAAATGAAAATTAGGACGAGTGCTGAAGTTGCTGATGGTGATAGTGCTGATGTTTCACCGAATGTGGGTCGTCGGGTGGAAAACTTGCGGCAGACTTTGGAAAAGATAAATGAATTTAAGTTGAAGGAAAACAAAATAAAAAAAAGATTAAAGAAAAAAAAATCAAAGGAAAACAAAATGAGTGAATTTCTGATAAGCAAAACTTTGATAAATGAAACTCTGACAAATGCGAATTTGATAAGTGAAACTTTGGCAAGTGAAATTAGTGAACGGATACAACAACGTTGGTCCTTGTCTAACGTTGGAAATGTTCTTTTGTCTCCCTATTTTCCTAGACTTTTTCAGCATGCCGGTTATCTGAATGAGAAGTCGGACAATTTTTTGGACGATGATTTCCGTATCCGTGCCGTCTTTTTGCTGCAATATGTGGTGTATGGTGAAGAACGGGAGTATGAAGAGCCGGAACTCTTCTTGAACCGCCTATTGGTCGGTTTGGCAGACGATGTCCCGTTGCCGACCAAGTTGGAACTGACGGAACAGGAACGTGCGTTGGTGGATGATATGTTGCCAGCCGTAAAGGGACAGTGGAGCAAGATGAAAAACACGGCCGTTTCCGCTTTCCGTGCCGCTTTTTTACAGAGAGCTGGAGTGTTGGAATTTGATCCCGACAAAAATTTCTGGATGCTTAATGTGGAGGAGAGAGCCTACGATATATTGCTCGATACAGTCCCATGGAGTTTTAAAATGTTCAAGCATCCGTGGATGTCTTGTATATTGAATACGGTATGGCGCTAAAACAAAACAATTTTTTAATAAATAATATATAGGAACCATGTATGAAAATCAACAACAGCAACCCGCGTCCCGCACAATTCAGCAAAAGCGGAATGGAGAAGGATCTTTGGGGTTTGCGGATAACCGCCAGAATGGAATACTTCAGGCAGTAACGGAAAAACCGCTGCAGCGTGTCGGGTCGGATGATGAGGACGAGACACTTCAAGGCAAGTTCACTCAACCCATCCAGCGTGAGGAAGACGAAGATGAACCTGTACAAGGCAAGTTCGATGTACCTATACAGAAAAAGAATGAAACAGGCATGCCCGACAATCTGAAAGCCGGTGTGGAAAACCTTTCCGGATTTTCTATGGACAGTGTACGTGTACATTACAACTCTTCCAAACCGGCTACGGTGCAAGCTCTTGCCTACACACAGGGTACTGACATTCATGTGGCCCCCGGACAAGAACAACATCTGCCCCATGAGGCTTGGCACGTGGCTCAGCAAATGGCAGGACGTGTGCAACCCACCACCGAAATAAGCGGAATGCCGGTGAACGACAATGTCGGATTGGAGCATGAGGCCGATGTGATGGGTGCAAAGGCAAATAATATCTAATCCTGAAACATACAGCAAATGATGACAGCACATATCAATTGGTTTAACCAAATACTGGCTACTGCAATTCAACTTTACTTTAGGCAGGAGTGTAAATACACCTCGTTAGAGGAAATCACTCCGCCTGACGACAATTGGTTGGAATGTGCTACTAAACAGCAAAAGATTACTTTTGATGAGAGAGTGGTAATCATGCTGGCTCTGATGCCGCACATTTGCCCACAAGTTTTGGATATTTTTTTCGTGCAGAACAAGGACTTCGACCGCCAATATACCGAGTTTGGCGGATGGAAGGGACTTTCGCATGGCGGATTCCTGCCTACGGGCGAAACAGCTTCGTTCATTGTCGCCGGTGAGAATATCGACAAGCGGAAAATGGTTGTCGAATATTTTCGGAAAGATCATTGGTTCTCTATCTGCAACATCCTTCGATTGGAGGGAGCCGGAGATGGTGAGCCTTTCTTGAGCGGACAACTACGTGTTTCTGATGAATTTTTGAGTCGTGTGTTGCTGAACCGTGATTTCAAACCCGACTACAACGTGGGTTTTCCTGCCAAACTAATAACTTCGGAATTGGAATGGACGGATATGGTACTGGATTATTCCGTAGAGGAAGAACTTGACGAGATAAATACATGGATTGCTTCTGGCAAAACCATCATGGGCGATTGGGGCTTGTCCCGCTTCCTGAAAGCCGGCTACCGCGCTTTGTTCTATGGTCCTCCGGGTACGGGAAAGACTCTTGCCGCCACATTGCTGGGTAAGAAAAACGGTATGGATGTCTATCGGGTAGATTTGTCTATGATCGTATCAAAATATATTGGCGAAACGGAGAAAAACCTAGCCCGTGTGTTCGACATGGCCGAAAACCGCAACTGGATACTATTCTTTGATGAGGCAGATGCCCTTTTTGGCAAGCGCACCGCCTCCAACTCCTCCAACGACCGCCACGCCAACCAAGAGGTAGCTTACCTTTTGCAGCGCATAGAGGATTTTCCCGGTACGGTAATTTTAGCCACCAACCTGCGCAACAACATAGACGAGGCTTTCTCGCGCCGTTTCCAGTCGGTGGTCTATTTCCCGATGCCCGACAAGGAACTCCGTGCCGACCTCTGGCGCAGAATGCTGCCGCACGCATGGTTAGGCTCTGCCGCCGACAGTCTGATAAACCAAGCCTCCGAAACCGAAATCTCCGGCGGCTCCATCACCAACGTAGTGAGACGTTGCGCCATTCACCTGATAGGCAGCCACGAACAACAATTACGCAGCAGTGTACTTAAGGAGGCATTAGAAAAAGAGAAAAGTAAAGTGTGAAAAATGGAAAACGTGGATTTAGTAAAATCAAATCACCATTGGAGGATATGGAAATATAGGATAAAAAGCCATTGCTCAATAACCACTCCAATGGCAGTTGTTGTGCAATGGAGAGATAAAGATATAGTCGAAAATAAAATCAATGAAACAATAGTGGTTGTTATAGGCAATGAGAGAAGCCTATAATAAGCACTTAAGAAAATTAAAAAGGGTTGAGATATGTATGAACAAGTAGAGAAACCAAAAGAGAATAGCTTTCCGACGAATAGGCAGGAAAGTAGGGCGGTTGCTAATGCTGTTGTGCAGGAGAAAAGTGGTGTAAAGCAGGGTTTTGGGTTTATGGATAATCGGCCTGAAACAGCAAAACTAAAAGCAGTACAGATAAAAAATTCTCTATCAAAATCTCCTCTACAGTTGAGGACTTTAAGCAAAGCAGGGAACGTAGCCTACACACTTCCCATTGCTGAAGATACGACACATTGGATTGTTGATTCACCCTTAACTGGCATCAAAGATAGAATAGGAAGAACAGAGGGTAAAGAATATGATGACAAAGTTGCACAAAAAAACAAGTTGAAAGTAGGTGCGAAAAAAGATAATACAAATACACCTTACAGAGCGAAACATTACGGTGACAGTACTGCTGGAGGTATCAGCGGTACAGTATGTCATGTAAAACGTAATGACAATCCTACAGGATACAAGATTACAATTCCTCATTATCATGCCTGCACAAAAGCGGGAGCATTATCTTTTGCTGAAGCGGCAGGGACTGCAGCTGTTGCAGGAGCCAATGACGGAATGCATCTACATGCATCCGAAGATGTAGCTGACGCACAGAATAGTTTAAATGCATTGTCTCCTGCAACATTGAATGGCGCCGGTGAAACAGTGGCAGACCACTTCCCCGGAGGATGGTCAAACTGATAATGGTTGAACCTCCCGCTGGCGCGGACATGTTGTCTTGGTCTATATGCAAAGAAGAATTGTAGTTCATGCATAAATTAAATAGTCCATAACAAAACCTAAAAGCCATTGAAACGTCTTTTTGTCCAGTTGTTATAGGCAACCCTTCGATAGACTCAAGGCAGGTGAAAGAATTTATGCTGAGCGGAGTCGAAGCGAGCCTATAACATCCACTAAAGGAAAAGTTAAAAAGGTTTGAGATATGTATACACAAGTAGAGAAACCGAAAGAAAATAAAAGTAGAGCGGTTGCTAATTCGGTTGGACAAAAGAAAAGTAATGGGATGCAAGGTTTTGGATTAGTGGATAATCGAAAAAAAAGTAATGTCCATTCTTTGCTACAAATGCAGAAATGTGCACAGTTGACGATTGATATGCGAGGACATAGGTACGATAGTTTGTGGGGAGAGAATGGTTTCGGTGACGCATATGCCAGACATTTTAGAATCCCAGCTTGGGAAATACCTGATTTAGTGGCGGAGTTCATCGAGTATGCTTTCAATAATAACTACACTTTTCAATCATATAATGATCTTGTAAATCAGATATTAGTTGATAATAATAATTTCCTTCCTCTACCCAACGCATTTATTATTCCAGCTAGTAGGCGATATATTAATATGACCGGTTCGAGAGGACAAGATAGACAGTTATGTGACAATTATTTTCAAAATCTTGGAGGTTATACATGGCATCACATTGAAGGTATTAATGGGAATAATTGTTATATGATTTTGGTAGACACTCGCCATCATAGACAGCGACATACAGGAGCTGTCAAACAATGGGAGATAATAAATGGACGTCGTTATCTATAGAAATGATATCAAGCCTATAACAACGCATAAAGACAATTTAAAAAAGTTTGAGATATGTATGAACAAATAGAGAAAACAAAAGAAAAAAGCAGGGTTGTAGCTAATTCTATTTCTCAGAAGAAAAGTAATGTAAAGCAAGGTTTTGGTTTTGTGGATAATCGAATAGAAACCAAAAGAAAAACTCTATTAACAAAGGAATTATCAAATTCAAATAAAGAAAAAAGCTCAACATCAACAACTATACAAGGTAGATTTTATCCTCCAATCCCTGAACAGGGTATCGAATGGAATGCGGTATTAGACAAAATTGATACCTTACACGGAAATACCCCATTACCAAATAAAGCTGATATTGATAACTTTATCCTGCAAAGTGAGGACAATTGGTATGGAGATGGTGATGGTGATCACGCAGATAATGTAGCTCGATTTAATGCTTTTATTACATTAAAAGGGAAAGTTAAAACTGGCTTAGAGCAATTAAAACTTGATCCTAATGACTCTGCTGCTCTCAATTGGGGTGATATTGTTGGCTATTTAACAAATGATGTTGGAGGCAAGAGATTCATAGTAGTTAACGCAAGTCACGGTCATTTAGGAGGAGGACATGGCAATGGATGGTTTTGGAATGCTGTGGGAGTAACTACTGGAACTGTACCAGACGCAACACATGGTTTAGGTGATGGTGCTTTAAACGGTGCAAGAGGTTCAGTTCGGACAGTTATCAATGCTCATAATACTTTAATTGATATAGAAAAGGCGAACTGGTAGTTTTGGGTCTGTTTGGGGTGTTATTTGGGTGAAGATGACTAATAAAAACTATGACACTCATTTTTTAGATAGCCAGAGCCCATAACAACACCTAAAAGCCATTGAAAACGTCTTTATCCTTTTCGTTGTTGCGCAGTGCATCAGGAAAACTGAGCGATACAATAAGAGATATTAAAAGTTTTACGGCAAGGCAGATGCTTGAGGCTATACAAACAGAGCCAGAGAGCAGACGTGATTGGATGCTTAATATTTTTGAATTTGCGGCTAAACAGCATAAACGTAATTCGGAGTATCTTCTTCGACCAAGAGATAATGGCTACGGCATTTTGCAGAAATCGGCGCAAGTTGTTTTTTAACGATTGCAAAAAAAAGAGGTTTCCTCAGGAATGGGGAGAAGAAACATCGTAAAGTGAAAAAATATATTTATATGTTGAGGCTTATCTTATGCATAGCTATGTCGCTATGTTGTTGTTCTGTGTGTGTGGCTGGCAATCTATCCGATGCCTTGTTAATGTATAAACAGTATGGTAGCCATACGCCTCCCGTGTGGAACGAATTGAGATGGAGCTTGAAAAAATGGCCGAAGGATGAACCGGTGAAGTCCGATTCTCTACGGAATGATTTGGCTGAGGCGGACAGCATGGCTGCTAGCATCCCTTTCTCTTATTCTAAAACTTTATTGACGAGGGAGGTGGATTCTTTGTCATTACGGATAACGGCAACAGAATCGGATTATCGGATTATTCCCTATTGGATGTCTGATGTCTACCGCAACTTGCCGGATGGTCAGATGAATAAGAGTCGATTAGGAGTGGGTTATCTGGGATATGTGATTGATCCATTGTCCGGAAATTCTCTGATAGATTGCAATCTGAACAATGGGGTGTTGCGTAGTGGCGATGCGTGTGATTTGGTGGCATGTTGTGTCGGTCAATCAGCGACAAATCTTTTTTTAGAGAATGAAGATTGTCGACGGAAGTTTATAGAGGAGGTTTTTTCTTATCCTGGAGGATACATTAATCATGATGGAATATGCGGACTGAACATCTATTTCCCGGATTTCGATTTCTCGCGGAAGAAGGAGATGGTGCAGTTCGTTAAATCGATCAGTTTAGTGATAGATAGTTTTGTCGTCGCAGACAAAGGTCTCGTCTATGGGAATGAAAATTGTAAAAAATCCGAGGTGGAAGGAACTCGTGATTTGAACCTATATTTTACATTCAACAGTAAGGCCTGCAAAGAACATTATGAATTTATCTCAGGTCTGCAATGTTTTGTGGATGGCGTCTTTTTTGCGGAATATGATGAATGTGGTGTACCAACGGCTCTTTCGTATACGAACGGGGCTGTGGATTCTTCGTCTTTACTAGCACGTATAATGAATCCTTTTTACTTGATCCGGTTTCCGTATAAAAAGATTGATGAAGAGGCAAAAGCCGATATCTCACTGTTAAGTGTTTGTGATTATGATTGTGGACGTTGGAGTTTCTTCCTTTTCGTAGATGTGTTGTTCTTCTTCTCTATTGTGGCATTGTGTCTTCTTTATAATTACCATACGGAATTTTATCTGTGCCTGAGCCGTTACCATACCTTGTATATGATGCTTTATATCACTTTGTCGATGGAGACGTTGGTCTTCTTTTTCTTCCTATTGGAAGCACTATCTCCGCAGGTAATCCTTTTCCAGTTCCGTCATGGCAGCCATGGTTATCTTTTGTGGATGCTGTTGCCGGCGTTACCTATTGCCATCTGTCTGTTACAGAATTATTTGAAGACGAACAAGCGGATTCCGTGATCGCATCCTTTTTTTAGATAGTATGTGTTATGTTGTCCGAATCTGTTGAGCTTTGGCGGAAGGTCTGGATAGAGCGAAAGAGAGGGCGGAATTTCAGAGGAAATTCCGCCCTCTCTTTTTGTGGTCCCGATTGTTTAGACTGGGTGTATGATGCCAATGACTAGAGCCATTCCTGAAATTTCGGATTTGGGTATCTCTGTGGCGGCGTACCGCTCGTTGGCGTAGTGCACAGTCAGCAAGTTGTCGTCCTTTCCCCTTTGTAGGTCGCAGAATATGATGCCCTGTTTTGTGGCGATGATATGCGCCTTGCCCCATTGGGTGAACGGACTGTCGACAGATACCCTTTTGCCTATGACGATGTCGTTGGGCGCAATGTAGGGAGTCATGGAGTCTGTCGTCGCTCTGATGGCGAAATCACCTAGGTTGAAGTCGGCCGCCGAAATGACGTTCTTGTCTTTGCACAGGTTCATCTCCTCTTCGTTGAAGGAGATCAGCTCACTCTGCCGATATACGGTCAGCTCTTTGCAGTTGCAGGTGTCGCCCTTCTTTATGTTCCCTTTTCCCATCAATATCCATTCGGCACTTATTCCGAAATTGTCGCATAACATAGCTATTGAGTCTATCCCCGCATTCATCCTTCCTTTCAAAATCTCTGAAAATTTTGAGTTGGAGATGTCCAGGACGTTTGCTATATAAGATTTATTTATGTTTTTCCTGTTTTTTAGGATGTAGTCAATAGCTTCGATAAATCTTTTATTTATAGTCTGTTTTTCCATCATTTTATTGTTTGTGTCGGGAATCTCTTTTCCTGACGTGATTTGTAGTTTGTTCCTCCTTATTCCGATGAGAGTTGATTTGTGTTCAATAAGTTCATCCCGCTTTTGTCCATCCCGTCTTTTATACGGAGGTGCGGTCACGAAGTTTTTTTTGTGGGGGGAATCTTTTACTGCTCCTTTCTTGTTTCCCCTTTTTTACAGATTGATTTTGTCTCTTCGTGTAATATTTCTGTTCATTTTAGATGGGTTTCCTTCTCCTATGGCATTAGGACTTTCTTTCGTCAGGCAGAGAGAGCCCATCAGATTATTTTCTTTCCCCTAATTTACTGATTTTAATAATCAAAATGTATTTTTCTGAAAAGAGATGTGTTGATGTTTGTCAAAAACGGCAAATTGTCTTTTCTGTAATTTTATGGTTTGCATCTGTTTGCTTTGTAATTAATATTAATATATTTGCATGCATAATGTAAAATGGTCTGTTTGGAAATTAAAGGATTAGCTTATGGCGAAAAAGAAATTTATTTTGCTTTTTGCGACATTGTTCCTACTGCTTCTTGTCTTTCTATGTGTCCCGCATTTCGGGAGTGGGGAGGTTCGTCGTTTGACGGAGGAGCTGGAACGGAAGACCGATTCTCTGGATTGTTTGACCTACAGATATGACTCGCTTCTCTCCGAATATGGTAGAGTGGAGTCCTCCTTAGTACAGACGGAATCTCATCTGCGGAGCTGCCGTTCGGCGGTTGACTCTTTGTCCAAGTGTAGGAGGAACACGGTTAATGACATTTTGGTCTCTCTTCGAGATTTGTTGGATGCGGATGTTTCTGAGCCTGCTGTTGTGAGTCGAACAAAGGATGATTTTCGATTTTGAGAAGATATGAGAAGATTATTTTGGTATGTCATGGTGTCCATATTGTTATATGGTGCTGATCTGTCGGCGCAGAACTTGCGTTTTAACGGAACGGAAGATAAGATGCTAGTCACGTCGGGTTGCCGCGTCACCATTGGTGTGGATAGTGCTTTCTTGGTTTCTAAGTCGAGGAGCGCAGACCTCAATCGGAGATTGGACGAGTTGGATTCTCTCCGTGCCGTGTGCTTCTCCTTGTCTGCCCGCAACGAAGAGTTGTGCAGGGGTATATCCCAGACGCAAGAGCTGTTGTCTAAACTGAAAAAAAATATGGATAGTGATTCTGATTTTCAGAATCGGAGTTTGGATTCCGTTTTGGCGGAGCTGGATGCTGCGATAGCCGCACTGAGGAGCAATAACTTCTCGTTGCGGGAGCAGAATGATGAGCTTTCCGCACAAGTGGATGATTTGAAGGCTGTGGTGAAAAAGTTGAAGAAGGAGACCCGTTATGTGTGGTGGAACGGATGTGTCGATAAGGTGGCGGCTTTTGCGGGCGGCGTGGCTGTCGGTGTTTTGTTTTGTCTGCTTTTTTGACTGTTTCCGCTTGACTGATTGGTGTGGGTTTGTCCGGTCGGAAATTATAAAAGAAATGGCCGGTTGCCATTTGGTAACCGGCTATTTTAGTGAGAGCGGAAGACGGGATTCAAACCCGCGACCCTCAGCTTGGAAGGCTAATGCTCTATCGACTGAGCTACTTCCGCATTGTTTTGTTTTAACTCTGCAAAGATAGTTGTTGTTGATGAATCTTGCAAGCTGTTTCTTCGAAAAATGGGGGATTATGCCTGTGTTTAGCCTGTAATTCTTCCTTTTTGGAAGGATATGTCTACTGCTATACGGCTTATTCTATTTCTTTTCTGTTTTTTCTGTCTTTTTTGACGGCTTTAGTTGGAATCGTTCCGGCTTTTTTGCGTCTCTCTTCAGCCAGTTGCGTACCGGTTGAAGGTAAGAGTTGACCAACCCTCCAAACGTGTCGAAGTCTTCGCGGTAGATGATGCCGACCCCTTGCGTGTTTGGTGCCTGTTTGAAATAGCTGTCGTTTGTGCGGTTAAATGCCTTCAGCCTATATTTTCCGCTCTGCGTAAGTTTATATTCTATGTCGAAATCTACAATGCTGTTATTCGTGTTGGTGTTGGTGGTGACATCCTCCCTATATCCGAAGTTTCCGTTCAGTAGCAGACGGTCGTTCAGCAGTTGGGTGGAGAGTGCCACGTCAAACTCGTTGGAGGTGGAGACTCCGTCCGAAGGCTTGTAGTTGAGCCCCACGTTCACGTCTTCGTCGATGCTGGAGATCCAACTGCTCAGCTGGGAGGAGAGAGTTGAAAAACCGACGGACGACAGCTCGTTGGAGCCGGAGACGTTGCTCTTGTCCATGGTGTAGAAGTGTCCGAGTGCCAGAAGGGAGGCTATGTTCCTATTCATCAACTCTTCTGTGTTGATGACGCTCTTTAGTCGGCTGGTGAGGTCGGCGTCGGAGGTCGGAAGGTTGAGGTCGAACTTGATGTTAGGCCTCATAATCGTCCCCGTGAGGTTCAGCAGACAGTGGACCGGCGTCAGGGATGAGCGCAGGTTGGGGTCGTCGAGTATCTCATTGAGAGAAGTGTTGAGCGAATATTTTGCCTTGATGTCTATCAGTGCGTCGTATGGGCTGCCTGTCCATCTCACCAAACTGCCTTCTGTGATGTCGAAGGTTCTGGAAATCAAACTTTGGATGGTGAAGTAATATTCACCTTTGTATATCTCGTAGCTTCCGTACATATTCATTCCAGACTCCTTGGTGCTATAGGTGATGTGTAGGTTTCCGGAGCCGTTGCCTTTCATCATGTCGCCTTGCCTGGCATCCATGATCAGTTGTATGGTGGCGTCTCTGGTGGCTTCTAGGTTGATGTCGATGTTCATTTGAGTCTTCGACTTCTTATTCTCTTCAATCTTCTGTATCCTGCTGCGTCTTTTTTTGCGGAGCGCATCCGGAGTCATGTTTTCCGGCGATTCGACGAAGGTGATGAAGTCGCTGTTGCTGGCGTTGGCGTATGTGCCTATCGGAATGGTAATCTTTGTGTTTGGCATACTTCTCAGGTTGATGTCGAAGTTTACCTCGTTTGGCGTACCGGAGATTTTCACGTTGCCTTTCGCATAGGCCTTGCCGTAGAACGTCTCGTTGTCCTGCTCTTTGGTGTTGAGCGCCAACAGGTTTTTGCAGTTGATGTCTACCGCGAATTTGAAGTCTTTGAATCCGTTGTGTAGCACGAGTCCGGAAACTACGCCGAAGTTGTGTTCGCTGTCGTAGACAGGAGTCTGGTTAAGGCGGAAGGAGGTTGGAGTCATATATACCGTGTCGCTGAGCGAGTAGGATGTCTTCAGATAGTCGATGTCGAAGCGCATATCTTTGACATAGGCGACTCCGTCCAGTCCTATGTTTCCGAAATTTCCGTATGCCTTCACCGTTCCGCACACGGTTCCCGTATTGTTTTGCATGACGGATCCGATGTATTTTCTCAGAAATTTGAGGTCTACCTCTTTTAAATTTCCTTCAATATAGAGCGAGTCGTCGCCGAGGAATATGCCTCCGAATATGTCGGAGTGCGCTTTCGTATTGTCCGGAAGATGGGAGTCGAGTGTCGTGTTGAAGGCTATGCACTTTTTATCCTCCTGCCAAGCGGATGTGACGCCAAGGTCTCCGATGGTATAGTCGTTGATGGCCGCATCCAATATGTTTAGTCCGCCTCTGTAATAAGGATGGTTGAACAGGCGGAAAAGATAGATGTCGCCGTCGGCCACGCCGTCAAACGTGATGTTCTTTTGGTTGAGTATGTCGCTGATGTAACCTAGTCGCAGGTCGCTGAAGTGTACGGTGATGCTGTCTTCGTCCGAACGGGATGTGTGTCCGTTTATCTGTAGGTTTTGATTTTCGTGGTTGAAGTAGAAGTTCTTTACGGTCACGATGTCGGGAGTTAGCTCTATCTTGCTCTGGTGCATGTTCCATGTCGTGTCGTTTAGGATTATATCCGACGGGTTGATCTGAATGTCGGCGGTCAGACCATTTTCGTCCAGCTTCTTGAAGATGGAGGTGACAGAGAGCAGCCCACTATAAGTCTCTTCCGTTGAGTTGCTGAAGTGGAGGTCCGTCATCAGCGAGTCGTTTTCTACGTTGGAGCTTATGGAGAAATAATAAGGGTTCCTCCTCTGGTTGCGCGGCAGGTGGGTTCCTCTCACGAGCAGCTTTATGCAGTTGCGTGGGTTCTCAAGCAGGAAAGTGCAATCGCCGATGGTGGTTTTCCCGAAAGTTATCTGAGGCGCCTCTATCTTTAGCTTTACTTTGTTTGTGCTGTCGTTATAGAATCCGGACATCTGGCTTTGTTCCATGAAGTTGAAAGGAAGGGGAATCACTTCGTTGATAGGTTCCGTGTTGTCTATCTCGAAGTTGAAAGAGAAGTTGTTCCTTCTATCTTCGCTGGCCAAGTTGTCTTCCGGTTTCACCAATGTTGGTATATACAGGCTCGCAAGATGTTTGAGGTTGCCGTACAGTGTGGTGAAGAGATATTTTCCTTTTAGCGTACCGTTGATGTAGTCGGAGTATAGCTTCAGTGTTTTTATATGGTCTTCACTTTTGTTGGCCGTTAAACTCACGTTGTTGATGAGTAGGCTCTTCTTCTCTTTTTGGAAAATGATATTGTCGATGGAGAAGGCTCCTTCCAGATCGTCGATGGTGTTTCCTTCGAAGTTTGTCTCCACTTCGAAGGAGAGTGTCGTGTTGGGTGCCTCTGTAAGGTGCAGCGCATATAGTTGGGCGTCCTTTACGTTGGCCTGGAATAGGAAGGCCGGTTTTGTCTTGTTGAAATCTATCGTTCCTAGAAAGTCCACTTTCGCGTTTTTGTCGGCCAAAGCTATGTTGCCGTTGAAGGCTTTGTTTTCGAACTTGCCGTTTATTAGGATGTTGTTATAAGTGTATTTTCTGAAGACGAGGGAGTCTATCTTTCCTTTCGCATCGAGCAGCAGGTCGTTGCCCTTTTTATTGACGTCTACGTCCAGCTTGAAACTGGCGTTTCCTAGTCCGGACTCTTTGCCGAATATCTTGGATAGCATCAATGTCTTCGAAGCTACATTTCCGTTGATGCTGAATTTATTGTAGCCCAAGTCGTCTGCCTTTATGGTTACGTTGTTGGCTATGGTGCCTATGTCCGAGCTGAGAGAGCCGAAGGCTTCGATGTCCGTTACTGTTCCTTTTATCTTTCCGGAATAACATATCTTTCCGAGCGAGTTCAGAAACTTCGGCAGTTTGATCTCCTTCTTGGAAAATATGTTGGCAATCTCGCTGATGTCCTTCGGTTTTGTGCAAATCTCGTTCAGGTTGGCCTTGAACTGTAGGTCTTTGATCAGAGGAAGTCCTGTTAGTATGATGTTTCCTTTTATGTTCGTGTTCTCGCCATATCTCACGTTCAGGTCGGAGATGAGCAGTTTGGATACCCTTCCGCAGACAATGCCTTCTACGGATATGTCGTCGTTTATCTTCCCGAAGGCAGGGACGAAGGCGGAGAGGTCTCTCATGCTCACCTTAGAGGGCGCGATGTCGATACTGAGGTCTACTTCCTTTACGAAGTTGTTGAATGCCTTGTAGTTGTCGTGGTATAGCGTGGCTTCGTTGAGGGAGAGCCGGCTGTTTGGCAGTTTCGCTACGAAATTATTAAAGCACATTTTGTCTTTGTTGGAGAGGAATGTGGTGGAGAGTCCGCTTAGCGTCAGTCCCGATTTTTCTTCGAAAGAGATGTTGTGCAGTTTGATGTTGATGGAGTCTCCCGTGAAGCATTTGACGTGCAGGTATCCGTTGAGCGAGGAGATGCCCAAGTCGTTCGGGTCGAAGTGGTTCTTCTGTGCGGTGTATCCCTCCTTGTGGTAGTATACGGAACAGTCGTCGAAGGCAATCGACTCCACGTCCATTGACCATTTTATCTTGGAACTGTCTTTCTCTTCTTTCTGAAACGCGTCTACGAAAAACTGAAAGTTGTACTTGTTGCTTTTGTTTTTGCTGATGCGGGCCTCCATGCCCTTCATCTGTATGGTCCGGAAAGAAACCTTAGATTGAAGTAGTTCGAGGATATTGAGCGTCACCTTTGTCCTTTCAATAGAGAGAAGTGTGTCCCTGTTTTGATCTTCGATATATACGTCTTTCAGAATGAAGCCGTTCGGAAAACTCCATTCAATCTGTTTCAGGGAAACGTTGGAGTTCACCTTCTCCGAAAGACTTACAGTGATAGTCTTAACTACTTTCTGTTGTAACTTATCGTTTTGTAGGATCAAATAACCGCATAGCAGAACCAAAAAAATAGATGCTGCTATTATGAGCAATATATATATGAATTTTTTTATACCTTTGACAAATTTATTTCTTCACAAAAATAGGAAATAAAAAACAGATGGGAAACGGGCTGTTACCATGTTTTAATAATATTAACAGCAGGCTTCTGCTGAAATTGGTAAAAAGAACGTAAAATATATATAAATAAAATGTCAGTCAATATTTTAGCCATTGAATCGTCTTGTGACGACACATCATCGGCAGTCATAAGTGACGGCTATTTGTTATCAAATGTTATCGCCAGTCAGAAAGTCCATGAGGCTTATGGCGGTGTAGTTCCCGAATTGGCGTCCCGCGCCCATCAGCAGAACATTATTCCTGTGGTGCATGCCGCCTTGAAGCAGGCAGGAATGGACAAACACGATCTTAGTGCTATTGCTTTTACCCGCGGGCCGGGTCTGATGGGTTCTTTGCTTGTCGGGACATCTTTCGCAAAGGGGTTTTCGCTTGCGTTGGACAAGCCGCTGATTGATGTCAATCACTTGCAGGCGCATGTGCTGGCACATTTTATCCAGGTGAAGGGTGAGGAAAGTAACCTTCCTAACTTCCCGTTCATCTGTCTGCTCGTTTCGGGTGGTAATTCTCAGATTATCTTAGTGAAGAGTTATAAGGAGATGGAGGTGCTTGGCCAGACCATTGACGACGCTGCAGGCGAGGCGTTCGACAAATGTGCGAAAGTGATGGGACTCCCTTATCCGGGAGGTCCGGTCATAGACCGTTTGGCGAAGGAGGGAAATCCGGAGGCTTTTCTTCTGAATAAGCCTCAGGTGAAGGGCTACGATTATAGTTTCAGCGGACTGAAAACATCTTTCCTCTATCTTCTTCGTGATGAGCTGAAGAACAACCCGAACTTCATAGAGGAAAATAAAAACGACCTTTGCGCTTCCCTTCAATATACGGTGATTGAAATTCTGATGGCCAAACTGCGGAAGGCAGTGAAGGACTATGGCGTCAAGGAGGTGGCCGTGGCGGGTGGCGTTTCTGCCAACTCGGCTTTGCGTGCGGCTTTCGTTGA
>Ga0172377_10003720_pt1 | contig 15703 bp, 17 predicted proteins | sample Pumphouse3metaG_FD_119749 | JGI IMG/M metagenome (GOLD analysis project Ga0172377, IMG submission 119749) | Leachate microbial communities from a municipal landfill in Southern Ontario, Canada - Pumphouse #3 metaG | ecosystem: Engineered > Solid waste > Landfill > Unclassified | place: Canada...
ACATGGGTGTAGATGAAGAACTTGATGGCCGCGTAGTGCCGGCGGGGACCGCCGTACCACGAGATCAGGAAGTAGAACGGGATCAGGGTGACCTCCCACATGATGTAGAAGAGGAAGTAATCCGCAGAGGTGTACACTCCCAGCAGACCGAACTCGATGGCGAGCAGCAGCGCGTAGAAGTAATTGGGCCGGTCGCCCTCCTTATAGGAGAAGACCAGCGCCAGAGGTACCAGCACCGAGGTCAGGAAGACCATGAGGATGCTCAGGCCGTCGACGCGGAAGATGAGATTCATCTTCACACCGGCGGTGTCGATCCAGTTCGCGCTGAAGTCGTAAGCGCTGAGATCGTCGGCGAGCAGGAGCACGACGGCGATCGCAAGGATGACCAGAGTTGTCACAAAGGCGGTGTACTTGGCATATTTCTGTCTCTTTCCGCCCATGAAGAGAGTGATAATGGCCCCGATCAGGGGTACCAGCACCAGAGCCGGCAGTAAGAACGAACCTTCCATCTCAGATTCCTCCGTAGACAACAAACAGGATTAGCGCGACCGCGAAGAGCGCGACCGCGCCGCCGATGACGACACCCGCATAGGTGTGGGCATTGCCGTCCTGGGCTTTCCGGGCCAGCTCGCCGCCGCCGATGACGGCGTTCGAGAGACCGTTCACGGTACCGTCGATGACCTGGCGGTCGAAGAAGTCGACACACTTGGCCACGCCGTAACCGAGCTTCCAGGAGACCTGATTGTAGATCTCCGGCAGCCACCAGCGGCTGGCGCAGGCCTTGTAAAGCCAGGCCTGGCCGTGCTTGTTGAACTTGCCGGGGTCCACGGTCTTCTTGCAGTACATGAGGTATGCCAGGAAGATTGCGCCCAGGACCAGGATGATGGTGAGATAGGTGTACGGATTGGTGAACAGCTCGAGGAAGTAGTGCACCGCACCGGCGCCGGCAACGCCGCCGACCTGCCAGAGCCCGTCGGCGTTGAGACCGATGGTGAACAGGCCGTCGAAGCCGAACAGCAGGACGAAGCCGAACGCGAATGCAAAGCACGAGAGAACGCAGAGCGGTATGGTCATGCTGTGAGGCGACTCGCCGTGGCTCTTCTGCGCGTTCTCCCGGGGTTCGCCCGCGAAGGTCATGTACCACAGCCGGAACATGTAGAACGCGGTCATGAAGGCCGTAACGACGCCCAGGAACCACAGCAGCAGGAAGATCCAGCCGCAGGCGCCGTTGCCCGCCGCATCGAGAGCGGTCTCCAGGACGAGGTCCTTGGACCAGAAGCCCGCGAAGAACGGGAAGCCGGCGATCGACAGGGAGCCGATCAGCATTGTGATCGAGGTGATCTTCATCTTCTTGCCGAGGCCGCCCATGAGGCGCATGTCCTCGGTCCCGCAGGAGTGGATGACCGACCCAGAGCACAGGAAGAGCAGGCCCTTGAAGAAGGCATGGTTCGCCATGTGCAGGATACCGGCCGTGTAGCCGAGCGCGCCCGCTGCCATCAGCGCAGTGTCGCCGGACTGCATACCAAGGGCCATGAGATAGCCGCCCGCGCCCAGCGAGAGGAACATATACCCGAGCTGGGAGAGGGTCGAGTAAGCCAGGACCTTCTTGATGTTCATGTTGTTCATGGCCATGGTGGCCGCGAAGAACGCCGTTACACCGCCGATGACACCCACGAAGAGCATCACGTCGATGTTCATAACGAACAGCGGGAAACACCGTGCCACCAGGTAAACGCCGGCCTTGACCATGGTCGCCGCATGGATGAGCGCGGAGACGGTGGTCGGACCGGCCATGGCATCTGGCAGCCAGTCCATCAGCGGGAACTGGGCAGATTTGCCGATCGCGCCGCCGAAGATCAGGAGACTGGCCAAGAACAGGGTGTCCGGGTTGGCCGCGTTGAGGTTGGCGGTGTTAAAGATGACCGTGTAGTCGAGACTTCCCATGGCCTGGAACAGAACGAACATACCTCCCATGAGGCAGACGTCGCCGGCCCGGGTGACCAGGAAGGCTTTCTTGGCCGCCGAAGCGGCGTTGATGGCCTTGGCATCGCCCTCGGGGTGGTTGAAACTCCAGAAGCCGATGAGCAGGTAGGAGCAGAGGCCCATCAGCTCCCAGAACACGAACATTTCGATCATGTTGCTGGAGGCTGCGAGACCGAGCATGCCGGTCAGGAACAGGGAAACCTCGGCGAAGTACCGCCGCTTGCGGCCGCCCTGGTCGCCCATGTAACCAAGCGAGTAGATGAAGATCAGCATCGAGATGAACGATGCGAAGAGCATTACGAGACACGCGAGCGAATCCACGTAGTAACCGAGATTGACATCGTGACCGCCCAGACTGAACCAGGTGATGCTGTTGGTGACATAGCCCGGGTCAGTGTAAGCTGCCGACGTCCAGAACTCGACCGAAACGGCGATCGAGATGATGAAGGAGGCCGCCGCGCCCGCAATGGACAGATAGCCGCCGCCCTGATGCATGTGGTTTCCGAAGAAGCCGACCAGCACGAAGCACAGGATAGGGATGAGAGGAACGAGCCAAACGTATTCAACGATCAACTTACCACCTCATGGAGGTCAGACCGTTGACGTCGGTCGTCTTCTTCATCTTGTACGAATTGAGCACTACCGCAATGCCGACCGCTACTTCAGCGGCGGCGACGGAAATGGTCATGAGGACCATGACCTGGCCGATCGGATCGCTAGTGTAGGCGGCAAAGGCCACGAAGTTGATGTTCGCGGCATTGAGCATCAGCTCGATGCACATCAGCACGACGATCGCGTTCGGTTTGGTCAGGACGCCGTAGGCACCGATGGCAAAGAGGATGGCGCCGAAGGTCAGGAAGTATTCAATTGGTATCATCCTGCTCCACCTCCTCTCTCGCAATACAGACTCCGCCGATCATGGCCCCGAACATCAGGATGGCCAGCACCAGCAGGAGCGGGCCGTAGTCCTCGAACAGGGCGTAGTTCAGCGAGCTTTCGTCCAGGTTGTCTTCGTCGTCAACGTCGTCGACGAACGGGATGTTCTCCGGACTGTCATTGGTCATATAGTCGTCCCACTGCGTCTCGTAGATCGAAACGGTGAGCACCACAAGCAGCAGGACCGCCACCGTGGCTCCCATGGCTGCTCTCTTATTCATCGAACTCATCTCCTTTCACACGCCGTTTCGTTACCATGATACAGAAGGCGAAGAGGATGGTAATCGCACCGACGTACACGAGCAACTGTATCGCACCGATGAACTCCGCCTCGAGGAAGAAGTACGTCACCGCGACGGTAACGAACACCAGCGCAAGGTAGAACGCACTGTGCATCGACTGTTTTTCAGTGACCACATATATCGCGGCCGCCACTCCCAGCGCGGCCACGATGAGGAAGGCCAGGAGGTCGCCGTTGCTCCAGACGTAGTTCGCAAAGTTGCAGAACCCGTCCCAAATATTCCACAGTAGACCCATCTCACAGCACCTCGTTCATATGCAGCGCACTCTTGGGACAGACATCCACGCAGGTGTAGCATGAGACACATTTCTGGTCATCCACCGACGGCCACAGGATGGGGCGTCCCTTCGCATTCTTGCCGTGCTCCTCCATGGTGATAGCCTGGACGGGGCAGCTCTTGAAGCATTTCTTGCAGCTGATGCACTTGGCGTTGTCGAGTACGGGCCGGTCGGTCTTCGCGGGGTTGATCCGCCGCTCGCCGTTACCGGCCTGGTAGTCGGAGAGCAGGGTCTCCTCGATGTCGATCTTCATGCCGTCGGTCGTATGATCGTACGCCAACCGGCGCGGACCGTAGATGAGGTCCGCCCGGGTATATTCCGCGAGCTCCACTATGGGGCTCATGGTCATGGCGTCGGTCGGGCAGTACTCAGCGCAGTAGCCGCAGAACGAGCAGCGGCCCATGTTGACCTGAGGGCGCTTCACCGGCTTGCCCTCGTCGTCCGGGCACTCGACCAGCACGATGGCGGTGGTGGGGCACATCCGGGCGCACATGCCGCAGCCGATACAGGCGTTGAAGGCCAATGCCGGCCGGCCGCGGTAGTTGTCAGGCATCCATAATTTTTCGTACGGGTACAGGATGGTAACAGGCCGGTGAACTACCGTCTTGTTGAACAGCCTGAGAATCAGATAAATCGGCTTCATGACCCACAGGGTCTTGGCCGTGTTCACCCGTCCGTCCCGGTATTTTTCCAGATAGTCCATAGTCATCAGAACACACCTCCCATCTTCAGGAGCAGCACGATGACCAGGTTGATGATGGACAGAGGCATGAACACCTTCCATCCGAGATTGAGGATCTGATCGGTCCTGACCCGCGGCAGGGCGGCTCTCACGATGATCATCGCGAAGAACACCAGCCAGGTCTTCAGCAGGAAGACGAGCTCGGGCACGTAGTTGTTGAGGTCGCCGATAAACGGCAGGTTCCAGCCGCCCAGATACAGGATGGTAATCATGGCGCAGGAAACATAGCCTCTCATGTAATCGGCGAGCATGATAAGACCCCATTTCATGCCGGCGTACTCGGTCTGCCAGCCTTCGACGAGCTCCGACTCGGCCTCTGCAAGGTCGAACGGCGTCCGCTCCGCCTCCGCGTTCGCACAGACGAAGAAGGTAACGAAACCGATGCACTGCGGGATGAAGTACGGCATCGTGTCATACTGAGCCTGAACGATGCCGCCGATGTTGAACGTACCTGCCATCAGACAGGCGGTCGCAATCAGGATCAGCATCGGGATCTCGTAGGAGATCATCATCTCGGCGGCTCTCATACCGCCGATCAGGGAGTACTTGTTGTTCTGGGACCAGCCCGACACCAGAATGAAGAACGGTGCCAGGGCGAACAGGCCCATGATCAGGAGCAGACCGGTGTTGTAGTTGACCACATACCACCGGTCGGACAGCGGGATCATGCAGGCGATCAGCATCGAGGTGCCGATGACCAGAGAGACGGTCCACATGTAGGTCATCCGGTCCACTTTGCGGGGCTGGGTGTCCTCTTTCATGAAGGTCTTGAAACCGTCGGCGACGCACTGCAGGAAACCTTTCATGCCGACCATGGTACCGCGCCGGTCCATGGTCCTACCGAGAACCTTACGCTCTTCCCATAGTGATATCAGAATACCTATGAACACCACCAGGAAGACAACGATCATGAATATGATCAGCGCGAAGAAGTTGACAGTCATGTCGCAGACCAGCCACTCCGATACCGGATTGCCCGGGAAGAGCAGGTTGATCAGCCAGGCAATCGTACCGCCGATGATCTCCCAAAGCTTTTGGGAGATGTCGTACGGCAGATTGTACGTTTCGAACGGGTAGTACGGGTTCGCCATGATGTTCGGGAAATTGACCCAGTCGAGAATACTGCTGTAAACCATCGGCATCACCTGTCAGTCTCTCCGAGACACATATCGATCATAGCCATGATGGCCGGCACATCCGCGATCCGGCAGCCCATGCAGAGCTCGCGGGACGCGGAGACGTTGACAAAGATCGGACTGCGCACTTTCAGCCGGTAGGGCTTGTCAGTGCCGTCGGAAATTAGATACATCATGGACTCGCCGCGCGGGTCCTCAAGCTTGGCGAAGTGGCGGCCGGCCGGGACGTTGCTCGGGACCTTCAGGCGGTACGGGGCGTTCTTGCCGAGCGCCCGGACCTTCGCCATGGCCTGTTTGATGATCTTGCAGGACTGCAGCATCTCCTCAACGCGGACCATGTACCGGGCGTAGGAATCGCCCTGCTTCAGGACCGGAACATCGAAGTCGATCTGGTCGTAATTGGAGTAGGGGTCGTCCCGGCGGAGGTCGAAGTCGACGCCGGTGCCTCTCAGGGCAGGACCGGTGATGCCGAGGTTCGCACACTGTTCCGGGGTCAGGATACCCGTATTTTTCATACGGGATACATAGATGGAAGAATCGTCGATCAGACCGATGATGTCCCACACTGCCTTTTCGAAATGTTCGGTGCATCTGATGATGTCACGGTCGAAAAGCTCGGGGGTGTCGTTGCGCACACCGCCGATCCGCGGATAGTTGGTGGTCATCCGGGCGCCGCAGAGGCGGACATTCATGTCCATCCAGTATTCCCGCTCTCTCATGGCCCACAGGAAGACGGTGAAGTTGCCCAGGTCGGTACCGACGGCGGCCAGCCACATCAGGTGTGATTGGAGCCGGTTGATCTCGTCGGCGATGATCATGATGTACTTCGCTTTGTCCGGCGGGTCGATGCCGAGCGCTTTCTCCACGGTCATGCAGTACAGGTGGGTGTACGTCATGGACGCTGCATAGCAGAGACGGTCGGCCATCGGGATGATTTTGGGGTAAGGCCTGTTCTCGGCCTCTTTTTCCCAGCCCCGGTGCAGGTAACCGACAATCGGCTCCGCATCCGTCACGATCTCACCGTCGACCTTAATCTTCAGGGTCCATAGGCCGTGCGAGAACGGGTGCTGCGGGCCCATGATGACCCACATCTTGTCGGTTTCCATCTTCGCTGTTTCAGCAGCGACGTCCACCACAGGTTTCATGGCCGGCATTTGGCCGGCGGTCTTGGTTTGTTCGCTATTGTCGTCAGCCATCATTCCCACCCTCTCAGCTTGTAGGACTTCCGGAACGGGAAGAACTCATACGTTTCCGGCGTGAGCAGCCGTTCCAACCGCGGGTGGCCGTCAAAGACTATACCAAAAAGCTCCCAAGTTTCCCGCTCGTTCCAGTTGGCCCCGCCCCAGATGGAGGAGACCGATTTGACATGCGGGTCGTCGTTGGGCACGTCGACCGTAAGTTCAACGCACTCTCCTTTATATGTAGTATAACTGTCAATATGGTAGACTACCTGCATGTAGTCCTTCATGTCGACGCCGATAACGTTGGCACAGTGTTCGAAACTGAGCTCGTCGTTCAGGAACTTGCAGACATCGAAGATCGCATCGCGTTCGACGTGGGCATAGACCCGCCGGATCTCCTGCCCCGTGAACTTAATCTTGTCACCGAACTTCTCGGTCAGCTTGTTCTCGATATCTCCTTCCCAGGAGCTGTCGTATTCGCGAATGGGGCTCATCTCAGTCCTCCAGGAAGCAGCCTCTTCTGAAGTAGTCATCAATCTTCTTCTGAAGCAGCATGAAACCGTCGATCATGGCGTCCGGACGGACCGGGCAGCCGGGCATGTAGACATCGACCGGCACGATCTGGTCCAGACCCTGCACGGTATTATAGGAATCGTACCAGGGGCCGCCGGAGATAGCACACTCGCCCATGGCCACGACCCATTTGGGGTTGGGGATCTCTTCGTACAGTCTTCTGATACCGGGCCGCATCTTCTTCGAGATCCAGCCGTTGACCAGCAGGATATCGGTCTGACGCGGAGAGGACCGGTAGATCATTCCGTAACGTTCGGCATCAAAACGGGGAGCCGAAGCCGCGGCCATTTCCAGCGCGCAGCAGGCCAGTCCCCAGTGGAGCGGGTGCATCGAGTTTTTCATAGCCCAGGACCACACCGGGCCGGTCAGTTTGTCGACCGTCCGCCGGGTGCCGGAGGACATGAGGTCATTAATCATGGCTGTTGACCAACTCATGAACTCATCGACGCTCATGGCTACGGCGTGCGGGTAGAGGCTCATATCCATATGGTTTCCTCCTTCTTCAGCGAGTAAGCGACGCCCAAAATAAGAATTCCAAGGAACAGAAACATCCACACGGTTGCCATCGGCGATAAACCGCCGTAAGCCACGGACCAAATGAGCAGGAACGTGACGACCAGATCGAAGACCACGAAAATAAGCGCATAAGCGTAATACTGCAGCCGGAACTGGACGCGCGCGTCACCGATCGGAACGGATCCGCACTCGTATGTCTCCTCCATCCACTTGGTAGGTTTGTAAGGTCTGATGAACCTTGATACCAACCATGCCGCCGGTGCGAATCCCAGGGAAATAATCCCCACGAACACCAACGGCAAGTACGATGCGATTAGTGACATTGCGGTTCGGGATGGTCTAAAACTATATAAGAGCCACGCGCGACCAGATTTAGTATTATAGAAGGAAATCGAACCCAAAACAGGATAAACATGTACAATCCAACTGCCTCTCTGCATTTTGTCACTTCGGCCCAACGTCTGGGCAAGCCCTTATTAAGGGGTCCCACGTCCGGGGACTGATTGCAATGACCGTCAAAATCGGTTTTATCGGCGCGGGCCGGATGGCCAGCGCAATGATCAAAGGGCTTATCGCCAAAGAGGTATACGCAGCGGACGAAATCGCCGCCTGCGCGCCTTCCGCCGCCACCCGCGACCGCATCGCAGCCGACACCGGCGTGCAGGTCTTCGCTTCGGCCGCCGAAACGGCCGAAGCTGCCGATATCCTCGTCCTTGCGGTGAAACCTAAGAATATCATCCCGCTTTTCAATGAGGAAAAGCTTCGGCTCGAACACCGGCACCTGCTCATAAGCATCGTCGCCGGTCTGCGTATCGAGACCCTCGCTGCCTATGTCCCAGACTGCCGGATTGTGCGCGTAATGCCCAACCACTGCTGCATGGTTCTCGAGGGTGCAGCTGGCTATGTCATGGGTCCCGGTTGCACCCCGGCCGACAGAGAGGTCACCGACCGCATCCTGTCCGCCATCGGTCTCGCCGTCGAAGTTCGTGAATGTGACCTGGACGCCGTCACCGGGGTCTCCGGCAGTTCGCCGGCCTTCCTGTATATGGCCGTACAGGCCATTGCGGATGCCGGCGTGCTCCACGGCCTGTCACGGGACGCTGCGCTGACCCTTGCCGCCCAGTCCATGGTCGGTGCCGGCGCGATGGTACTGAACTCCGGAATGACACCGGAACAGCTCATTGACGGGGTCTGCTCTCCCGGCGGCACCACCATAGAGGGCGTGAAGACCCTGCAGGAAAAGGACTTTAAATCTATCCTAATCGACGCGGTCAACGCCACGGTTAAAAAATCCCAGGAAATGGGGCGTCAGTGAAACCGTCTCTGCGGTCCGGCCTTTTTACGGCCGGCCGCGGATCATTTTCTTCAGCAGCCCGACTGCCATGCGGGGAGCGTAACGGTACACCGAGCCGGTGTTCCAGTCAAGATCGTTCTTGTCAGTGATAGTCGAGTCCATCATCTGCACTCCTTCCTCTTTTACGGCCCACAACTGCCGTTCCCGCTTCGATGTGTCCGGCACCTCCAAGATCTTGTCGATCCGGTGCATCAGCTCCCGGGCGGTCTCGGTCCGCCTGTTGCGGGCCTTTGCTTCCTCCGCAGTGATGCGCCCGGCATCATGCTCGGCATTCGTCAGCACGACCGCTGCATCGTAAGAGGTCTCGGCAATGTCGTCACGCGTCATCCACTTAGTCTCGTACGAGAGCACGTGTTTCCATGAGGGATTGTCCAGCAGCTTCCGATGCTCCTCCAGGGTCCTCGCCCGCAGCTTGTAACCCCACCTGTCCGGGTCCTCGAAGGCCCGGCTGCCGGGGTCGACAAATGGTGCGAAGGGCGAATCGTAGATGAACAGATGATCTGCTGGCTTCACCAGCCCCCACAGCCGTTTGGCTGCTTCCGCGCTCTCCAGCGCCGATTCCCGGGTCTGCTGGGGCAGACCGGTCATAAAGAACAGGTCGAAGCGGCTGCAGCCGTTGGCGAACGCCGCGGGCAGTGTCCGTTCGATGTTTTCGTTGGTGTAACCCTTGCCGAGCGCCAGCCGCACCGCCTCGTCGTAGGAATCGGGCGAGAACTCGATCGACCAGCCGCCTTCGAAGGCCCGGTCAAGCTTCCGGAAGTACTCCGGCCCGGCACCGCTGAACAGCTCTATGACCGCGTGGTTCTCCACGCCGCGTTCGCGCACCGCCTTGAGGAAGCGATCGGGATAATCCGGGCCGCCCTGCCGCAGGTCGCCGACGACGAAGACCGGCGCACCCAGATATTCCTGGATTCCGGCCATGTCGTCCGCCAGCTGCTCCGGCTGCCGGAACGCGGGCCGGCGACGGCAGACGACCTTGGTATTGGCGAAATGGGAACCGCCGCACTCAGCGCAGTTCATTGAGCAGCCCCGGACGGTGAACACCGAGGTCAGCGGGACCTTGTCCCATCCTCTCCAGGGCAGGGAACCTGCCACGTCCGCGTGCCGCAGAACATTCCTGATCATGGTCCCGTAGTCGAACAGGATGCCGTCCAGGTTCTCTGGCGAATAGGTAAGACCGTTGTCATGGACCCTCCCAGCAGCATCCTTCCAGACCAGGTTCGGTACCTGCGACAGATCACCGCCTTCGGCCAGGACCTCCATCATTTTGACCGTGGGAACCTCGGTAACGTCGCCCCGCATGACCAGGTCAACCTCCGGCCGGCGAATCAGCTCGTCATAGAAGTATGAAGAGGTCAGCCCGCCGAGCTCGGTCTTGGCGTCGGGATGGTATTTTTTGACCAGCTTCGCGACCTCCAGCGCCCCATGGGCGTGGGGCATCCAGTGAAGATCAATGGCGTAGATGTCGGCGTCCAGTTGCCGGATCTTCTTCTCCGCATCGAACCGGACGTCGGCGAGCATCTCCCCCGCGAGGTTGACTATCCGCGTACGGAAGCCAGCGGCCTCCAGGTGCGACGAAATCGTCATGAACCCGATGGGGTACATCTCGAAGACCGGCGAGGAGGGAATGACGTCGCTGACCGGACCGTAGAAGATCGGTTTCTTTCGGAAATCGTATACGCTCGGTGCATGCAGAAAGACGATGTCGGTTCGGCTCATGGTTCAGTTCCCGTAGCGCCGGACGCGCTGCTGATAGGTGCGGACGGCCCGCAGGAAGTCGATGCGCCGGAAACCCGGCCAGTAAATGTCGGTAAAGTACAGCTCCGAATAGGCCAACTGCCACAGCAGAAAGTTGGAAACCCGGATCTCGCCGGAGGTCCGCAGGACCAGATCAGGGTCGGGCAGGTCAGAAGTGTAGAGGTGCTGGGCAAAGGTCTCCTCGGTAATGTCTTCCACCTTCATCTGACCGTCACGGACCTTGGCGGCAATCTCCCGGACCGCACCTGTAATCTCCTGCCGGCTCCCGTAGGCCAGACAGATCGAGAAGACGTAGTTGCAATACTGGCCCGTGCGCTCTTTGGCATAGTCGATCGCCTTCTGAACGTTCACAGGCAGGGTACTGAGGTCTCCGAGGACCTGCACCCGCACGCGGTTGGCATGGATCCGCGGGTTGTCGGCGATCTTAATCAGCGATGCCTCCGCCATGTCCATGATGAAATCGATCTCTGAATCCTGCCGTTTAAAGTTCTCGGACGAAAAGGCGAAAACCGTGATGTAATGGATATTAAGGTCCAGACTCCAGTCCAAAAGCTCTTCGACCTTCTGCTCGCCGAGCTTGTGGCCGGCATCCACGTCGTTACCCAGGTACTCCTTGGCATAGCGGCGGTTACCGTCCATGATGATGGCGACGTGCGCCGGGATCGGCCCGGCGCGGACCTCCTTATCCAACCGCCGCTCGTACGTCGAGTAGATCGGCTTGGCGATGAACTCGGGAACGGAAGAAGGATTATTGGAAGTCATGGTCATTTCACGCGAAATCTTCGGGCACACCGGCGGCTTCGGCACCGAGATCGCAGCAGCCGACGGCCGCGATCGCCCCGATTATGCCGTTGATGCCCGTCAGGCTGATGATCTGCACGCCGGCGGCTTCGGCAACCTTGCGGGCTTCTTCCTGAGTATACAGGACGCTCTTGGCAGACCAGCCGAAGTCGCGGAGAGCCTTCGGGACTTCCAGGCCCTGGAAGACGGTCATGACGGCGTCGGTGGAGCAGGAGGCCTTTTTGAGCGCGTCCCGGCAATACTCGATCAGCTTGGGCACGTCCTCCTCGGTCACCGCGAAGCTGATGGCCGTGGCACAGCAGTTGGTGGTCTTGGTCGGGGACTTGGGGTTGAGCTGAATGATCTTGTGATCGATGAACCGGCCGACCGGGCAGTCGCGGGCCACTTTCAGCGCGGCGGCCCAGGTGGCGCCTTTCTCTTTAGTGTCGGTGTCATCGACGCCGATGACGATGCGGACCATCTTGGGCGTGATGATGTCAACGGTCGAGGTGTGGCCGCCGCCGATCTTGAAATCGTCGGGGTACTCGGTCCGGATCACGCCGCGGGCCTGGGGCAGACAGGCGCCGACGCCGACGCTGGCACCCGCGATGCCCATCCAGGTGGTGCGGACGGTATCGCCCTCGACGACCAGTTTTTTAAGGCCCTGACCGCCCAGACTGGCCGAAACCGGCCCGAAGTTGAGCTCTTTCTCGCCCATGTGCACATCCATCATCAGAGTGGTGCCTTCGATCTTTACCTGATCGATGACCCCGCTGGCCCGGCGGCGGTTGACCAGGTCCCACTCGGCAGGGCCACGGGCCAGGCATGTCTCGACGATCTTGGCCTTGCCGGCCTTCTCGTCCACCATGGTCAGGAATTCCTGGCAGAACATGGATCCGTATTTTGCGCGCACTTCTTCGGGTTTCAGTACATAGACCATTTCTTTGTCTCCTTTGTCATTCCGTATCCGGACAGGCCGGGTCTGTCGGAACCTCAGCCGCCTTGATACACTCCGGCGGCACCCTGTCGCACAGATACACTGTGCGGGCCGCCCTTTCAATTGTAACGCCGGCCGCTACGCAGGCGGCGGTGTCTATCTGCAGGATGACTGGATCGTCCAGCCGGGCTTTACCGGCACGTTCCGCATCCAGATAGGTCGCCGACAGGTGGACCATTGCCCGGTCCGAAGGGAGGATGCCCGTTTCCAGGATTATGCCCTGCTCCTCCGGTGACGCCGGATAGTACAGCCGCAACGGGATGTGATCTGTCGGCAGCCGCAGGTCGAGCTTAATCGTGTGGCCGTAGGTTGCCCGGACCTTCCGGCCCAATACCTGGTACCGGCCCTTCGGGTCGGTCGCCACCAGTGCTTCGATGTGAAACGGCCGCAGCCATTTCATGCGGGAATTGAACTCGCGGACGGTATCCACGATCTCCTGGACCTCGACGAACCCCTGTGCGTCCATGGCCAGGTCAAATTTGCCGTGGCGGAGGATGGCCGCCATGGTGCGGCCCAGTTTCTCCACTTCGTAGTCACTCATGACGAAGCGGCCTTTCTCGCCGCAGACGGGACAGCATTCGTCCCGAAAGTAGCCGTGTTCCCCGCACTCGTTGATCATTGTCCGGACGCCCGCTTTTCGGCGGCATGGACGGTATTGGCCATCAGCATGCAGATGGTCATCGGGCCGACACCGCCGGGAACCGGTGTAATGGCGGCGGCTTTTTCCTTTACAACTTCGAAATCCACGTCGCCCACCAGCCGGCTGCCTTTGGGCGCGGTGGCATCCGGGACGCGGTTGGTGCCGACATCGATGACGACGGCACCTTCCTTGACCATGTCGGCGGTGATGAACTTCGGTTTGCCGATGGCAACGATAAGGATGTCCGCCTGACTGGTTATCGCCGGCAGGTCCCGGGTCTTGGAGTTGGTAATGGTAACGGTAGCGTCGGCGCCGCGGCCCTTCTGGAGCATCATGGCCGCCATGGGCTTGCCGACTATGTTGCTGCGGCCGACGACGACCACGTGCCGGCCGACGGTCTCGACACCGGAACGGACCAGCATCTGCTGGATGCCGGCGGGGGTGGCCGGCAGGAAGTCCGGCTCGCCGATGAGCATCTTGCCGACATTGTAGGGATGGAAGCAGTCGACATCTTTGGCGGGGTCGATCGCGTTGATGACCGCTTCTTCGTCCAGACCCTTAGGCAACGGAAGCTGCACGAGGAACCCGTGGATGGCGGGATCACGGTTAAGTTCGGCCACTTTGGCCAGCAGTTCCGCCTGAGTGGTCTCCTTGGGCAGAACGACGGTAACGGAGTGCATGCCCAGTTCCTCGCACTTCTTCCCTTTCATCCGCACGTAGACCTGCGAGGCAGGGTCGTCGCCGACCAGCACTACGGCGAGGCCGGGCGTAATCCCTTTGGCCTTTAATGTAGCGATGCGCTCCCGCAGTTCGGCATAGATGTTCCCCGACACTTCTTTCCCAAGAATAAGTTTGGCGGTCATCATCCTACCTGCTGATTGCCCGTCTTCAGTGTAACGCCCATATATTAAAATAACGCGAAAAGCAGGGCAGGTCAGCTGGCCAAACGCGCCGCTGTACGCAGATCCCGCGGCGAGCAGCCCGCGTCCAGGACCAGTTCGAGCGTCTGCCGGGTATTGTCCAGATTCTGCCTCAGCGCGTCAGCCGCGAGCACTCCGGCGGCCCGGCCCTCAGCCAAATGCCAGGTATGATCGGCCAGAACGAAGGCCCCTTTCTCGGGAACCTGCACCGCCAGGTCCGCATAATCCTGCGGGACCCGTTTGCCCTCGTGCATCGGCCAGAGATAGCCGGCGATCTTCTTGCCGGCCGCATCGGTACCTTCGGTCACCGGAATCTCGGCAATGTAGCCGGGCAGCATCGAAGGGATACACTCGGCGGCGGCAGCGTAGGATGAGGAGTCGCAGCGGATACCCAGCGGCGGCAGGATCCTGTCCAGGTCCCGCGGGGGCTTCATGAACGGTGCCCGGAAGCAGTCCGGGCGGCGGCCGGCCACATCCACCACTGCTTCGCAGGCGCGCTTCAGGATCGCGGCGATCTCCGCCGGCGGCCGGCCGCTGAGCCGTTCGTGGTCATAACCGTGGATACCCAGTTCGAAATGCGTCAGACTGCCGGCGGTGTCCCGCAGTTCCTCCAGCGTACGGCCTTCGCAGAAGAACGTCGCCGGGATCCGCAGGTCGTCCAGCAGGTCCGCCAGCAGGATCAGCCCCCTGGCCGTGGAGGCAAACCGCGGCGCGTTCCCCGCACCCCGATCCAACGAACCAGCCGCATTCTGACCCGGGACCTCGCAGTTGACGTCCCGGTCCAGGTCCACGGTGAAACAGAACGTCCGCATCGGCTCGCCGCGGCCCGATGGTCGAGATCCGCTTGATCAGCATGCCCTCGATTTCTACCGGATTGTATTTCACCGCCAGTTCGCGGGCGCGGTTCAGTTTCGTCGCGTTGTCCGCAAAAAGCTGGATCAGGATCTCGCCCTTCTCGACCCGCTGGCCCTTCTTCTTGAGGATCAGCATGCCGGCGCCCTTGTCGCTGGGCGCCCCGCAGGCCTTGGCAATGGCCACAATCGCCTTGTTGGAGATGGAGTGTACGTAGCCGGCCTTCATCGACGTGATGTCGGCGGTGAACTTACCGGGATTCAGGTCGTCGGCCTTCAGGTCGGCCCGGCCGCCCTGAGCTACGACAATCTCTAAAAACTTCTTGTGTGCCGCGCCGGAACGGAGCAGATCCCGCGCCTTGTCGGCGCCGTTAGCAAAGCCGCCCATCTCGAGGATGATGCCTGCGCAGTCGCAGGCCTTTTCGATTACACTCGCCGGGTGCTCCTCGCCTTCCAGAATGCGGATGCATTCCCGTGCCTCCAGGTTCGGCCCGACAGCACTGCCGACCGGCTGGTCAGCGTAGGTGATGGCACACTCGATGTGCATGTGGAGCTTCTCGCCCAGGTCCATGAAGTCCCGGGCATAGGCCCGGGCGGCGTCCAGGGTCGGCACCTTGGTGCCTGCGCCGGTCGGGATGTCCACTACCAGGTTGGTGGCACCGATGGCCAGTTTCTTGCTCAGGATGGAGGCGAGCATCTGCGCCCGCGGGTTTATGCCCAGCGGGTGTTCGATCTTGATGACCATATCGTCCACCGG
>Ga0172377_10003722_pt1 | contig 15698 bp, 18 predicted proteins | sample Pumphouse3metaG_FD_119749 | JGI IMG/M metagenome (GOLD analysis project Ga0172377, IMG submission 119749) | Leachate microbial communities from a municipal landfill in Southern Ontario, Canada - Pumphouse #3 metaG | ecosystem: Engineered > Solid waste > Landfill > Unclassified | place: Canada...
AGTGGTAACATGCTGTCAGTTAAATTGTTTTGTCCATTGTATCCCAGTGAAGATCCAGATAAGGTCAAAGCCGCAATTCTGAATATATTCCCGGATGCAAAACTAGAGGTCTCGAGCGATCGGGTCGAAGGTATCACAGACAATTTGAAGAAATTTGCAGTTCAGATTCGTAAACAGGAAATACTTGATACTACCCGAGCATTGCTTCTCAAAGGCATGAGAGGAGGTACCAACAGGACCGTTGTCCATCTGAATAAGCAAGTGGCATTCATGGGGTTGATTTCCTTTTCCGAGGAAAGAACGGTTTTGGGTACGATCAGGGTGACCATTGAAAACAATGAGCTTGAGACGCTGATCCAAAATGTCGCTCCAGAGACAGTGGACGGTAAAGAGGTTTTGATATGATCGGTGTTTCATCCACAGAGTTCAGTGCATACCAGGTAGAAGAAGTGTTGGAAGAGGTTTCCAAAGTTTTCAAACACTGGGAAATTTTTGCTGAAGCAGAACACAATCTAAATGCCATCACATCGAGATTGGCCACGATCAAAGATTCCTATAAAATGACATTTTCGATACACGCTCCGATATGCGATATCAATATCGCATCGCTGAACGAAAGAATGAGAGAGGCATCGACATTGGAAACAATAACCATGATGGAATATGCAGCGAATCTGAATGTGAAAACAATTACCATTCACCCCGGTCTCTATTCCATGGCGGTTCCGTATCAGGAAGATAAATCTGTTGTTTCCGCAAAAAAGTCCCTTAGGATGCTGGATCGTATATCGAATGAATATGGGATTACAATAGCAGTCGAGAATATGCCAGAGTTTCCATTCGCATTGGGTCGTACAGCAGAAGAAATCAAAGATTTACTAGACGGTACAAATCTGAAAGTATGCTTCGATATCGGACATGCGAACACAACCGATCAGATCGATACCATCATCGAGTCCCTGAGTGACAGATTTGCCAATGTTCATATTCACGACAATATGGGTGAAAATGATGAGCACAGGACGGTCGGTAACGGCAATATAGATTTCAAAAAAGCATTGATGAAATTTCCAAAATACAACGGCAATCTCATCATCGAAGCGAAATCCTTCCAGTCCGCGGTTGAATCCAAGGAAAAATTAGAAAAAATGTTCTCCTAATTCGTTTTCGGTGGAGTTCGCTCTCCATTTTTCATTGTATTTCCGAGGAAAACAATTCCTTTTTTGAAATAGATTAGGAGATATGGTATCGCCAGGACCATCAGAACGAGCAACAAGAGTGCAGTTATTACCATGCTGTCGCCAGTCAGCCATGCTTCTGCAGAGAGGTAATCGGTTAGAAAATGCATTGCAATTGTGGCATACACGCCATATTTTACGAAAAGATAACCAGCAATAAGTCCGAATGTGAATGTCGGAATGAATTTCCACAGACCCCAGTTGGTAAGATGACCTGCACCGAACATTGCTGCCGAAAACACAACAAAGACAAGAGCGGTCGTGTTCATTCCAAAACCGCCGAAAAGATATCTCCATAACGGAAGTTCGTTCTTCTTCGTTATGGCATATACGATCATCACAGGAACGCCCAGATACAGTACGCGCGTGATGATCTCCTCCCAGACGGACGCTTCCAATAGATCAAACATCCATTGCCAAGTTTCTCTTTCGGGAAGGGAGGCCATGTTCACCCCGCAGGCTTTCAATACCGAAGTCAGGATCAGTTCGAAGAGGTAAAGTGCGGAGAACAGTGTTGCCATCTCGAATAGAGCCGTGTCTTTCATGGCATCCCTGTCTCCTCCGATGAGCTTCCTCGTGGGTCCTATGGCTTTGTAGAACAGGTATATCAGAGAAGCGGTTACCCCTATCAGAAGCAGCACGTAGTACAATTGCAGTGCCGATCCAGAGATTCTGAACACGCTTATGATCGCTGGCACAATGAAGAAGATCTCTGTGTGATAACCGGGCAGATATGACAGGACCCATTCAGATTTCACTATGCCGACATATAATTCGAACAACAACAATGCAGAGACAACCAACGTTATTATGATCCCGAATATAAACACGGGTGATTCCAATGCTTTATTTTGCGGAAACAAGGGTTCACCGCAGTATATACAAAACCTGTCGCCCTCCTTACGAGACAGATCGCAGTAATCGCAGACCATCTATTCACCCATACATTCAACTATTCCATCTATCCGTTCGTATTCTATGACCGCAAGTAGGCTTTTTCTGTATTTTGAAATATCCTTTATCTGATCTGCCATATATTCTTCTCTAACAAGACTCACTTTTTTGTATCCTCTTATCTCATTGACGATAGAATCCCATTTTTTGACAAATTCTTCCGGTGTTTCACCGAATTTCGTTTTCATCGCTTTTTTCATCACTTTCTTCTCTTTGTAGAGTTCCCAGGGGGTTACGATATCACAATAGATCTTCGTATATGTTTCGTCATCCATGTCCAACGGGATCACTGAAATACTCTTTTCATCGCACATGTCGATCAACGTTGTGTATGCTGGCACAGGCATATCTATCGGTCCGTAATTTTTTAGGAGAAAACCGTATACCGAGTCCAGGTCACTGGTTTCGTTATCGCCTATTATCTCCTTTCTTCTTCGTAGTGCTTCTATCTCCTCTATTCCCAGAGCTACAGCAATCGCCTCATAGTACTTCCCTAAGGCTTCTTTCACCTTCTCTGATTCGGAGACGAGACCCTTTATTACCGGTAATATGGAAACATCGCAGTCTCCGACCTGCAACACGATCATTATTTTTTACCTCTGGACAGGACGACATCGGTCAATTCTTCCTTGTCTTCCATTTTTTTGAGTTCGTCTTTTGTAACGATTGCGGTCGATTCCACGTTTTCAAGACCGTGTTTACATTCTACGATTATCACAGAATGTTTTCCTGAAATTTTAGAGATATCTGAAGCGATCACCGCTTTCTGTATCAGTTTTTCATCATCATTGCCGAGTCCCGTAAGTATGATCATTTTCTTGCTTCTGGTCAATGCTTCGAATGGGCTTCTGTTTACCGGGGTCACTGCAAAACCCATATCCAGAAGATGATTGAATATTATGGAATCGGTTCTCTTGTCGCCGAACAATTCGTATTCTTTCACCTTGTGCTTGGGATTGTATACGAAAGGATTTATCGGTTCTATGATCGGTACTTTGAGAAACTCTTCCAATCTAAGGGCGGCATCTATCATAGCACCCATCCCCGCTTCGTACATCTGTATCGTTCTTCTGGAAACCCCTGCCGTTTCGGCTAGGGTTCCAAGACTTACGCCTTTTGATTCTCTGATCTCCTTGAGCAACATGCTATCCAGTTTGACATATAATCCGCCAGGTGCCGCAAAGATAAAAGGAGGCACTTCTTCCAGGAGATGATCCGCCAGAGTATCATTAGAGATGATGGAGATCTCGAATCTGGAATAGACAATCCCGGGTTCCAAGGTGCCGGAGCTGGATCTCTCTCCTATAAGTACGGGGGTTGCGGACAATGCTTCGGCAAGTACCTTCATCTCTTCCGCGTTTTCCCTTGAGAAAGCATCGACGTTACTGAGTACCTTTATGATCAACAGCGTGTCATCTTTCCTACCGACAATATCAAAGCATACGCTGCGTAGCGTAAGTAAAGGCGATATGTCATATCCTGCCTTAGCCAATATGGCCCTTGTGGTGTTGATCAGATTATCTCTGGTCATTACTCAGGTAGTGGTCGTACTTCTATAAATACTTAAAATAACAGATCACATTTGCGGATAGGATCAGAACAATATAAAAAAGACATCGAACGGTATTGCACCGTTCGATGATATGTTGATGCTGGTGGTTTTATTCGATCGAAATTTTTTTGCCATTGGGTTTGGAACCCGAAGTGACAAAGGTAACTTCTAAGATACCATTGTTGTATTCCGCTTTGGCGGTGTCCGGATCCACGTCGCAGGGCAAGGCCAAAGTTTTTCTGAACTTCCTTGCCGCAGTATCGACATAAATCGTCAGAGCATTCTTTTTGCCCTCCAATTGAATATCGTCCTTCTGCACACCTGGCAGTTCTGCGGTTACCCTTACGATATCATCCTCGACAGACACGTCAGTGAGCGGTTCGCGGACGTTGCTGGAAATCAACGTCTGTTCTCCGACCGCGTTCCCATATTCATGCACGTGTGGGATACCGTCAGGTCCCTGAAACATCGTATATCCATACGTTTTGATGTTACCACCATTATTGGTCAGGTCCGAGAACAGCGTCTCAAACCTCTTGTTGAAGCTATCGAATTCTTCGAAGAACTCGTCCCAAATGTTTGTTGTCATATTTTCACCTCAGTTGCTTTCATATTTTTTCAATTCTTCTTTCGCTTTAGGTCCTACCTTGTCTATGGCGACAAGGAAGTCAGCCATTTTCACCTTGCATTTATTGAGATCTTTTTCATTCGGCACATTACCTGATTTCACGAGTTCCCTTACCGCTGTCATGACGGCTTCGTTGCATATCGCGCCGATGTCCGCACCGGTGCACCCCTCCGTCTTATCTGCAAGGATGTCAGTGTCCACGTCTTTTTCCAAAGGCTTGTTTTTCGTATGTATCTCGAATATCTTCTTCCTGGACTCCTTGTCAGGTGTACCGATGTAGATCGCCTTGTCGAACCTTCCGGGTCTCAGCAGTGCCGGATCGATTATGTCGGGGCGGTTTGTAGCCGCTATGACCACCACATTGTTCAACGATTCAAGCCCGTCCAATTCCGTGAGCAATTGGGAGATGACCCTCTCCGTGACGTTGTTATCGCCGTTGGTCCCTCTCTGCGGTGTTATCGAATCTATTTCATCCATGAAAACCACACAAGGCGAGGCCTGTCTGGCTTTTCTGAACGTCTCTCTTACGGCCTTTTCGGATTCTCCTACCCATTTATTCAGGAATTCAGGTCCTTTCACGGCTATGAAGTTCGCTTCCGATTCGGTTGCGACCGCTTTGGCGAGCATGGTCTTCCCTGTTCCGGGCGGACCGTAGAGTAGGATCCCTTTCGGTGGTTTGGCGTTCATGTGTTCGAACACCTTGCTGTATTTCAGAGGCCACTCCACAGCTTCCTTCAGCTCCTGTTTGGCATCTTCCAAAGCTCCGATGTCTTCCCATTTCACATTCGGTTTCTCGATCAGCACTTCTCTCAGTGTGGAAGGTTGCATGTCCTTCAGTGCTTCGCGGAAATCCTCGTTGTTGACTTGGATCTTATTAAGCATCTCAGACGGGATTTCTTCTGCCTCCGTGTTGATATCGGGCAATACACGGCGAAGTGCCGCCATCGCGGCCTCCTTTGTGAGTGCCGACAGATCGGCACCAGCGTATCCGTGGGTCTTATCTGCGAGTTTTTCAAGATCAACATCCTCAGCGAGCGGCATGCCCCTGGTGTGGATCTGCAAGATCTCGAGACGTCCATTCCTGTCAGGAATACGGATCTCTATCTCACGATCGAACCTTCCGGGCCTTCTCAGAGCCTCATCGATGGAATTTGGTCTGTTTGTTGCACCGATGACCACGACCTTCCCACGTGACTTCAGACCATCCATCAGAGCCAGAAGCTGAGCTACGATGCGTCTCTCTTCTTCTCCGGAGACTTCGTTGCGTTTTGGTGCTATCGAATCTATCTCATCGATGAATATGATGCTCGGCGCATTCTCCTCGGCCTCCTTGAATATATCTCTGAGTTTTCCTTCGGATTCTCCGTAGAATTTGCTCATAATCTCCGGTCCGCCGATGTATACGAAGTTGCTACTGGTCTCTCCTGCGACCGCTTTGGCGAGCATGGTCTTACCCGTTCCCGGTGGACCGTGCAGAAGAACACCCTTGGGAGCCTCAACGCCCAATCTCTTGAAGAGCTCTGGGTGTCTGAGCGGCAATTCAACCATTTCTCTGATCTTCTTTACCTCGACTCCGAGACCTCCGATATCATCATATGACACCTTTGGTATCTCGCCGCTCGTTCCTGTCGGTTTTTCCGTGATCTTGACCTCAGTGGAAGAGGTCATCATTATAGCATCTGCGGCCGGAGCGAAAGATGTGACCACGAGATCTATCTTGTTACCCATGACATTGAGCATTATGATATCGCCCTTAGCGAACACACGCCCTTCCATGATCTGTCTGATGTAATCCTCGCCTCCCTGTAATCTCAGCTGTTCTGTTGGCGAGAAAGTGATCTTTTCAGCATTTTTGGCGATCACCTTTTTAACGTCTACGCGTTCGTCGATTCCAGTACCGGCATTGCGTCTGGTTGAGCCGTCTATTCTGATTATGCCTCTGTTGGCATCCTCCGGACCGCCTCTTAGTACCTTTACGACCGTTTTCTTGCTTCCATCAATTTGAATGATGTCCCCTACTTTCAGATCGAGGATGTCCATGAGTTCAGGATCTATCCTTGCGATCCCCCTCCCTGTCTCCCCAGATTTCAATTCCGCTACTTTGAGCGCTTTGTCGTTAGTCATTTCCTTTACCTCCCGTTCTTTTTTTATTTCGCTATATACTCGACACCGTTGATGATACGATTTATCGTGTCTTCGCTGACATGCAGATCCTCCGACAGCTCACTCAGAGATTTGTCTGGCTCATTCATGATGTCATAGAGGATGTTCCTGTGATCACGGCCATATTCCTTGTCATCCAACTCTGAAAGTTTGGTCGCGATCAGCATTTCCTTCTCTCTTATGTTCCTCAAGCGTTCCTTATCCAGTTCTCTAATCTTCTTATCTATGTCGGATATTCTTTTTCTAGTTTCTTCGAGGTCCATTTTTTCATGCGGGAATTCATCGTTTTCTTGTTCTGTCTCCGTTTCCAATTCAATCATTCTAGTAGAGAACATAGTGTTGCGCATGTCGATCACTATTGTGAATTCTGAATTCGGTTCGTATACCGTTCTCATTGGACCCAGCAAACTGTTCTCCTGATAACTGATCACCATCCCGTTCTTTTCCAAGGCATTGAGATTTTTCATAACAGCCTGCTGACTGATACCCAATTCCTTCGAGAGTTGTAACGGATATTGCGGTTCTTTCACCAGAGCTGCAAGTATCTTGCGTCTGTTAGGATTCTCTATCATGGAAAGCATTACGTCGATGTCGTTCATGTTATCATTCGGTTGTTAACCTCTAGTTAACTACTGTATATACGTTAGTTCTTCTATTTAATAACTTCTTTAACATGACCGAGTTAAAGATTGTATTTCAATATTTACTCCGTAATAATGTATATTTCTATACACTAATGAACAATATGTTCATATACTAATAGAATGTTGAAGGACACATGTCGATAAGTAAAGATGCAAGGATCGATCTGCCATTGGAATCGATACCGAAAAAATGGTACAATCTGGCGGCCGATCTCAAGAAACCATTGGAACCGCCACTCCATCCTGGAACGAACAAACCCGCCACTCCGGAGGATTTCGCACCATTGTTCTGCAAGGAACTGGTCAGACAGGAAATGTCCACGAAGAGATACATCGATATTCCGGAGGAGGTCAGGGACAATTACGTCTATCTCAACAGACCGGCACCGCTTCAGAGAGCGAGACGTTTGGAAGAATACCTGAAGACGCCTGCCAAGATATACTACAAAAGAGAAGACATGAGTCCTCTGGGAAGTCACAAAGGTAACACTGCTCTGGCACAGGCGTACTACAACGCAGAGGCGGGCATCCACAATCTGACGACCGAAACGGGCGCAGGACAGTGGGGGACCGCCTTGTCTATGGTCTCCAACCTCTTTGACATCGATTGTACCGTGTTCATGGTGCGCGGAAGCTACGATCAGAAACCACTCAGAAAGGTGATAATGCACACCTACGGTGCAACGGTCCACCCGTCTCCGTCGGGAGTGACGGAGATCGGTAGACAGATGCTCAAGAAGTATCCTGGGACGACGGGGTCCCTGGGGATGGCGATATCCGAGGCATGTGAAATGGCCGCCACTTCTAACGGTGCTGCCAAGTACTCCCTGGGGAGTGTTCTGAATCATGTTATGCTGCATCAAACCGTTATCGGAGAAGAGGTGATGGAGCAGATGAAGATGGCCGAGATCGAACCTGACTACATGGTAGCATGTGTCGGCGGCGGATCCAATTTCGGCGGATTCTGTTTCCCGCTGATGGCGGAGAAGATCAAGGGCAAGACGGACTGTCAGTTCGTTGCCGTCGAACCGAAAGCAACCCCGTCACTGACCGAAGGGGATTTCAGATATGATTTCGGAGACACAGCGGGAATGACGCCGTTGTTGATGATGTACACGCTCGGTCACGAATTCGTTCCAAGCAGTATCCATGCGGGCGGATTGAGATATCACGGTATGGCGCCATTGGTCTCTGCTGCATATGATCAGGGGCTGTGTGTCGCCAGATCATACGATCAAACGGCAACGTTCGAGGCAGGAGTGCTGTTCGCAAGGACAGAGGGCATTGTACCAGCGCCAGAGTCGACGCACGCAATAAAGGCCGCCATAGATCTGGCGCTCGAGGCAAAGACCGCGAACGAGGAGAAGACCATAGTCTTCAATCTTTCAGGTCACGGGATGCTCGATCTGTATGGATACCAGCAGTACCTCGACGGTGCGTTGCCGTCCTCGTCCAAATCAAGTTGATCTCGATCCTTTCAAACCTTTTTCCTTTTCGGCCATTGTTTGGAATGTGCAGAGCCGTCCTTCTGTCTTTTTTGCATAAGTGATAAATAGGGATGTTCGGTAACAAGAGATAGAATGGCTGGAGAACTCATTGATGATCTGGTGGTCATTGTCGACCAAAAAGAAGGGAGTCAGATCTACAACAAGGGTAATTACGGTTATCCTATGAGCGGCAACGGTATAGAACTGGATCTGATCGAGGCGACATATCTTCTTGAATCCAGCAGGTTGCGGGTCATCCACGAAGGTGAAGAGATGTGTTTCGAGGAACTCTTCAATTATTCCTCTTCCGTTTTCTTGGATTTTGACGTAAAATACATGGTCTATCGTGATCTCAGACAACGTGGATTCGTGGTCAAGGTGGAAAGTGGCAATTTCGATCTTTCCGTGTTCCCCAGAGGAATGATGATGAGCAATTCCCGCCCGATATATCTGGTCAGGGCGGTTTCTGAGAGGACAGCATTCGATATCAATACATTTACTGACGATGTCTCGGAGACGGAGACGAAAGGAAAACGGCTGTTGTACGGGGTAGTGGACGAAGAAGGCGATCTGACATACTACATCATGGCACACCGCGATCCGAAGGGAGAGATATATCCAAAGAGATGTTCCAAAAAAACAGTCGGCAGGTTGATACGAGACCGTGTCTTTATTTTTGATGCGGACGATGCCATAGCAATCAGGGAAAGCGGTTTTTACGGAAAGATGATCGAGAATATGCTTCAGTTATCACTTATCGAGAGCTGTTATCTCATGGACAGAGACAATCTCTCGGTAATCTCCGATACAGGGAACAGGATCGAATTGGGAACATTGTTGGAATTCGGTCGTTCTACACAGGACGAATTCGATCTCAGGTTGAAAGCATTTTCAGATGCAAGGGACCGCGGGCTCGTCGTGAAGACCGGTTTCAAATACGGTGCACACTTCAGAGCCTACGAGAAGTCACCTGACGATTGTCATGCAAGATATCTGATTCACGCGGTATCCGCATCGAACGTAACCATGTGGCCGGAGATCTCAAGGGCCGTCCGTCTGTCCGGCGGTGTGAAAAAGGAATTCCTGTTCTCTCATGTCAGCGATCGCATAGAGTATCTGGAATTCAAATGGTTCAGGCCGTAACCGTGCGTCACTGCATGTGCGATGTTTGAAAAAGAGGGGCTTTTGCCCCAAACGGAGATCACAGCTGTATCTCAATACCGAGTTTCTCGGTCAGTTCCTTGTATCTGTTCCTGATTGTGACCTCAGTGACACCGGCAACATCTGCCACCTCTCTTTGCGTCCTGCGTTCGTTGCACAGGATGGACGAGATGTAGATCGCGGCCGCGGCAACACCCGTAGGACCGCGTCCGGATGTCAATTCTTTATCCGATGCGTCTTTAAGGATCTCTGCGGCCTTGCTTTGGACCTCACCGCTCAATTTGAGTTCGGAGCAGAATCTTTGAACATAATCCTGGGGTTTTGTAGGCAGGAGTTTGAGTTTAAGTTCACGGGTCATGAAACGATAGGTACGGCCGATCTCTTTTCTTCCGACACGACTCGAACTCGCGACCTCGTCCAGGGTTCTCGGGACGCCGCATTGTCTGCATGCTGCGTACAAGGATGCTGCAACGACGCCTTCGATGGATCTTCCTCTGATGAGGTTCTTGTTGACGGCCTTCCTGTAGATCATCGCGGCCGTCTCCCTAACATTCCTTGGAAGTCCCATCGAGGAGGCCATCCTATCCAATTCGGACAGCGCGAAGGCAAGATTCCTCTCGGTTGCGTTGGATACACGGATCCTTCTTTGCCACTTCCTAAGTCTGTAGAGCTGCGCCCTGTTCCTGGTGGGGATGCTCTTACCATAACTGTCCTTGTTTTTCCAAGAGATTTCGGTGGAAAGACCCTTGTCGTGTATGGTGTAGGTCATGGGAGCACCGGTGCGGGCCCTCTTTTCACCCTGTTCGACGTCGAACGCTCTCCACTCCGGTCCCTGATCGATGAACTGATCATCTAATACGAGACCGCAATCTTCACAGAGAAGTTCGCCTCTCTCGTAGTCGCGAACCAGGTGTTTGCTTCCGCATTCCGGGCATTTTTCGACCTCCTCAGTACTTTCTCTTATCTTTGCCATGTTTGGCCTCTCCTTTGAAATAGACCTTTTTGTCAGTGATGTTCTTCAACACGGATTTATCCAGAGGAACGACGGTAATGTACGGACGTTCAACCGGACCGAATATCCTTTTCACCGAACCTATCTTTCTTTCTCTGGCATCGTAAACAGAACTGCCGATATCCGGTGTGGTAACGCCCCTTACAACGAGATTTCCGTTGGATCCCAATTCCTCGACCACACCCAAAAAATCCATGAATCGATGCTCCAGAGCGATAAGTTTATCTATTCGCTTGATGCAACGATAACTCATCTGATATTTAATATGTTGGGGTTATTTTATTTATTAGGTACAATAAATCACATAGGGTCGGAGATTACCGCCAACAATGTCCACAGGGAAAACTCTCCGATCGTTTGATCGGATGGCATTCAAGATGTGAGATGGAAGGCTATCTGAACGGAAAAAACATGTTTTGAACAATATTTCAGTTCAAAGATAACGGTCGTAAAGCCATCTTCATCGATATTCACCGTACACGGTCAAATAGCCGACATCGGCAATCACGAGCGATATCGTACCGTCGGGATAATCGTACAGTGTATTCCGGTGTGTTACCGCGATAGGCTGTACCTCTTCACCTCCTTTTTCGGTGGTTTTATATCCTTTCAATCAGTCAGACGGCTGATGCCAAAGGTCCTTATCATCATGGGAAGCAAAAACGATTTTCCGGTAGCAGAGAAAGCCGTTGAAATCTTCAAAAAATTCGATATCGAAAGCGAGGTCGTGGTGGCCTCGGCCCACAGAACTCCAAAGAGGGTAGAAGATCTCGCAAGGGGAACGGATGCGGAAGTATTGATCGCGATTGCAGGTCTTTCCGCAGCATTGCCCGGCGCGGTAGCGGCAGCCACCGTCAAGCCCGTTATAGGCGTGCCGGTGAGCGGAAAGATAAACCTTGATGCATTGCTCTCGGTGGTACAGATGCCCCCGGGGATACCTGTTGCCGCGGTGGGGCTGGACAGAGGTGAAAACGCCGCATTACTTGCCGTTCAAATTCTCAGTGTATCCGATTCAGATCTGAGGAACAGATTATGGAAATACAGGGAAGATATGACAGCAAAGGTGATCAAGGATTCAGAAGAGGTGCATCTCAATGTTTGATGCTAAAGGATTCATCGAGGAGCAGGTCACGGCGATCACGGCAAAAATAGACGGAAAAGCGATCATCGCATGTTCTGGCGGAGTCGACAGCATGGTTGCTGCCACATTAACGGGTAAAGCCATCGGTGACAGACTTCTTGCGGTATATGTCGATACGGGTCTCATGAGGAAAAGCGAAACGGAAGAGGTTCGTCAAATGCTTCAGGAGACGGGCATCAATTTCAAGATAGTCGATGCAGGCGAGGAATTCTTCAGTGCATTGAAGAATGTCACGGATCCCGAAAGAAAACGAAAGATCATCGGTGAGAAATTCGTAAGGGTCTTCGAGAGAGAGGCCAAGGATTTCGGTGCGAAATATCTGGTTCAGGGGACGATCGCACCAGACTGGATAGAGTCCGGCAGCAGTGTCCGTGATACGATCAAGTCACACCACAATGTCGGCGGACTTCCGAAGGACATGGGGATGATTCTCTGCGAACCGCTTTACGACCTGTATAAGGACGAGGTAAGACAGATAGCAAGGTTCCTTGGGATTAGGGCGTCCGAGAGACAGCCTTTTCCAGGACCGGCCCTGGCGGTCAGATGTCTCGACGAAGTCACACCGGAGAATATACGGATCGTCCGTGAAGCATGCTATATTGTCGAGGACGAGATACAAAAAGCCGTCTCTGCCGGAAAAATGGAAATGCCATGGCAGTATTTTGCAGTTCTTCTGCCGACGAAATCGGTAGGTGTCCAGGGTGACAGAAGAGCTTACGGAAAAACGATCGCCATACGTTCGGTCGCATCCGTAGATGCGATGACGGCCACCTATTCGAAGATTCCGCTGGGTGTCCTTGATGCGATGTCCATGCGTATAACGAACACGATGAAGGATCAGGTGAACCGTGTCGTGTACGATATAACCAACAAGCCGCCGGCGACGATCGAGTGGGAATGAACTTTTCGGGTTCTGTGTCTAGCTACCTTTATATCGTTCGTTCTTATTTGTCGCTCAATGAAAGTCTATGTTGTCGATAACGGCGGCCAATGGACGCATCGAGAATGGCGCGTCCTGAAGTATCTGCACGTCGATACGAAGATCATTCCCAATACGACACCTTTTGACGATCTCTCGGATCTGGATGGGCTCGTATTGTCGGGCGGATCTCCGAGTGTTGCTTCCGATATAGACGCAATGGGAAACAACGGCGAATACCTTGAGAAAGCCGAGTATCCGATATTGGGGATATGTGCCGGTATGCAGTTCCTCACTGAACATTTCGGCGGTAAATTGGGGCCTGCCGATGTACCGGAGTTCGGTGCCGTGGATCTGAGGATAAATGATCACGAGGGCATCTTTTGTGAAATGCCAGACGAGATCACGGTCTGGGCCTCGCACAACGATGAGGTTAAGGCGGTCCCAGAAGGTTTCATAGTCACCGCGTCTTCATCTTCGTGTCCGGTCGAAGCGGTACGTTCTCTCACAAGACCGATCTTCGGACTTCAGTTTCATCCGGAGGTGGAACACACCCAATTCGGTGAACAAATGTTCCAAAATTTCCTGGACATCATCGCGGAACGGAAAAGATAAATCTCTTTTCGGCGAAGATCAAAAACAGAAATAAATGTACCCTGAATGGGAGAGACCCTATTCAGTTTAATGTTTTGAGGATCACTTCGAGACTCGACAGGATCTGCATGATCGTACTCCAGGATTCCATCGGTATGTTTGGGTCATTGGAGAGATCGGCAAGCACATTCAACGCGTTGGATACACGAAGGTCCAACGGTTTGCTCGTATCCTGAAGCATAGTGACAGCATCAGTGGCGCCTTTTCTTATGTTCCTCGGAACGCCATTGTCATTTGCCAAATGGCCCTCCAATTCGTTGATAATTTGTTTCAATTTTGCATCTGATGCTACCATAACTTTCACCTTTTTTAGATCGTCTCGAACTCTTCCTGTAGGTCCATCACGAACTGTTCAAGGACGTCTTCGAATACCTGGGATCTATACTCTCTTACACCGCCGAGGTCACTTTGGATCTTAACAACGAAATCGTTGTTCTCCTTGATGAGTTCGATATTGCATAGAACTTCTTCCATAAACTCACCTACCTATAGGTTAATGGGTTCAACCGAGAACGAATATATAATGACTGCCTTTGACCCGAGTGTACAGTTGCATTGTTGTATCGAGCGGAATGACGAAAGAGACGACGGAAGGCCTTACCGAAACCTTTAAAATAATAATGCTTTCTAAGGGGTATCTCATATTGTTGCTCTCAGTGGTAACGAGGAAGGACAGGACGTTTACGTCGAATGCGCAGACATCCGGGACGATAACATGGACGAAGAGACGACAGCCACAGAATATCAGGACAAGATCGAGTCTAAATTCCGTAACCTGGGTAAGGGTAAGTACGGAAGAATTCTCAAGATGGCCCGTATGCCTACCAAGGAGGAGTACAAGAAGACAGTCACGATCACCGCTCTAGGGATCTTTGTTTTGGGTGCTTTAGGTTTCGTTATCATGTGGTTCATGAATTATCTCCCTGGCTACTTCTGAATGGATTTGGAGAGGAGAAAATGTCAGTTACACTAACAGGGGACAATGCTTCGAAGAATGTCCGTGCGGGTGAGGTCGCCGTTTGGCCCTTGCAGGTCGGTTCGGATGCATCGGAAGTGATTGTCACACTGGAAATGGAGACCGGGCCCGATCCGACGGATTCTCCCGAATGGAATATTGCATTGAACGATTCTTCCGGAGAACTCTGGAGTAATTACCGCAGCAAGAACGAGGTCAGAATAGATATACCGGGCAAGAACCAGAAAGAGCTGGAGCTCGAGGTCACATGTCCCAACGGAGCCAGATACGGAGATGTTGTATCCGTGAAAATAATGGCCTCGGCATCGGGCGAATCACAATCCATAGAATTCGAGGCGCGTGCGATACAGTCGATCATGGTCCTCAAGACGCAGATAGATCAGGAGAAGAGCGTGGTCGACAGTCTTTATGCCAAGGCAAACTTGGGTGAAAAAGACATCTATGCCATACTCAGTCCCGCGAACCTCAGGGGTTATCTGTTCGTCGAGGGGATGAATACGGACCGTATGCGTGAGAGGACCAGGGATATAAAGAAGGCCAGATCCTTTGTCAAAGGAGAGACCTCCCTCTCGGAGATTGATCATTATCTTACTCCGCTGTCGACGGTCGTCGGAATCGTCGAAGGCGATCTGGTAGAGCTGATCAACGGTCCGTTCAGGGGCGAGAAGGCAAGGGTCCAGCAGATCGATCAGAGCAAGGAAGAAATTACTGTCGAGCTCGTCGAGGCTATGGTCCCCATACCGGTTACTGTCAAAGGTGACAGCGTTAGAGTTATTGAGAAGGAGAGATAAGCAATGGTAGATACTGTTGAGGCATTAGTGGACGGAGGCAGAGCTTCCGCGGGTCCACCCCTCGGACCGGCACTGGGTCCAAAAGGGGTTAACATCGGTCAGATCATCGCGGCAATAAATGAGAAGACGAAAGCCTTCTCAGGCATGAAAGTGCCGGTGAAGATTCTGATCGCAAATGACAAATCATTCGAGATAAAGGTCGGAACACCGCCCATGTCCGCTCTGATAAAGGGAGAACTCGGACTTGCGAGCGGGTCATCCAATGCGCGTACCACAAAGGTCGGAAACCTGACTCTCGATCAAGCCAAGAAGATTGCGGATATGAAACAGGACAATCTCCTTGGTGCTGACATGAAGGCACGTGTTCTTGAGGTCGCA
>Ga0172377_10003723_pt1 | contig 15694 bp, 8 predicted proteins | sample Pumphouse3metaG_FD_119749 | JGI IMG/M metagenome (GOLD analysis project Ga0172377, IMG submission 119749) | Leachate microbial communities from a municipal landfill in Southern Ontario, Canada - Pumphouse #3 metaG | ecosystem: Engineered > Solid waste > Landfill > Unclassified | place: Canada...
TTCCTGAGGCCGACATCCTCAAAGTAGTACTTCACGGGACTACCGATGTATTTTCGGCCTTTCACATCAAATCGTTTGGCCTCGTTGATGAGGAACGCATCTTCCAGACAGTCGATGTATTTCTTGATTGTGTTTGGGCTGACCGATGAATTGAGTTTACTTTTAAATGTTGCGAGGATCTTGCTCGGATTGGTGAGTGATCCGATGCTTGAGGCGATAATGTCAATGGTATCTTCCAATTCTTGGGTTTTCTCAATATGGTTTCTTGCAATGATGTCTTTGAGATAAGTCTCCGTAAAGAGATTGGTGAGATAGGTGACCTTCTGTTCTTCCTTTGCAAAAGATAGAGTAAGAGGGAGCCCTCCATAAAGCACATAATCGGCCCATGCATGGTAGACGTCCTTGCCGCTTGCAGGCAAATACTCGGCGAAAGCCAGCGGATAGACATGAATTTCATCTCCCCGGCCCCTGAACTCGGTGATGACATCCTTGGAGAGAAACTTGGAATTGCTTCCTGTGACGTAGATATCAACATTTCTCATGTAAAGGAACTCGTTTAGGACTTCCTCAAAACCATGTAGCAATTGGACTTCGTCTAGGAGGAGATAGTAATCATGGTCGTCCGTAATCTGGGATTTTATTTTTCGGAGAAGTGTGTCAGGGGATCGGAGCGGGATGCTCTCCCTCATATCGAATGCAACGGTGATGATGTGGTCCTTCTTGATGCCCTGCTTTATGAGGTATTCCTTGAAGATGGTGAAAAGGAGATATGATTTTCCTACTCTTCTGACACCGGTGATCACCTTGATGAGACCGTTGTGCATGCGGTCTTTGAGTTGTTCCAGATAGCGATCCCTCTTGATTTCCATCTTATCTTCTCCCGAAAGCCAGCAATTGGATGGCATCCTGCCTCATTGTACTTTACCGGAGAAATTCCGGCAAGGAAAATACTGAATATTTTGTGCACATGAGCAGAATATATTCAGCAATAACGCTTATGCGGGATTACGGTTTGACTTGAGTCACGTTTCAATCCACGCACCCGTGAAGGGTGCGACGGAAGATGTACAGCAAGGCGGGGCTTGTCCCCACGTTTCAATCCACACTCTTTGGATGACGCCACAACGAACGTGATGGTTTGTTATTCCCTGATTTCCAACGGAGTGACGCTGATCAGTTCGTATGCTAAGAGCTGACGACAGACAACCTCCCGATCGGAGAATGAGCGGCCGTACCTGCAAGGGGGACCGTCCTTTTTTTGTCCAACGGGAAGCACAATAAAGGATTCTGATCCCATTCCCCCCGCACGTTTCCCAACCATCAGACAACCTCTTTCCCACACGCTACTATTGACGCATGGAGGGGACGGGAATGCACTATTGAAGTCTGCTGAAAACAACCTTTAGAAGTCCGACAAAAAGAACCAATCAGAGTCCGACCAACCAAAGTCAGAGTAAAGAACCAAATCTGCCAAAGCGAGGTGGGTTTTCCCAGTCCTAGTCGGTCAAATCATTATTACGTTTCTCTTCGAGCTGATGAAGGAAAGGCTTTGCAAGGAGAGCACCTGCCTCCTGGCCTTCTCGTTGAGAAGGTCCAAGTTGAAATTGTCGAACAGGAGAGGGGTTTTCTGAGGAATTCTCGAAAGCTTCTTCAAGAAAGCTTACCGTCACCCTGCTCATCCTCATGGTGGGATCATTGCTGTCCGCCAGCTCCTTCCCTGATTGGATGAACATCCTGAAGTACGAGAACTTCAGGGCGTCCCAAGGTGAAGTGAAATGGGTGACCGTCACCAGGGAGACCAACGTGAAAACCATCACGCTCGCCGTCCAAGGCCAGAACGGCGACCAAGCTCACCATCACCGGCAAGCCATACGCACTTGAAGGAACGCCAATGCCCCAATCCATTTTGCAGCAGAGTCCTTCATTCGAGCTTGTTGTGGAATCGATGAATAAATTCTGTGATTGACATGATGGTGACGGCTTCCTCAATCCCGCTTGCTCTCTTTACAGAATTAATCTTTGATGTGCTCCACAACGGATGCACAACAAGAACCGTCCTGTCTATAACACGTCGTACCAGTAAAGCTCCAGAATCCACTGCAAGAATGGCACTCCCCGACTCATGAAGTGCTTCAAAAGCATCGATAGCCCTGTCGCAAACCGGTTTCCAATATCCTGTGGCGAGTGTGGGAACATACATGGCATCTCGAGATATGGCAGCTATGTCTAATCCAAGACGCCAATTCAGTATCGAGTGCTCAACCTGATTGTAGTAATTCCGGAGACAATCATAACAAGAACTATCACAGTTCCCAGAATGACGTGGATTTAGCAACGATTTTACCATGGGAGAATTTGAAGCCAATCCATCAATAAACACTTTTTTGGAAATCTTTGGGGACGATGCAAGATAATCCGTATAACCGGCTCCATTTTGCAGGTTTTCAACGAAATACACCAAAGGTACAATTTTCCCATTACGCTTACTCAACGTAAATCCTACAGAGATTTCTGTTTGGTCAACATCCAATTCATCACATGCAACTTTCCTGAGCAACTCCCCCCAAGAGAGGAAAGCTCCCCTAACCTCTCTCCAAAAATCTGTTTCACTGTCCAGAGGCACAACGCATACATCTGGAGAGCTTGATCCCAGACAAATCTCAAAGACACCGGTTACTATTGTTGCAACCAAAGCCACCTTTTTCTGAGTCGTGAAGAAAATCTCATCTTTCCGTGAATAGAGATCAGGAACCACCCATCCATTCATTTTTGATCTTGCAATCTGAAAAAGATATCCATTGTTCAAATTAATATGGTGGATCCTTCCCTGCTCTGGCACCTTGTTGTTTCCATAACTGACATTTGTATGGGGCAGTTGCGTAAGGGGGATTTGTGCTTGTTCCTCATCAAGCCCGAGAACAGATGATCGTGGATTCCATTCAAACAAACCATCATAGTCTTCGGGATCTGTATGGAAATCCACACAATAGCCCAAGGGGGAGCAAACATGCTCTTCGTTTTCGAGAATCCCTCCACATACTGGGCATTTATCCGCAACATCTTTAGTCATTTTCACGTAACCACAATGATTGCAATAAAGGATATGCATGCCTTCCAGTTCATTGAGATAATCATCATAGGCACTCACATCATTGATTCTTTTGGGGAAATCAATAAATCCAACCGACTTGTATATCCCTTTATCTTTGATGATTTCATTTCCGGGAGCAAACGTCCCCAAAGCCCTGGACAAATCTTGTTCGATGCCTTCGTTGTTGAGACCTGTTTTGTCTGGGACTTTTGTGTAGAAGGTCCGAACCTGAGTTGGGAATCCAAACATGGGGAGAACGCCTCCGGCCGCAAGTCTTTCGCTCAAGTTCTGCTGGTTGAACGATCCATCGAGTAAGACTTCATCAATCCGGGTTGGTAAATTCTGCACATCGGCAATGATCTCTTTCTTCTCTTGGGAAGATAGAAGACTTTTGCTCATTACCCTTTGCCCAATCCGATCAATCGTTTCTGTGTGTGATGGTAGCCATGCAACAAGAGCATCTTTGTATTTCGACTTCCATTCCCACGATTTTCCAAAGTTGCCATGGACATTCAATTTGTCATCAGCATCACTGGCATCATCAAGAAGGGTTGAGAACGCCGTACGTAAAATGCACTTTGCCACCACCCTTTTGACAATAGTACTGCTCTTCATGTCAACATAGGGGGGCGCTGGAATGGAAGAAACCATCATTGATGGATTCTCATAATGCGTGAGATCATGCGAGTTAACCTTGCATACGGTTAGAGCAAGAGAAAGTGAGTCTCCTCTCCGACCCGCACGGCCAATCCTTTGTTGGTAATTGAATCTCTTGGGAGGGACATTCCCCAGCATGACCGCAGAAAGCGAACCAATATCAATACCGGCTTCCATGGTTGTGGTGACGCTAAGCAGATCAATCTCCTCAACTTGTTTGACTTCATCATCGGTGGCTAGTCCTTGAAAAAGCCTTTGCCGTTTTGTTGAATCGACTACCTCGGTCTGCCCGGTAAGCTCCTCGCAATGCAATCGATGGAACTCTCTGCCAAGATTGTAGACATAGAGGTTCTTTCTCAGGTCTTCTTTTCCCAAAACCTGTGCTTTACCCAAATCGTTTCCACAATAGGTACAAATTCCGAATGAAGGGTGGAGATGGATGGTGCCACAATTTGGACAACGCCAATACAGTTGCCCCTCTTTTGCTTCCATGTACATCAATTTGGTTGGTTCTAACAAGAGCGTGTCAGGACTTGTGAACACATGGAGTTTCTCTACCAACGAGACTTTCAATTCCTTGAGATTCATTCCGTTCTTTTCGACATATCGTTTGAGAAACGATGATAACCGTTTGGGAACTGACTGGGAGCTATAAAAGAATGGATTTCCGACAAACATCTTTTGTTCTCCTAGGATTCGAATAGCAACGGTCACCAATTCATCATCAGGATAATCCCCACCATACAACCAACCAATTCCCAAGCTTTCAAAAGAGAGTTCTTTGCTTCTGAAAAAGGAGGCCATAACCTCATTTCGGCATTCTTCATGAATCCTTCTTGACACGAAGGAATCTTTGTCAGCCATGAGAACTGGAGGTTGTCTTGTCCAATCAACATAACTGCTCCAGGGCGTTTCCCCATTCATCAAGACACTCGACTTAGGACCGGCCGGATTTGTTCCCAGTTCAAGAAGGGTTGATTCCACTTGGGAAACCATCATATCTATGGGGATGCCCTTTGTTTTAATAAACCCTTCAACTCTTGGATTAACTTCATCAAAGCGTTGCTCTATGAGGATTTTACTAAAAATATCGTTTAGATTGGCATTTCCTTGACAATAATGCCTGTCTTCCAGGGGCATTTTATAATTTAGATCTTCATGCAAGTGTTTTAATGCTTCCACAGCAGAACGATACCTCCCAAAATCCTTACAAAGGATAGCACGCAAGGTATCCCGGTAATGGTCAAGTTCTATCCCTGCAGATAACTTCGCGGCACCTTGCCGACTATCGGTGAATACCACCAACTTGGGTTTGACCGATCCCGTGGGATCGTGAAGGATCTCCATCATCTCGTCAGAAAAAATCTGATTCACCTTTTGCACACCGGTACCATGTTGGAAAAGAGGGGTGAAAGAAACGCCTGATTTCCCCTCCCCGGTTTTAGTTTTCTTTCGGTTCGCGCTACTGCCACATGCTGGGCAAATCGTAGGATAGTTGGCATCATCTGCTTCAGCAGAGATGAAGACTTCATTTTTTCCCCAAGGTTTCACATTGAATTTTCCATCAATGGGATTAAATTCACACGGCTTCCAAGATCCTTCTTTGTCTGAATTCCCAGATAACTTGTGAAGCACCACTTCCTTGCAATCATAATCAAGGGGCTTTGCATTTCCCAGATAGGGAGAATGGTCTTTATCTTCAGGATACCCTCCAAGGAACAACTCTCCACAATGCCTGCACAAGATGAGTTCCAATATCTTTCCTCCGCAAGCACAACGCTGCTGTGGATTTGCATAGAGTTTTCCTATAGCTCTTTCAGGTGAGTGGAACTTCTCATCCACCTGATTGCATTCCGGATTCGAACAAGCCCAGAGTTTGTCGATATTCCTGGCAAACAAATGCATACGTAGAGGATGACTATACGTTTTCCCATCAGCTTCCTTCTGGCAATTGATTAGCGTTAAAAAACTCTCCAATGCTTCATGATTTGGAGACTGCAAATCCAAGGCTTCTTCAATGGCAATGATGTCTTTCGGTACTATTCTTAACGTTCCCGAATCAGTCGTTTCTTGGCAGGCAAAACGAAGCCACTCAAACAACTGGGCTTTCTGGGAAAAAGAAGCAATGCCTTGATACCCACGCTCTTGCAACTTTTTGGTGAGTTCATCTTGGCAGGCTTTCTCGTTTTCCAAAGAACAGCAGGGTGCCAGCGAACTGAGAAATGGTTTATCAAGAGGAAGAAGGGTTTTCTTTTTGATGGGATCAATTACGGGATCAGAAATGAGGTTGAACTTCTTTTTGAAGGCATGAGGATCGGTTCCCCAGAACTCGGAGATAAACTTCTTGGTGTCATCATTATCTTCCATGGAAGCACTGGAAGCCAGAAAACGCACTTGCTTGGATTCTGGCGTCAATCCTAGCCGGTCCAGCAAAAGATCGATCAGATACGCCACCTCGGTCCCCTGTGTTCCGCGATAGGAGTGAAGTTCATTAACAACCAAGGTGAATACATGGGAGGGATCAGCATCAAGCCATTTCTTTGTCTCATCAAAAATCCGGTTCTCCATATTTCTCATGAGCATGATATTCAGCATGGAGTAGTTGGTGATCATGATATCCGGCGGGGTCACCTGCATACTCTCGCGAACTTGAACTTCTGCACTGTCTGGATCGCAACTTGGAATCGAGAACCGATACTCGCGTAAAGCTTTCTTTTCCATTGGATCAGCATGGCCCAGCTGTTCCAAGTATTGTTTCCAGTTCTTCTGGTTCTTTTCGAGAACTTTTCTCCCGGTCTTTTTGCTCGGAGTCCTTCCTGTATACCTTCCAAATGTTATTTTGTTTCCAGTCGCTCTCTTCGAAATCCATTGTCTGACACCTGATTCATCATCCAGTGCATGCCGTAAACGAATCGTTTGGTCTTCAGCGAGAGCGTTCAAGGGATACAGTATCAACGTCCTCACAGCGGGATGATGCCCAACTCGAATCCATTCCTTTGTCTCCTCAAAGAGAGAGTAAAGAACCGGCAACAAAAAGCATTCAGTTTTTCCCGATCCGGTTCCAGTTGTCACCACCATATTCTTCTGTTCCTTGAAAACCGTATCAAATGCCTTTATCTGGTGGGGATAGAGATTACGGTCTCCATCTTTAAAAAGACCTTGCCGTATGAATTCTGCAAATTCAACATCATAGCCACGATTACGACAGAACTCTTCAATGTTTTCTTTCCCCTGATACTTGGTTATTATCTCAAGGATTGGGGTTCTCATGACGGCATTATCCTCGGACAACAAGACGTTCCTTTCTGCCCTTACACCAGGATCACGAATAGGAAGACCTGTATCTATATACCGTAAATAGTTTTCCTTGAATTCACGATAGATCCTTATAGGGTTAATCATTGATGCTTGTCCTCCTAATTGTCTCTTTTCCCAATATCCTTTCAAGCTCAGTTATCGCTTTGCATGGTACTTGTTTATACACATTTGCGTTTGTTCGATACACACTGTGTTCCAAAACCAGACTTAGGTCGAACAACAGTAATGCACGCCTGACGATGAAGGGAATGAATCCACCAAACCCATAATTCACCTTCAGTATTGTTTTCTGCTCATCATAGGAGAAGAGGACCTGCTTTTTAGTCCCTGCAACATAACAACGAGCAAGTGAAAAGGCACCAAACCGGTCTGGGATTCTTTTGATTGTCATCTCATCAACATGGATGTATCTATCAGCATAGAAGTTATCATGAACTTGACCTACAAAGGGCACAGGATAATCATCTTTCTTTTTTTCGAGGGCAGATTTCTCCCACACGTACTGGAGACTATATATTCCGGGCGCTGCCTGAAACTCATCAACAACCGAACTGATGGAAGGACAAGATGCGAGCATGGCAAGACCCATGGCAGAGTAATCTTGCAACTTGCCTTGATTGCATTGTTTTTGAAAGAATTGTGACTTATCCAAATCTATGGAGTATTCTTCTTCCGAAGAAGCCTGAAATGTTGTTGTCCCCAGGGCAAAACCTTCTTTTTTTGTGGAAGGATTCCATGCGATATCCACAATACCTAAAGCACAAAGGGGTGTCATGAAATCATACATTACTTTTGTGCCGCCCTTTGAGTGAACCAATTCAGGGAATCCTGAGGTCTCTGCCAAAGTGTTGGCCTTTCTCGCCAAAACAGAAAGAGGCACAAAAGCTTCCACTGCAATGTACTTCAACAGGAAATACTGGATCTCCTCAGACTTCGTGGCTACATCCATTTTTCCATCCTATTTCGAATTTCTCTGAAACCTTAGAACATCGATAAGATTTTGAATTCATATCCCATCCATTTGGTCAAGGAAAGCGAATAAGCACTCGACAGACTCATAGGATTCCTCTCTCGAACAGCAACAGCAGAGGGTGTCTCCTCCAAGGTATTCCAATGGGCAAACAACTCAGGAGGGAAAGGCAGACCAAGAGAGTTTTCTCCGACAGGTAAATGTGTCGCAAATATTCGTAGATTTGGAGGTGTACGGAAGTTGGATCCTTGCAGCCATGGACGTTTTCCATCAAGCCAATCAAAGAACGGTTGTAATGAGGATTGTGGTGGTACGACATTGATGTTTTGTAAACAGAGAACATAGTTTCCATCTTTGTCCTCATTGGCACGAGAAATAAAATCCAACATGCCATGATTCACAAAATCCTCATAATGGTACCAGTCACAAGCAACCGGCAGAACAAGAATATTCGCTTTCCCTATCGTGGAGCAAAACTCGTAAACCACTCGGACATTGGGAACGAGTGTTGGTTTGCTGTCAAAACATTGCACGAATTCCTTGTAACTGAGACTGGCGTCTTCCTTATGAGGCCAAACCATCAGGTAATACTCATACAACAGATCATCGGATGCCCCGTGGACATTTTGATCGGTCACTTCAATAGGGTGGGAGTCATAGACCTCAATAGGAAAGGACTGTTCCTTTCGTCCCTCTTGCCTTGTCCCACCATCAGGACGAAGAATGCTCATACTTTCTTTCAGTTCAGTAAGGAACTCCTTTTTCTTATCAAGTTTCTCTGAAAGAGAATGGTACTCTTCGGTGGTTGTCTTTATCCTACCTTCCAATGCATTGAGAGAACCCTTCAGTTCAAGTTCTTTCTTCTCGTACTGTGATACAATCGCCCTCTTTTCTTCAACAAGAGAATGCTTGAAAGCATCCAACTCCCGATCATGTGCCTCCTTGGCTTTTTGAACTTCGGCACTGTACTGTGGTGCTATCTCCTCAAAATGGGCATCAATACTCTTCTGGATAGCTTTCTGGAAAACTGGCGTACCAGCAATAGCATCCAACGCTTCCTTATTGAAAGACCAGTTTTCAAATGATTCTTGGAGAATCTCAAGACGGTTCTTGTCAAGTTCCGCCAAACCGTCATTCGCCAAAGAAGCTATCAAGGCATCCTTCATCACCTTTTTCGATTGCTCATCAATTCTTCCGTTCAAGTAATTCTTGAAAAACCATTTTTGAAGGTGTTCATCGGAACCTACATAGAGATACTGAGCCAAAGGCAAATTATTGATCAAATCTGTCTGAGAAGTAAGAAGCCAACTATGTCCCGACCAGAATTGCACCATCGCTTTCAAATGACCAGTGAAACTGAGAACCTTAAGAGAATTGGAATTCCCTTTGATATAACCATTTGAATCAACAGAAAGCCCTGGAACAATCAAGCCATTGAGCTTGTCATAGAGAAAAACTTTACAATCCCTATAGTCAATGCCTACTTTAATCGTAGAAAGGGTTAATCGCTTGTTGTCTTTAAGCGATGGCCCATCAATAACAAGAGGGAGCATGTAGACTTTTTTCGTGAAGTCCACGATGAAACAGTCTTTTGATGGATCATTTCTATCAAAATCCGATTTAACGTTTGGGGTTGCAGAGAATTCAAACAAAAACTTCAATGCCCTGCTGGTCGAGACGTCAACACCTAGTTTTGTGCAGTCAGTCAGAAATACCTTTCCAGAGGGAATGGTGTTATCGTCAGTAAAGAAATATGGGGTACCAGACCTCGTTGTTACACAATAAAACACCGTAATTCGGCAAAACGGATTATTTGGCAGTCTATCCAAATATCCAGCGATACGGTCATTCTTATAATCAAAATCCATTTCTCAACCTCTTTACCACTTCTACATATGGGTGATGTATGGGCATAATTCGCTCATACCATTGAATGAATGTTCCAGACTCTTTACTTGTCTTGGGACCAACATATCCATGAATGAGACAACATCCTCGAACATCTGCTGAATCATCAGGATTATGGAGCGGTTCCCACACAGATTGCTTTCGGTCCAGTTTCCAGCCGGTAAGGTCATAAGGCTCGTCATTTTTCTTTACATGATAGATGTAGAAAGTTCTTGGCGTCGTAGAAGGAAGCCGTATGTTATGCCAAGGAACACTGGTATCAATGACAAATCCTGTTTCGTTCATTTCCCTCAAAGAATTCAAATCCAAGGTACCGTTCGTCACCTGTACAGAATGATTGTCCACAATCAAACACGTTTGGTTCGGATCAACCGTGACTTGGGGCAAAGCGAAATCAAACCAGCAGTTTCTCCTTTTGGTGATGCCTCCCACAAGCGACAACCGGTGTTTGGGATTCGTCAAACGATAACCAAATTCAAAAAGGTTCAAATCCTCACGATGCCATTGTGTTCCAAGGCTGACAAACCGTATCGAAGAGAATCCCGTCAGGTTATTCTTCGGATATTTGCTGATTCTCCATCCTAGGGAAACGATGGTTTTGTCATTAACAATGACTCCCAGATTAGTTCCTTCGAGATAGCTGTCGTTCGTATTAACCCATAACTGGTTCGCCTCATCATAAACAACCAGGATGGGCAGAACATTTGAGGGGAGAGATATCATCTTTTCTCCCTCTTCATCTCGCAAAACATAACCGTCCAGTTCTTGCTGAATATAGACTATGAAGCCATCAGCTTTTGTTTGTTCTGTCGCAACAACCGGTTTCTTCTCATAGTTCAAGTACTCTGCGAACAAAACGCTGAGGATATAATCTTTGGATTGCAAATCCTCATCATTGAGTCCTATATCTCCGAAATAGAGGCTCTTTAGGTCAATCCGCTGTTTGTTGCACAACATATCCTCAAATGCGGAGACATCACAGTTTGATCCTGTAGGGAGCGAGCATTTGTCAAACACCTTGTGAGCTTCATGCAAGTTTACCACTCTTTGCCAAAGAGGGTATCTCAAGAATCTCCACGAACCCTCTGTGTAATCAGGAATTCTGATAATGAAATGATGCTTTGCAAGAAATTGCTTTGTAGTCTCCCAAAGATCCTTTTGCATATCATTTTGGCGGAAGACGTCAGCGAGATCCTGGCAAGCTCTGTTGTCCGTTCCAAAACCAAGATCCTCACTCAATGAGAATCGAATTGAGTCCTTGTCCTCACTTTGATTTTTATTGAGTGAACACACCTCCATAATTGCTACAAAAAAGGCTTGTTTTTCGCTCAGTTTATAAGACTTTTGCAAACATCTTCCTGCCAGCCTTGGAAGAGGCTCACCTGTGGAGGTGGCTATCACAGTCTGCTGCGTGTTGAACGCCGGATTATCCTTGAACAATGTTTTGAGCTGGCTATAAGTAAAGAACAAACTAATCGCAGAACCATTATCAAAACTTCTTTCCAGGTATTCGACAATGCAAGAGGAAAAACTATTGACGATAGAATACTCTTCATTGGGCATACAAGTTGATTATACTCCATTTCGATCAGCTGAAAACAAAAAATAGCATCCATATTGCCGAAAATTCATAGAGGTTGAATAATTGAACGGTAACCATGAAAACACCAACCGAAGCAAACCAAGAGAACTACCTCTATGTCATCAACAATACGTTGAATCAAGACGTCATTGATTGGAACGACAAGGACAGTCCTTCCTTTGTCTTTGTGAGATTCCGCAATTCCCCCAAGGAATACAAATATCGCAAGTGCCCCCAAATCTACAAACTTGAGAAGGAAAGAGAATACGACGGTAGCAAGTACCAGTTCTTCCTCATATCCGAGGCGGATGGACGGAAGGGGCCACAATCGGTTAAGAAAGCAGAATATTTCTCCTCCCCCTCCTCTTCCCTTTACAAGGTTTACTTCTCCAAAGGATTCATCAATTACTATGCTCCCCAGCAAATCGCTATCATTCTGAACACCTTGACCGACGGTTCGTGCAACCACTTGATCCAGTATTACAAGGCTATCGCAGACACCATCGGCCTTAAAGATGATGATGGAAACTTATTGCTTCACTACAACTATGAGGCCCTGGATTTCGTGGGCGAAGATACAGTCCTTTCCCTTTTCCTCAAAAGGTCTGGAAACGGCCATCCCTCACTCGAGTGTAAGAAAGACGACCATGCGATCCTGTATCCTTTCGGCTGCAACCTCAGCCAGATGCATGCTGTCGACCAAGCCCTGAGCCATCGTTTGAGCATCATTCAAGGACCACCTGGTACCGGGAAAACCCAAACCATCCTCTCTCTGACGAGCAATCTGCTCGCAAGGAACTATTCTGTTGCCGTGGTCTCGAACAACAATGCGTCAACGGCAAACGTCGCTGAGAAAATGCAGTCGAGAGGCTACCTGTTCACCACGGCGACGCTGGGAAGGAGAGTCAACAAAGAGTTGTTCATCTCCCAAGGACAAACCGCCATCCCTGATGCCCTTTCCCAAAAGAAGCTTCCTTCCTCAAATGCAATGGCAAAAGAGAAAGCCATTGTCAATACGGAAAGCAAATTAAAATCCTTGTTCATGATGCGGAACGACCTTGCCGAATGTGAAGCCCAGCTTGAAGCGCTCCTCGCCGAAAGGGGCCGTTTCGAACCATCGAGAACGACCCCTTCCCGGATTCTGAAAAAGACAAAGCGGTTGTCTTCAAAAGAGATTCTCATGCTTTGGACCGAACTGCAGGACCGTTATGATACCAAAGGGAAACTCTCCTTTTTCTTCAAACTCAACCAAGTACTGTTCCACCACATAAGGAACCTCAAGGCTTTCAAATCAATTCCAGCCCTCATCATCACATACCAGGGCCTATACTACGAAAAGAAAGAGCTTGAATTGCAAGATAAGATCAAGAGAATGAAATATACTCTTGCCCAAGAAGACTTCGAGAATTTGCAAGCCGTTCTCCAGAATGATTCCTCCTGTCTCCTTGACCACAGTCTCGCAGTGTACTACAAGGGACGAGCCCCTCGACGAGTATTCACCGCAGATGACCTTTGGAAGAATGCCAGAGACGTGCAAGCACAATACCCCGTTATCTTCAGCACCACATTCTCATTGCGGAATTCCCTCTCTCGTACGACCTACGATTACGTCATTGTCGACGAGTCGTCCCAAGTCGATCTAGTGACGGGGGTGCTCGCCATGTCCGTCGCAAGGAACATGGTGGTTGTGGGGGATCTCATGCAACTGCCCAACGTCATCAGCAACCCTGACAAAGCCGTAGCCACGATCATATCAGAAAAGATGGACATACATCCCGAATTCCGCTTTGAGAACAATTGCCTCCTTTCTTCTCTCGCAAGGGTCTTCCCCGAAGCCCCCAAAACCATGCTAAGGGAACACTATCGCTGCCATCCAAAAATCATCGGGTTCTGCAATGAGAAGTTCTATGACAACCAGCTCATCATCATGACCAAGGATCATGGGGAGAAAGACGTTTTGGAGGTAACCATGACGGCCAAAGGCAATCACGCCCGAAAACATGTCAACCAACGACAGATCGATGAGATTCGTGAACACATCCTGCCGTCTCTCAAGGAAGGGAATGCATCCCTCGATTGCGGCATCATTGCCCCCTACAACAACCAAGTGAATGAGATTGCCAGCCAAATCTTCGGTGTGGAAGTTGCAACCGTCCATAAGTTCCAAGGCCGGGAAAAGGACTCCATCATCATTTCTACGGTAGACAACCAAAGCAATGATTTCACCAACAACCCCAATTTGCTCAACGTCGCCGTCTCGCGGGCCAAGCAAAGGCTCCGTCTGGTGGTCTCTGATGAAGAAGCACAATCCAATTCAAACATCGGGGATCTCGTCCGCTATATCCGCTATCACGGGACGGTAAGCGAGCCCACGGTACACTCAGTCTTTGATCTTCTCTATGCCGATTACGAACGAGCGAGAAAGGTTTTCCTATCCAACCACAAAAGGGTTTCCGAATACGACTCGGAAAACCTCATGTATGCAGAGATAGAGTCCGTCCTGAAAGAGAGCCATCATGAAGCCATCGGTATAACCGTCCACCAGCCACTTTCCGCCCTCTTCTCCCGGCAACTCAACCTCCTGACCAAGCAAGAACGCCATTATGTCACGGACACCCCTTCCCACGTTGACTTCATGCTCTTCAGGAAAATCGACCGATCTCCTCTCCTCGCCATCGAGGTTGACGGCTATGCATACCACAAGAAGAATTCCAAGCAAGCAGCAAGGGACCAGATGAAGAACGCCATATTCGCGAAAACAGACTTCCCCCTCCTTCGTCTCAGCACCACAGGAAGTCAGGAGAAAGAGAAGATTGAGAAAGCACTTGATGGAGTCTTGGAAAAGTCATAACTTCCAAGCCAGATTGGTGGTTTTCAGTACCCTATCAGGAACAGCTGAATCATCGCAATGAGAGCACGCTGGAAGGGAGGGGCTTGAAGCCGGAGATCTTCTGAAGCTGAACGCCTCGGAAACCATCGGCAGTCCGGCGTATTTCACACAGGTCACGAAATGCTTGTTCGATGTCGTGGCGATGATGTAGTCGTGGTGGATGAGGAAGAGCATGTCCTGCTCCGGGGGGAGCGTGGCGATGTACTTGTCCAGCAACCGGCAACACTGGTCGGAGAGCAGGCCGACCTTGTACTCCTTGCCCGAACCCGTCGTCTTGATCCGGTTGACGAACTTGTGCGTCCCCGAGTTGACGGAGGATGTCGTGAACACCCCTTTCAGCTCCGGGTAGTAGTTTTCCCTCCTCAGCCCGGCGATCTCGCCGGGGCGGAAGCCGGTGCACTTCATGATGTGGAAGTAGCACGCCCACATCAGGGAGCGCCACACCCAGACGGCCTCCGCGTCGTTCTCCGGGAACAGCACGGCCATCTCCTCCTCGTTGAAGATTTCCCTAGGCACGCCCCTCGCGATGATTTCCTGCACCTTCCTGCACGGATTGTCCTTTACCAGTTCGAGGCGCACCGCCTCGTCCATGATCTCCGACAGGCAGGACAGCACCTTGTTCTTCGAGTCGTCGGAAAGCTCCTCGCCCCTCTTCCCGTTCTTCTTGGGGAGGGACACGAACCAGTCGTCGATCTCGTACGGCTTGATGTCGGTGATGAGTTCCCCCCCGAACTTGGGGAGGATGTAGTTCCTGAGCCGCCCGTTCATGCTTGTGTAGTACGATTCGGAGAGGTGCCGGTTCTTCCTCGTGCAGAGCGCCCGGTACGAGTAGCTGTCCGTGCGCGTGAAGAAGTCCCTCGCGAACTCCTCCAGTGTGGGCGTACCGGCGAATTTCCTGCGGAGCTGTCTTTCCGACCACCTGACAGCGTCCTCTTTTGTGAAATACCCGGAAGAGACCCATTTTCCGGTACCGTCAAACATCACTTGTATACGCCTTCCATTCCGGCAAGTGATCCTGAACCCCTTGTTCATGTATGCGTAAATTGTAAGTTTTTTAGCAGTATTTGTAAACCGGGGACAAGCGAAAATGTACAGTTTTGTGTACAGTGAAGACACAAAACCCCTTACCCCATAAGGAATAAGGAGTTAAAAATCTTACCGGCATCCAGAATCGAACTGGAACAGCTTACTCAGCCATCAGATTTTGAGTCTGACGTGTCTACCAATTTCACCATGCCGGCGTGACAAAAACGAATGTTACCAAATCTCCAAAGAAAA
>Ga0172377_10003724_pt1 | contig 15691 bp, 20 predicted proteins | sample Pumphouse3metaG_FD_119749 | JGI IMG/M metagenome (GOLD analysis project Ga0172377, IMG submission 119749) | Leachate microbial communities from a municipal landfill in Southern Ontario, Canada - Pumphouse #3 metaG | ecosystem: Engineered > Solid waste > Landfill > Unclassified | place: Canada...
CAACCACGAAGCATACGCTGTAATCAATGACGAGACCGGAAAAGTGATCACAAAAAGCGCACCCCTCAGTTTCTTGGTTCAAGAAGCGAAAGCGGCGGCACCCGTAGAAACGACAAACGAACAGCCCGCCCCGGAAGTAGCAGATAATTCGACGAATTATTATCTCTATGCCGCCGCAGGATTGGCATTGCTGGGATTTATCGTCCTTATCGTCGCCCTCCTAAAATCCAGGAATAAAAATAAAAAAGATAAGAACGAAGAAACTCCCGTTGAACATCACAAGGAAAACACGCCACCAATCGAAAAGAGAGACTAGTTTTGAAACACATGTTCAGTATCCAAAAAAATATCGCTTCGGCGATATTTTTTGTTATATGATACCGACTATTTTTTGTTATGTAATACCAGATAAGTTAAATCTGTTCCACAACCCAGCTATACAGCATTTGGAATTTCCCCCTCCCCCACCGAGAAGGTTGAGGTGAGGAGGAATAAAAGTAAAATCGTTATGTCACAATTAAGTTTCTGTTATGATGTCTTAAAGGATCTGCATTGGTTTCTCCTCTCCTAATATGTTAAAATAATGTATAAACAGTATCAATAACAAATCCATATGAAACAAAGTGACCGTTTAGATTACGCCTCGCAGTTTCTCATTCCCCTGTTCACCATCGGCGGCTATGCCCTCACCGGATTCAAGCATCCCGAATGGGGACTCATCATCAGTCTAATCGGCCAGCCCTTCTGGTTCTATTCCAGCTATAAAGCCTACAAAGAAGCCGGACAGAGTGGATTACTGATCACCTCAATCATAGTCACTTTTATGATTCTTTTAGGGATAATCAACTATTGGTTTTTGTAATAAGCATATCCAAAACTTTATGAAAATATATTTTGCCGGCTCCATCCGTGGTGGGCGTGACGACCGCGAACTTTACAACGGAATAATCACTCTCCTCAAAAAATACGGCACCGTCCTTACTGAACATGTAGGCAACGAAAATCTTTCGGAAAAAGGAGAAACAAACCTCTCAGACGAAGCGATTTTTAACCGCGACATAGCCCTCCTTGAAAAATGCGACGCTATCGTTGCCGAAGTTACCACTCCATCTATGGGAGTCGGCTATGAGATCGGACGGATAGAGAGAAATAAGCCCATCCTCTGCCTGTTCCGCGACAGTGCCGACGCGCATCTTTCTGCAATGATTGCGGGAAACAAGGTTTTATCCGTCAAAAGATATCGAAGTATCGAAGAGATCGAGGCACTTCTGCAAAAGTTTATGGATAAAATTTCTTCTACGAATTAAAATCGGCTGTCGAAACTTTATTCCAACAGCCAAAACATTTTTTTTATTCGGTCTTATTCTTTTTCTCCCTCCCAAATTATCATTGATACTCTTTACGGATTTCCGCAACGAAGGAGCGAAAGCTCCCGGAGAGGAGTCAGCCAATCGGAGAAATCACCGTCATCCACTACTCCCCATCCGTCCCGCCCGACATAAAGCTGGATATTGGAATCATCGAATGCGCCGAGAATTTCCGACAAATAGGCCTCGAGTACCCCTATCTCTTCATCAGCGGATGTTACCTCAAGAACGATTCCATGTTCCCCCCTGAGATATTCGGCGAATTTCCCGAAGCTGTCAAATTCGATTGCATCCCCGTCATTAAATATCATCCATTTCCCTCTTCCTCTTACTCTTCCCGAAAAGGCAAACTGACAGTTGCAATCCCCTACTTTCTCGCAATAGCTATCAAGCCCTGACACTAATGCTTCCTGAATCCTATCGAATCCAGCTACATACTTAGGTTTTTCCTCTGTCATAATCGATCTTTCCTGCCGGCACGTAAGCTATGATTACAACTTACCGGCAACCAGATAGAATAAAGCAATGTATCGTTTTTGTCAATATCCCCTGTTCTCATTTCTCTACAGATAATAACGTCCCAACATTATGCGACATCTTAAAAATCAAGAAGAAGAAGACGCTGAGAAATTCATTGCTGTGGCCGCCGCAGTCGCAAGAAAAGCGACTTGTGTAAGGGCTCGCTGCGGCAGTATCGTCGTAAGTGACGGTGAAATCATCGGCAAAGGTTTTAATTCCCCTGCCGGCCATCTCGAAAGCCAAAGGCGGTGCGATTTCCCGAAGGAAGGATTGCACCGGAAAGTGACCGACAAAACCTGTTGCATCCACGCGGAACAGCGCGCCATCTTCGACGCGCTCAAGAATGCCCCCGACAAAATAGAAGGCGCAACCCTTTACTTCACAAGAATAGGTAAGGAGGATCATATGGAAAAATCGGGAAAACCGTATTGCACCATTTGTAGTAAATCTGCTCTTGATATCGGCATAAAAGAATTCGTTCTCTGGCACGAAGATGGTATATGCGCCTATGATACCGCAGAATATAATTTGCTCTCTTTTGACTATCAAGAATGACTTTTTTCAAAATGTGAAAAAGCATAATAAAAACCCTCCTTTTCCCCAAAGGAAGGTTTTCTATCCGATAAAATCATTATAAAAAGATTTTCCGCAACTTATAAGATTTCAAGATAAGGAAAGAAAGTATTAGCGTGGGCAGCAAGCAAATCAAGAAACGATCGCCACTGCGCAAAGTCTGCGGCAGATATTCGTCTATAATAATCAGGGATAGTCCATGAGAACAATATATTAATAGACTCAAATCTCGGAGAGTCCTTGAACCTATGTGCGGTAAAGTTATGGAATTTGTTATAAGATAGATGAAAGCAAAATAGGTCGCAGGCATCAGAAAGAGATAAAGATTAAAACCTCCTGTACTAAGCATTTCCTCCAGAAAAAAAGATTCGACCGACAGCACCGAAAGCTAAAGCAAAAATCCGGTACCAAGCATACGATTTCCGAATTTTTTCATAACCTTATGTTCTGAAAACCCCCAAACTACAAAAGGCAATGCGAAAAAAAGCGCGCTGCGGCTAGTGCCCAATTCATGAACCAACCGGAACAAATCCGCTGATACCGGCATACCCGCAAACCATGTGCGATAAGGTTCTCCCACAAGCCCGATTGCATAAAAAAGCACTGCCAAAAAACCAAGCAGTTTGACTCTGTCTTTAAGATACAAAAAACCGACAATCAATACAGTATAAATGAGTGCAGGGAAAAACCACAGATGAAAATGACCGCCTTCAATGAAAAAATGAGAAAGATATATCCTACCCGCCTCAACATATGAATCGCCTGACCGAAGAAGTAAAGAAAAATCGTAGGGTAAATAGATAAGCGACCAGATCACATAAACCCGCAAAAGATTAAGCACATATTTCTTCAGATAATCAACCGGATGCTCTTCCTTACTCAGCCGAGTATAAAGGAAATAACCGGCGAACATAAAGAAAAGAGGTACTGCCATCCTAGCCACAACATTCGACAAAAAATGCCCCAAATAGAAATCGGTATCGGACCAAAGCCGCGTGTGCACAACAATAACCAAGAGAGAGCATACTACCCGAGCCGCATCGATGAGCATATTCCTATTCTTTGTTTCTTCCATTTTTTTACCAAAATTTATAAGACCCCTTAAGACTATCATAACACAGTCCCGCTACTTGGAAATTACCCCAATCCTGATATATACTGAAAAAATTCATCATATGCAATCCGCAAGCCTGCCTTTATTTGCTTATAAATCAAAATTTGTTAAAATTAATAGAGTAATCCTATCAATTTCCCATCAATATTTTTAAGCATCTCAATCAAAAAAATGGAAATCTTTTACCTGGAAAAGAAGATGAGAGATACGACTTCGCTCTCAAGCATTGCCGGAGTATACTGGTCATCGCGAGATATGGAAGGTTTTTTCATCGGCAATCATCACTTCATCACTTTTATCTATGAAAGCGAAGCACAGGCTAAACGCATCGCGGAGAAATGGGGTATCGAATATTTCAGCGAAGTGAATGACAAAAGCATGACCGTATATTATTCGACTATGGGCGCGGGCAAAGGCGATGGAACGAATTACATCAGAATCAATTTCAGCCCCGGAGCCGATAGACAGTCCATCCACGAAATCGCCAAAGAAGACAACACCAGCTATTTCTCCAGCGACTACGATTATCAGGGACACCGCGCCCCCTACGATCTGGCTTCGCCCGCATTTTCTTCCTACGAAGAACTTATGGATGCTATCTTGGAAAGTGTCTCCAACTTCAACGCGCATTTCGATGCCGGCGACAGAGTGAAGTATTCACTGATTGATGAAAATTGCGCCTGCATAGTCAACTCGATTTTCAAAGTCCTGGGATATTCTTCCAGCGACCGCCAAGAGATGGGAGAGTTCTGGGGAGTGGATTGGGGCGAAGAAGACCTGATTTCCGACCGCTACCTCAAGGCAATCTCACTGGTTGGGAATTCAAGCACATTGGAACTTCATATCGAAGGATGCGAATGGGAAAAACTCATCAACGAAGAGCATCGCGTACATTTCGACACCGTCGAAGAAGCCATCACCCAAGGATACAACGGCTGTCATTACTGTTTGAACGCATACGACACGGATTAGGCTGCCTACCTATATCGATAATGCGATTCCGGATTTTTGTCCGGAATTTTTTTATAACGAGCACGATTTAAATATCGCCCAAACCGCCCGAAACAAAAAATATAGCCCCTCTGTTAAGAAGCTACAAGCCCGTGATTTTGTTCATTCGTCCTCCGATATTTTTATGTCGACAACTTCTGAACCAAAACGCAAGACCTTCACAAATGACCCTCTTTCCAATATCGATCCACTCTGATCAAGAAGTGATTTCAGAACGAACAACGGGGTACCATCCAGATATAGAAGAGCCCTCTCCGCACCATCATGACCAAAAAAAGTTTTCACAGACCTAGAAATTCTCATTCTAACCCAACCAGAAGATTTATCTTTATCGTAAGCCATTATAAATCACCACTTTTTGTTTAAATTATATAAATAAGAAGATACCCTGTCAAATTTTAAGCGCAAGTCAGATTTGCCATTCCGTACCCCGACACGGAATCTGCGATATGTTACCACTTTGCTTTGTTTATCTCGCCATGCTCAGTCTTTCGTTCTCAAAATACCGTGAAACCATTTAATTCGTCTCGAGACATAAAGTATTAACGAAGCGCTCCGCAGATTCCGGCTCAAAGGCCGGAATGACGGATAAAAAATAGCAAACCGGTGATAATCACTCGACTTATCATTTAATTCCATTTTATTTGCCTAAGCCCTTAAATTTGTTAGAATAAAAAAAGAGGCTTATTTAAAAAGCCTGCAAATATTTATCTTTTCCTTTAAACATTCTAACATCCTTCAACTTTGCCCCCCAAAGGTCAATTTTACTGTTTCCCTCCTTACCACATATCTCAACGATACTGCCGGGAAATATTCCAGTCAAACCGTGTTCCAAAAGGAAGCTTTCAGGCCATTGATAACCGATTCCGTTTTCAAGACTAATCGCAAATATGTTTTCACCATTTTCCTCTCCGATCATAACAACACCCTTCACTTTAATTTTTGCGTATTCCTCGTTTCCCTTGTTCAGACTATCGTCTCCTATTATTCCACTGTTTGCTATTATAAAGCTTTTTTACATTTTGTAAAGATATAGATTATGAAACTCCACCATAAAAAAGCATCATCTCTCAAGAGTTTTGCAAAGATATTCATCGTTTTCACGCTGGCCTGTTTTCTGTACTCTTTCGTCGAACCTTATCTCATCGAAGAAAAAGTAACAATCATCCAAGACAGCGACGTACCGGATAATTTTGTCGGAAAAAAAATCATCTTTGCTTCCGACTTTCATCTTGATAAGTTCTCCTCGCCAGAAAGGGTCGCGGATATAGTTTCGCGCATTAATACCATAGAACCGGATATCATTATTCTAGGCGGAGATTATGTCACTGACTACGAAGAATACCTTAAGCCTTGCTTCATGGAGCTCGCCAGACTCGAAGCCCCTCTAGGCGTCTACGGCGTCACCGGCAACCACGACAGCGTAGCTGACTACCGACTCACGGTTAAATATATGAAGGAAGCCGGTATCATCCCGTTGGAAAATGAAGCTCAGTGGATAGAAATCGACGGACAAAAAATAAAATTGGGCGGAGTAAAAACTTCCTATGGTGAAATTTCCGACGCCGAAACGACCACCGATGACACCGAAGCAAGCGACTTTGTCGTCCTGGTTTCACACAATCCCGATTTTGCCGAAGAACTCCACACTGACCGCATCGACCTGATGCTTGCGGGTCATACACATGGCGGGCAAGTGACTTTCTTCGGTCTCTGGGCTCCCTACCTCCCTTCCGACTACGGGCAAAAATATCTCAAAAGCTTCCAAATAACCAACGGCATCCCCGTCCTCGTTTCCAACGGAGTCGGTACCAGCGCGCTTCCTATCCGTTTTTTTGCAAGACCACAGATAAATATCATCATCCTTGAAAAATAAGCTTAAAAATAAAAGATGGGTACAGAGCAAAGTAAAATTGAAATCGATAAAATCTTACGAAATTTTTCCGCCAGACTTCCCCATTTTTCCGATGGCCGTATCGATTATTCAACCTCCAAAGAAGCATTAGTCCTAACATGCTTCGTAAGATACGATAAAAAGATTCTCCTTCTGCAAAGAAGCGAGGAAGTCGGCACCTATAAGAAGACGAAGTGGTCCCGATTGAAAAAAAATATTCGAAGAGCTTAATGAAGAGTTGGGATTGGATAAGGAAAAGATAAAAGACATCCATATTGCCCTGCCCTATAAATTTACCGATAAAAAAATTGATAAAACTTGGATCGTTATACCCTGCCTCGCAGAACTCAGAGAATTACCCGAGATATCTTTGGACTGGGAACATATCGGCTATAAGTGGATCTCACCCCAAGAAATAAAAATTTTTGCTACCGTTCCTCGTCTGGATACTTCGCTGAAAAGAGTCTTAGAAGACACAACCCTACTTTTATAAATCATATTTTCTGTTATTATTAGATTATCCCGATTGATCAATTTATCACATAAAACATTATGAAAACGCACAGCATGAATTTCCTACTTCCACTGATCGCCTTGGCTTTTTTTCTCCTACCACATTCTTTATATGCCGTCCATGAAGCTATGCCTGCGAACACTAAACCGCAAGTATCGGCGGAAGTGACTGAGGCGCCTCCCACAGAAAGTCCGATATGCGACATCACCGCCACGGTACGCAGCATACAAAAGAATATTAACCCGAATTATTATGATATCAGAATCGAGATAACCGATATCAATGCCGTCAATGATGATGACACCTCTACCTGCAACAAAAACTACGCCGCGCAGATTGACAGAGCTGGACAAATCTTGGATATCGATGATTACCCCGAGCAAGGTATGGAAGAAAACGATAATATAGAGACTAAAGTGCAATTTACCAGCGACGGGGAATTGTCAGGATATTTCCTGACAGAGATTCAACTTATAGATAGAAACGACGACGAAATTTTGAACGAGAGTGAAAGTGAATCTCAAGATCAGACAGAAAACATTCCTATAACCGAAACAAGTGACTATAAGAATGATTATTTTATGTCATTCATAAAAGCTTTTTCCCTTTTGACTATCGTAATTCTGGCTTTTATGGTCTACGCATCCAGAGACAAATTGAAGAAATCCTAGAAAACATACAGACCCCGCTTAAAAGAACAGTACCCCTTACGAGTGCTGTTTTTTTGGTTTGGTTCAAAGAATTTCCGAGTACTTTGCCCTACTTACATCCATCTGTTAAAATTAAATCATCATACTGGATAAAATCAATACAACCGCCGGCGTTCTCGATATGTTACAAGTTCAGATATCTTATATCAATCTACAGGGTCCTTGTGCAATAAAACAAAAATGTCTATTTTGATTTCAGAAATAAATAATTGTCAAAAATATGAACCAAGCAAAAGAGCATTATGACGTCGTAATCATCGGTGCCGGACCTGCGGGACTAGCTTGTGCGACAGAGCTGTCCAAAAGCGCTTTGAGAATCCTCATCCTCGAACAAAAAGACATCATCGGACCAAAAATCTGCGCCGGCGGTCTGACTCGCAAAGACTTTAACCATATTCAAGTCCCCGAACAATTAATGGATGTCCGTTTCAAAGAAATGACTCTGCATGCCTCACTCCTGAACACGACATTGAAAGACAAATGCGATATGCTTTCCACCATAGACCGCAGAAAATTCGCGACTTGGCAACTCCGGAAGCTGGAAGGTTTAAGCAATGTGGAAATAAAAACAGGATGCAAAGTAATCGCAATCGATAAAGAAAAAGTTGCTCTGGAAGACTTATCTTCTTACGGCTATAAATATCTTATCGGCGCCGATGGAGCCTTTTCTTGTGTCAGAAGATTTCTCGGCGTAAAAACCGAGGATACCGCCATCGCTATCCAATATATCATTCCGACCGACCGCTATAAGAAATTAGAGTTCTTCTTCGACTCAAAACTTTTTCATGCTTGGTACGCTTGGATATTCCCACACGACAGCTATGTTTCCATCGGATGTATGTGTGACCCCCGCAACTTGTCCGCAAAAAAGTTACAGAAAAATTTCAACAAGTGGTTAAGCAAAAAGAATATCGATGTTTCAAAAGGAAAATTCGAGGGATATGCCATCAACTATGACTATAGAGGGTATAGATTCGGAAATATCTTTCTCGCAGGCGATGCAGCCGGTTTAGGCTCCGGACTGACCGGAGAAGGAATCTATCAAGCTATCGTATCGGGTGAAGAAGTGGCCAAAACCGTGCTAGACGAGAAATACGAAGCACCTGGCATCAAAGACTTGCTGGAAACCAAGAGATTGCAAAATAACGCGATGAGAGCCCTTATAAAAATGGGGCCGCTACGCAATATCGTCTTTTTCGCGCTGATACCAGCCGTTAAAAATAAGAAATTGGTGGGCAAGATACTTAAATATATATCCTGACTATCTGAATCCCCCGAAATGAAAAGCAGATCTTTATCAAAAAGCCAGACGTACCCAATCGTTCTGCATGAAAATATATCTTGAAGAAAATACAACCATCAAGATAAAATAGTTTTCTAAAGAAAGGAGGTGTTTGATATGCCAAGTATAATACACTTCGAAATCCACGCCGACGATATAGAAAGAGCGGCGCGGTTCTATCGGGAAACTTTCGGCTGGAAAATAGAAAAATGGGAAGGTCCCGCAGGCGCGCCCGACTACTACATGGTGTCCGCCAAAGAAGATGGTAATGGTATCGATGGAGGGATAATGAAAAGAGAAAGTCCTGCTCCCCAAGGAAATGAGGCCGTCCGCTCGTTCGTCTGCACTGTCGGCGTAAATTCTATAGACGATTATATGAAAAAAATCGAGACTAACGGCGGCAAGCTCACCAGTCCCAAAATGCCCGTATTCGATATAGGCTGGCTATGCTACGCCGAAGATACGGAAAAAAATATATTCGGCATCATGCAGAATGACGCGATGGTGAAATAAAATTTCAAGAAAACAAACAGCGTTTCGAGAGAGACGCTGTTTTTTTATAACGAAAAAAGGAGTTAGTTTACTCCTTTTGCTTTCTTGATCATTTTTCTCAATCGATACATGCCGTATACGACAAAACCTGATGGGTTTATCCCTAGATTTCGATACACAACGCTGCCCCTATCCAAGGCTCTGATATACGTCCCCGCACCGGTATATGCCGATCGAGACCTGAGACAAAGCCTAGGCTGTTCCACCAATCCTTTCTTCCATAAATCTCGAGCGTATTGTTCCGCATCGTTGTCGAGACCCCAAGGACTTTCCTTTAGGCCCCCTATCCATTTTTCGAAATCTTCATCATTTGATATCCTCGTACCTGCAATAACTTTTGTGATACGCTCGCGAGAGATTTCACCTTTGGATATATCTCTTACGGTTCCGCTGAAAGACAATCCTATTAAATATCCACTCGATTCCCTTGCCTGTTTAACACGGAGACCTGGTCCATTATTAATCTTTTCATCACTCGGTATATTTTTTTTGCTGATACCCATAATATCTTCCTCCTAAAAAAATATCCCCTACCGTAAATCCATCGTTTTTGTCATCTCTGAGGGAAATAAGAATCCCTTGTTTATCTGTCATTCTGAGGTACTCCAAAGAATCCCGATATATCACGCAAGGTAACAGAATCCTTCGCTTCACGAAGTTTATCAAAGTTTATCAAGCTGACTGCTTCCAATTACGGTATCGTCATAAAAGATTCAAACTCCTTATTTCCCCAATTTCTCATACGTCATCTTCTTAAGCCCCTTCCACCAGGCTGTAAATTCCGTTTCCTTCATCACTGCGATTATCTCCTTGGCCGACTCGGTCTCCACTGCTTTTTCGACATTCAAAATCCAATCTATCGCACTTTCATATCCTAAATCCAAATATTCTTTTGCCTGAAAAGCCGTCTCCAGCCAGTCAGCGTCCTTGGCAACAATTCCTTCTTTAGTATCGCGGCTTTCAAATTCTTCCATATAACTTTTCCACTTATCCTCAATATTTCCTCCCAAGCCTTCAATCTGTTCCATAAATGCTTTTGCCCCACCCTCTTTATTATCCATATAGCGCGCGCCTACCTTGTGCTGGTCTCCCACCCGCGCCTCTGCGTTGTCGTGAATAATAAGTATAGATGCCACTTTTTCCGCCGACACGATTTCCTTGCCCGCCCGTTCATTCTCCATAGATGCCAAAACAAAACCGATCTGCGCCGCCCGCAGTGCGTGTTCCGCAATCGTGTCCGGCACTTGCACTCCCGTCAAAGTCATTCCGCGTCGATATTCCCGCTTAAGCTGGTTCATTTCAAAAATGAAATCTACCGCCTTTTGTACTTGTTCTTTTGCCATATTTTTGTAGTTATTAGCTTTTATTCCATTCTAGCAGAAACTCTATTTTGCGCCAGAAACACCCTATTGCCCTTTTTCAATTTTTGATGTAACATATAGACAGTGTAAGTTTTAGTTAGGGTTTCTCAAGTTTTTTGTTTTTATTGCATTTTATACAAGGAGCCAAAAAGCTGCAGACAAGAAAATCCCAAAAGGTCGTCTTACACGATTAATTAAAAAACGTCAATCAAAACATGGCAAAAAAATTGTATGTAGGTGGCCTTCCTTACAGGACCACAGAGGACGAATTGAAAGATGCTTTTTCTGTAGCTGGCGCAGTTGAATCTGCAATCATCATCATCGACAGGATGTCAGGCAGATCAAAAGGTTTCGGTTTTGTTGAGATGGCTACTGAAGCCGAGGCTCAGACCGCAATCGAGAAGATGAATGGTGCAGAATTTGGTGGAAGAACTATCACTGTCAGCGAAGCTCGTGAGAAAAAAGAGGGCTTCAAGAAAGATTCAGGTTACGACCAAAACAGCGCATTCTAGTCCAATAAAAACAAAAAACGAGGATTGTTCCTTGTTTTTTGTTTGGCAAGGTGTTAGAATAACCGATACCCCATAGCAGATAATTAAAGGCCTGCGATACGACAGATCATATCCCGACCAGAAAAGAATACTTTTATAAGTTATGGGCTGTCAATTATACAGATAATCAATCTAATAGCACAATTTTATGTTAATCGATGAAGTAACAATCAGGATCATCGCAGGCAAAGGCGGAAACGGCTGTGTGGCTTTCGACAAAAGCAAGGGCGGACGCGGACCGACCGGAGCTAGCGGCGGCAGAGGCGGTGATGTCTATATGGCGGCCACTTCCAATTTGAACGCGCTGGGCAAATTCCGTTTCAAAAAAGAGTTCGAAGCGGAAGACGGTAAAGACGGGCAGAACCGATTGCTGGATGGCAGGAACGGTGAAGACTTGATACTCGAAGTCCCGATCGGAACTATCGCTCACAATCTCGTAACTCACAGAGATTTTGAGATAATGACCCCCAACGACAAGATACAACTCGCGCGTGGAGGCAAGGGCGGACGTGGTAACTGGTCTTTCCGCTCCTCCACCAATACCACCCCCAAAGAATCGGAACAGGGCAGACCGGGGCAAGAATTCGATTGCACCTTGGAACTCAATCTCATCGCCCAAGTGGGCTTTATCGGCTTCCCCTCCGCGGGCAAATCCAGTCTATTGAACGCACTTACCAAGGCGGACGCCAAAGTAGCCGCTTACCCCTTCACCACACTGGAACCTAACCTCGGTGATTTCTACGGACTCATCATCGCCGACATCCCGGGACTCATCGAAGGCGCCAGTGAAGGCAAAGGCCTAGGCACAAGATTCCTGCGCCATATCAAACGGACCAACATCCTGATCCATTGTCTGAGCGCCGAATCCGACGACCTCAAGCGCGACTACGACATCATCCGCAAAGAGCTGGTAAAATACGAACCGGAGCTGGCCGAAAAAAAAGAATACATTTTTCTGACCAAGACCGACCTCATCAGTGCGGAAGAGAAGGAAAAGAAAATCAAGGAACTAAAGAAAATCAACCCCGACGTCCTTGCGCTTTCCATCTACGACTTCGACGCGCTGGAGGAAGTAAAGAAATTGCTCACCAAGATCAAAGATGATGCAGGCATAAAAATCTGATACCCCTAACAAAAAAGACAATGAACTTCGGTCCATTGTCTTTTATTTTTTGTTTCCCAAAAAATATAAAAGGGTTGATTATTTTTTAGCTTCCGTGATTTGTTTTCTCACCTTCGCCTCAGAAGCGAGACAGAAAATACGATATCTCTCGGTCTGATGCCGAACCTTTACAATAAACTATCATAAGTGGAGTAGCAGGTTTTAACCTGCGCGGCTATCCTATGCGAATAAAACGTGCGATTGCAGAGAGTTTAGCAACTTAGGACAACCGCGCAGACTAAAGTCTGCTACTCCACGATAAAAAATAAATAAATATCTAATAAATTCCCGAACCACGAAAAAGAGCGCAAGCCATTGCGCTCCACAAATCCTAAAAACTGAATATGCTACTGATGTATATATATCGGCGTGCCGATTTCCGACCAATTAAAAACGTACTCCGCCGGACCTATGCCCAACCGGATACATCCGTGAGAAACCCTGATACCCAAGTGGCTCTCCCCCTCACGATAACCGCTAGGCCAGTAAGGAAGTTCATGGATATAATAGCCGCTGGCAAAATTCATACTATACGGCATCCATAATTTGTAAGTAAAAGACCAGTGATTAGTTTCTTTGCTCCGTACTTTAAATTCCCCCAACGGCGTAGGCATTCCGACTTTTCCGGTCGAGACCTTGAATTGGTTTATCTGTCTCCCGTTTTCAAATACAGTCATAAGCTGTTTGCTGATACCGACATCGATATATTTCCCTTCCAAAATATGCGGCTCGACCGGAATAACCTTGGTAGGCGTAGAAGTCGCCGGCGGAACATATTTATCTTTAGCGAGGGTCAGTTCGGCAAAATACTGTCCGTCTGTATCAGCCTCCATCGCCACAGTTTCCTTCTTTATCTTCTCGGTATAGAAGGCCAGTTTCTTACTGCCGAGAGGAAACCCCGAGACCCCTCGGATATTTTTCAAAGTAATCGTATATTTCTGTCCCAAAACAAAATCACTATTCGGCACTATCGTGAGGTTTTGTTTATCCTCGGTCAGCTCATAAGCAAAACCGATAAAAGGCTCTATTCCTATATTATCCAATCCCATCTCCGCGACCGGCCGATTGAAATTGATTTCCAACTGCTCACTCGCCCCCACTTCTTCGACCTTTGCGATATCGGCATCGAGGATAAGATCGCCCGCAAAAGTTTTGAAAGCCAAAAAAATCACCGCCCCCAAACATAACAGCAGAATCACAAAATAGAACAGCTCGCTCGCTCGTTTTCTTTTCCCGGCCTTGATACGCTTCGGCATATATAATAATAAAATAAAGAGGCGCAATCATCATCACCCTAAAATTATTATAACACCATCGCGATGCAGTTACAAGACGAAAAATCGAATATTGCAAATCTCTTCTACATTACAGCTCCATTACACGAAGCATCTTGACACTTATATGTTTTTATGCTACACTAAAATAGCGTATTTACTTAAAACGGCTATAGAAAACAAAAAACAGGGAGATAACCATGGTAAATTTTCCAATTAGTAAGAAGACTGCGACAGCGGTCCTAGAGATTATGGAAGAACTGGAAAAAAAAGAAATCAGCGAAGAGTTTTTCCACTACACTAAATATGTGGAGCAAAATAAACTTCTTGAAAAAATAGGTTTTGATGAATTGCGTCACTACCTAAAAACCTCGACCACCTTTCAAGAAAGAAAGGAAGGCGCCAGGGAATTAAGAAAAATGCTTACAACTGCCATAGAAAAAGGAAGACAGACTATCATCTCCAATAGCGTACTTTCGCCTCAAGGCTTGGACGGGGAAATAAAAGTCCAAGCGTTCAAGGATGCCATCAGATTTTTTGATATGACAAGCCTGGATGAGATAACAAGTTCTGCCTCTAATGAAAATGAAAATCTCACGAAGATTAATAAAATAAGAGAAAAACTCTGTTCCTCAAAGATATTAATCCCAGATATGAGTAATTTCGAGGATAATGAAGCTTATGTAGAATTTATCAAAGAAGCCCTCGCCGTTTGCCAGGAGGTAGTGGAAGGGCTTGAAATCAAGGAAGAAAGAGAAAAACAGGAAAGAATCCGCATCAACGGCATATTGAAAGACTTCATATCAACATTGAAAAAATCCGATGGAAATATCGCCCCTTCTTTTATGGAACAAGATGAGGTCGTCATCCTCAACTTCCTGGAAAAATGCAATTTCAAAGGCATCGGTGTCGATGAACTTTATCTGGTTGAGAAACCCAAGAAGATCATGATTGCCGCAATCCTCGAAATGCGTCTGGACAAAGAGAAGAAAGAAAAAGAGGAAGGGGAAGGATTTCCTGAGAAAACAAGCGCAGAAAATCGGATCGAGCTTGCCATCTTGGATGGCTTCAGCGAAAATCCCGACGCATTAACCAACATCCTCAGTGAGATTACTCCAGATGAGTTATGGGGACTCGCAAGACCGTTCATAAAGAAAACCATGTTGGATGGGGCATTGGAAAATAACCCCTTCAAAGATGAAAAATCCCTCTTCCAGTTACTTGGTTTCCTATATGGGCCGGTGACTTCAGAGATAAGTGAAATCTTGGCCATGGCCACTGAAGGAGGCCTCGGAATACTTAATGGTCCGCGACTTCAGCAGGTCCAGATACAGATGGACGAATATAAAAAAGAAAGATGCGCCAGCTTCTTCGGAAAGCTAATAGAAATAAAAGGTATGACTCCTGATGCCGCCTCACGCATCGTAGCTGCCGAGATAACCAATCCGAGTGGAACGTTATTCTTCCCATGGAATTTACCGACCACCGGCAGCGTAAAAATAAACATATCATCTAAAAGTAGGAGGTAAACACCCTTCCTATTCAAATTCAAAAGCGCTAGCCTTTAAAGGTTAACGCTCTTTTTTTATCCATAGCTAATCACCTATGTCCGGATTGGTTAATACACACAATCTCATTTCATGCCCGAATACTATTTCCTCGCCACCACCCACCCCCACACGTTTTTCGCACCGCACCGTTTCAATTCCTTGGCGCATTCATTGAGCGTTGCCGAAGTGGTGCAGATGTCATCTACCACAATAATATTTATGCCCTTCACTTCATCGGGCTTTCTGCAAAGAAAAGC